>Ga0315906_10005979_pt1 | contig 15166 bp, 11 predicted proteins | sample LakEriMetagenome_4_FD_203526 | JGI IMG/M metagenome (GOLD analysis project Ga0315906, IMG submission 203526) | Freshwater fungal communities from buoy surface, Lake Erie, Ohio, United States - Buoy 2 MA122 | ecosystem: Environmental > Aquatic > Freshwater > Lake > Lake biofilm | place: USA...
AGCGGAGACAATCTTTCCATCGCTCTGACCAGCGATTTTGGAACAGATTTCATTTGGCAGGCTATTGATAATTCGGCAACTACCGGTGAATCAATCACCCAGGTCCAATCCAATACCATTAATGATGCCATTACGGTGATCAGTGGGAATACCGAATTGGTTGTTTATAATGTAATCCCTTTTGCAGGCAATTGTATTGGAAATGCGAGCCCAGTTACAGTTACAGTTAATCCAAGACCTGTCCTGGATGCTTTGACTCCCGTCGAACTTTGCAGCAATCAACCCCTTACTGTGGTATTGTCTGCAAATTCTCCATCTACCTATCGCTGGACGGCCATTGATAATCCGAAAACAACCGGTGAGAGTGTCGGTCTCAATGTAGGTTCCTCCATAGGTGATGTGATAATAAATCCTACGTTAACGGCTCAAACTGTCAACTATCAGATTACTCCTGTTGGCATTGCCGGCTGCTCCGGCCAGCCGGGTTCTTTGGCGGTAAAAGTAAATCCGTTACCACAAATTGTCAATCCCGGATCGGTCAGTATTTGCAGTGAAAGAAGACTGAATGTAAATCTTATAACCACAATACCGTCAGCAATTGGATGGCAGGCTTCCTCCAATTCTCTGGTAACAGGGGAGAGCACTACAAGTATTTCGGGTGCTTTGATAAATGATTCTCTGACTAATCTTAGCAGAATTTCCCAACAGGTTGTTTATACCATAAAACCAGTATCCTTGTCAGGAGGTTGCATCGGTCCGGATTTCAATCTGCCGGTCGATTTGAAGGCTAAAGATGACCCTGCATTCCTTTACCCGTTGAGTTTACTCTGCAAATCAGGAAATGACATGCTCCCTTCCGTGACAGGACTGTCCGGTGGAGGCTTTACATCAGTTCCTGCAGGATTGCAATTGAACCCGATAACGGGAATGATTAGTCCTGCCAACAGTCTCAATAACGATTACATTGTAACTTATAATACAAATGGAAATTGTCCTGCTTCTTCGTCGCAGCCCATTAAGATAACAGATGCTCCCAAAGCTGATTTCAGCTACCCTGACAACGGGTTATTCTGCTCTTCTTCAAATTTAATATATCTTCCTATTCTTGGTACAGGGGCAACGTCCGGAATTTATGTATTGACTCCTGCGGGTATAAATGTTAAACCGCAAACGGGAGAAATCGACCTTTCCAATAATACTCCCGGAACCTATGTGATTACTAATATCGTACCGGCCACACCGGGATGTCCGCTTGTTAGCTTTAATGATACCATTACAATTATTCCGCAACCTAATCAGGCTAATGCAGGTAATCCTCAGACTGTTTGTGGTTCAGAGGTCGTTCTTTCCGCCAATGCCGCTCAAAACGGAACAGGAAACTGGGCGCTTGTAAGTGGTTCCGGAAATATTTCCAATCCGCTTTCTCCGTCTTCCAGTGTTTCAGGTCTTTCCGCAGGCAGTAATGTTTTCAGATGGACAATTGCAGGAATTGCCCCATGCGGATCTACCAATAGCCAGGTGACCGTGGTTTCCATTCCCAAGCCTTTTATCACTGGACAAAAATATAAGGCCATATGCAGTGGAGATGAGGCAAACCTTCAATTGTCGGCTAATGTCATTTCTACTTTCAGCTGGAAAGCCGTTGACAATAAAAACACAATAGGCGAATCTTTAATCAGCCGTTCAGGTGATGTCATCAATGATCGAGTTACCAATCTTGCTTCTGACGGGCAATTGGTCACCTATCAGGTAACTCCCACCTCCATAAACGGAAACTGTCAGGGAGACCCATCCGAAGTCATGGTAGGGGTAATGCCTGTAGTAAAGGTCAATGCAGGCGGTGATTCTACCGCCATTCTGGGTAAGCCTCATCAGTTAAATGCAACCGGCGCCTACAGATATTTATGGTCACCGGTCTCCGTTCTCGATAATCCGTTTATCCCCAATCCTAAGGCTGTGATTAACCAGGATACCCGTTTCATCGTGGAAGGGACCGATGAGTTAGGCTGCAAAGGATATGATACGGTATTCCTGAAAGTATATAAAGGGCCTACTTATTACATACCCAATGCTTTTTCGCCCAACGGAGACGGATTGAATGATATTTTCAGGCCTATTCCGGTCGGCATAGAATATACCGAATTCTTCAGGGTTTATAACCGATGGGGTAAATTGATTCATGAATCCAATGACTTCCTGAAGGGTTGGAGTGGTTCTTATAATGGGGTCAAACAACCCATTGGAGCCTATATCTGGGTCATCAGGGGTAAATCTGTTTCCGGGGAATTCATTGACATGAAGGGAACCGTCATTTTGGTACATTAATCATTTCGAAGGGTAACAAAAATCATAACTCAGGCGTTTCGAGGCGGGTAGTTTTGGATAAAATCATCCCGAATGAAAAAGTTGTTGCTGGTCTTTGACGGAGACCATTATCCATCAGCCCCGCTTGATTTCATGTTGCAATTCAAGCCCGATTTTGTCACGGCCGCTTTCCTTAGTCCTTTGGATTATTCAGCCCTATGGGCGAATCCGTTGATCCCCGGCTCTGCCGTTTCCTATGTGGTGATGACGGAGGAGGTTGACCGTCGGTCTCAGAAGATGCTTGCCAACATGCAGGCCTTTTCGCAATTATGCAAAAAGAATGATCAGCTTTTCCGGGTTCACGATGACAGTCATGGGAATATCTTTGAGCAAATCAGCAAGGAAAGCAGATTCGCTGATCTTATGGTTATTTGTAGTGATAGTTTTTACGAGCAATTCGGAGACCAGCCCAATGACTACCTGAAGGAAGTGTTGCATGACAGTGAATGTCCCGTTATTCTGATTCCGGAAAAATTCAGCATCCCTCTCAGTAACCTCTTATTTTATGATGGATCCTCCGCTTCCGTTTTTGCCATGAAGCAATTCTCCTATCTTTTACCGGTGCTGGCAGCAAATCCAACCACAGTAATTTCTGCTATTCCGGGAGGGGAGATGCCTGAAAAGGAATTGCTTCTTGAATGGGCATTAAGGTATTTTCCTGATCTTGATCTGACTATGTTGAGGAAAAAGCCCGATGCCAGAGGCTATGCCCTTGATCATGGGTATCCTTCTCCCATCGTGGTAATGGGGGCATTTGGAAGGAATGATTTGTCTGTTCTTTTCAGAAAGAGTTTTTCCAATGAGTTAATCAGGCATAATAAATCTGCCATATTCATTTCGCATCAATAACCCTGGCATGATAAAACTGCATTGGTTGGTTGATCCCTTTCATTTTTGCGAGAAGGACTGCGATACGCCACTTTACTATTCAAAGTTATTGAATGCGGATCTTTCCGTCAGCTTCCTTCGTCCCCGTGATCTCATCAGTGCACCATTATTGGGAAATACGGATTCCGTTTTTCCTACCGGAGCCTACTTCCTCGGAGGAGCATCTCTTGATACGGGATCAGCTGAAGCGCTAATAGAATGCAAAAATGCTGTCAGGGCATATTTTTCGGCTCATTCGGTTAAAATCGATCTGCCTTTTTATTTTGAGGATTCAGCTGATAATATCCAGACCACATCATTATTTTCCGATATGGTGATGATGAAACAGGATTTGTATAAGTCGCTTCAACTGTCCGTGGGTCGCATCTCTTCCAAAAATCGCTCTTATGAGTTACCGGCTTCCCTGCTCTTGTTGCCTGAGGGTAATTATCCGCCTGAGCGTATAGCGATTATCATTGGAAATAGGAAGTCTGCCGTAACAGCAATCAAGTCCTTCTCTCAAATTCAGGGAGGATCACTTTCGTGTGTACCGGTCAAGGTATATTCATTTAAGGATGCGGATCCTGTTGATGATTTGATTTTTAAAAATCAAATCATCGCATATCTTTCCTGCCATTTTGAAGAGGTGGAATTGAAAGAATTCGACGGAAGGTTAGAGGAGGAGTGGTATCTTGAGTTGAAATATCAAAAAAACCTGCTTTTAGTTGTCGGCAATGACGTAAGAGAATTATTATTGCCGGTGGAAGAGGCGGGCAATAATTTATTGTCTATGGAACTGGCTGGCATTTCATTTTTCATGGACAATATAAAAATCTGATTCTTGGACTCTCTCACACATATAGCGGTAGGTGCTTGCCTTGGAGAGGCATTCCTGGGGCAGCGTGTTGGCAAGAAAGCCATGGTTTGGGGCATGTTAGCTCAAAGCCTGCCGGATATAGACTTCATTTTTACTCCTTTTCTTGAAGTCAGTGAAGATTTGCTGGTCCATAGGGGCTTTTCCCATTCAATCCTTTTCGGATTGATCATGACCCCGATCCTGGCAATGACGGCCAACAGGATGCATCAGCCTCATGACATCAGTCTTCGCCGCTGGTTGGCTTTCTTTGCCTGTTCTATCTTGTTACATGATCTTTTGGACGGGTTTAACAACTACGGAATCGGCTGGCTGGAACCATTTATTCATACCAGATTTTCTTTCAATGCCATCTATGTGGTGGATCCTTTTTTTTCAATTGGTCCCGGAATAGCTGCCGCGGTGCTTGTCCTTTCCGGAGCGCGCTATGTTAAACGGAAATCCTGGGCATTATTCGGTATCGGCTTCATTGCACTGCATTTATGTTATAGCACCACCTTGAAACTGATAGTTGAGGAAGATGTCAAGGAACAATTAAAGGCTCAGAAAATAGGGTATGATTCGCATCTGACAACGCCTGCGCCATTTCAAAATCTCTTATGGTTTGTTGCAGCCGGGAATGACTCGGGATTCCATGTTGGATACCGATCGGTGCTTGATACGGGTAAAATGCCATTTGTATTTTTTCCTCGGAATGAAAGCATTTTGATTCCTTATGCCGGTCGGGATGATCTTAAACGGCTTAAATTGTTTTCCCAAGGTTTTTATACTGCTTCCATTCATAATGATACGCTGATGTTCAATGATCTCAGATTTGGTCAGGTGATAGGGTGGGCGTCTCCGGAAGAACGATTTGTCTTTCACTATTATTTGGATTATCCCGATGAGAACGATTTGGTCGTCCAAAGGGGGAGATTTGAAAAGCTTAATACAATTTCTCCCTGGGACTATTGCAGCAGGGCTTTGGGAAGTCGTTGATCCTATCGTTGCCTTTTGAAATAAAATGTGAAGAGGTAAAACGATATTCTGAAAATACGGTAGGATACCCATGAGATCAACTGAGGCAGTATCTTGTCATTATATCTTTTCCCATGAAGCCGTATTCTTTTGCAATCTTCTGCCATGATTTTATCAAGGTCATTTGCAAGATTCATAGCCGTTAAAGGATGTTTAACATCGATATTCAATTCGATGCTTGCATAAGCGCTGATATCATTCAGGTTGTATGATCCGAGCGTGATAAAATGTCTGTCACCTATAGCTAGCTTTCCGTGAAGTACGTTGCGCTTGTATTCAAATATTTCGACCCCCAGTCTTAATAGCCAGTCATACATGAATCTTTCTGCATTTTTAGCGATTTTCACATCTGAAAAACCGGCCAGGATTAGTTTGATTCTGACCCCTCTGCGAAGGGCATTCCGGAGTTGTTGGCGAATGATTCGTCCCGGAATGAAATAGCTGCAGAGAATGATGATTTCTTCTTTGGCTGAACGGAGCATTTCAACATAACTGCCGGAAATCTGGTTCTTCCTTCTGACCCAGTCATTCCGTCTCATTCTTACGGGAATGGAATAGGGGTTGTCCATATTTTCAATAGGATAGGGGATGTATCGCTGTGGCGTCAACTTAAAGCCATGTAGGGTTTTGTGGCAAAGAACTGCCAGTTCGCCGCAAATAGGTCCTTGTAGTAATATGGCATAGTCCAGCCAGGCCTCTTTTTCTTTTAAATCATTATACCTGTTTGAGATATTGATGCCGCCAACGAGTGCGACCTTGTCATCTGAAACAAAAACCTTGTGATGCATTCTTCGACCGAAATAAAATCCGGATGATTTGAACAAGGGCTCAAAAAACCGGAATACGATCCCTGATTTTTCCATTTGTTTTATCAAGGATGTACTCAATTTTTGGGAGGCAAAACCATCCGCGATCAGATATACCTTGATTCCTCTGGCTGCGGCGGATTCCAGTGCCCTGATAATCCTTAATCCTGTTTCATCCCCATCGAGAATGTAAGCCTGCAGATGGATGATTCTTTCCGACTTGTGGATCAATTCCTCCAAAAGTTGAAAATATACCGCACCACCCCGAATAATACTGACTTCCGGAGACAAAATATAGCCAGAGTCCTTTTTTCTGTTCACATGTTAAAATTAAGGACTGATGACGTTCATTGGTTGCCTATAATTCTTATAAAGATTGACTTTAATTAGCTGTCTAATTGACCGTAATCCTTAAATTGTATCTCGGTTCTTCTTTTATTCGTCATACAAAGTACATCCATGATTCTGGAAATGCATGATAACACAACGATTGAAGATTTGCAGGAAAAGTTCAGCGGATTTTATAACCATTTGAAGCTTGATTTTTATAAAGGTCCACATGGTCGTTTTGAGAGTTCAGATGAAAAGGCTGCTTTCTCCTCCGATCATAGGCTGGGGGAAATCAGGCGAATTCATGAACAGGGAGAATGGGAGATTCATTCCGGTATGAAGGCGGGTGATTTGGAACAGACTTTCAGGAAAAAATATGGCTTGAATGTTCAGGTATTGGTAAGAGCCGGTTCGGAATGGATTCAGACAACCAATGCTGACAATCTCAGTTTACTAGAGTTGAATGATCTTGGCAAAGGGGAATGAATGGGAAAATGTTAACCGCTCATTACAAAGCGAGTTGTTTTATTTTAATATTGATTTCAGGCGGATTAATTAATATCAGCTATTTTTTATGTTTGGATTTTGGCAGGCTGTCTCTGGTTTAGCAATTTTCATGATTGGAATCAAATTCATGGAAGATAGTATCAGACTATTGGCCGGCCGTAATTTCAAGTTATTTATCAAGAAACAGGCTTCGGTCAGAATCAAGGCCTCCGCCTCCGGGGCTTTCATTTCAGCCCTATTACAAAGTAGTTCCGCTGTTAATCTGATAACGCTTGCATTCGTTGGTTCAGGCATACTGAAGTTGCCTCAGGCCCTTGCAGTCATTCTTGGTTCCAATCTAGGAACCACTGCTACCGGTTGGATTATCGCTTTAGTCGGGTTCAGGATTGATCTTGCTCATTGGGCCCTTCCTTTGATAGCTTTTGGAGGGTTGGTTTGGCTTTTGATTTCAATTCAAAAGAATTTCAATTTATGGGGGAAACTGTTTTTAGGTGCAGGATTCTTGTTTCTGGGTCTGGAATTCATGAAAATCGGGGTTGGGTCTCTTTTTTCTCATAATATTATTGTCCTCTCGTCGGGTATTCCATTGTGGTTATACCTTCTGTCAGGGCTTTTGTTTACTGCAGCTATACAATCAAGTTCAGCGACCATAGCCATAGTATTGAGTTTGGTTCATGGTGGTTCCATGGAAGTCATTTCAGCTGCAGCTGTTGTCTTAGGAGCTGAAATCGGTACAGCTTTCAAATTGTTGCCGGCATCCCTCGGAGGAAATGCAGTGAAAAGACAGGTAGCCATCGGTAGCATCTTATTTAATCTGATTCCTGCGATCCTTGTATTTCCCCTTTTGCATCCGATTTTGGATGACAATGCCTTCTCTCTGCTATCCAATGATCCTTTGGTTGTTCTCGTAGCTTTTCAGACAACAGTTAATTTTCTGGGTATCGTTATTTTCCTGCCATTTATTGACCGGTTATCAAGATTGTTGGAAAAAAATATTCGCAGATCCGGCTCCGAATTGAAATTTCTATCAAACCTTTTGCTGGCCGATCATTCAATAGCCCTAGAGGCCTTCCGAAAAGAATGTCATGCCTTTTGCATGGACAATATCGACTTTGCTTTCCGTTGCTTTGATAAGGACGATAAGCACGTCCCCGTTGTTTCACAGCATGAATATTATCTTGAAGGGTCATTAATCAAAAGATATGATGCCATCAAACAGATTCACGGAGGAATCAGGGAATACTATATTCAATTAAGTCGCTTGAACGACACGGCCTCCGTAACCGAAGCATTGGATCGATTGGTGCGCTCCGTCCGTAACGGAATGTACGCATCGAAAAACATGAAGGATATCATACATGACATCGAGCAATTGAGTAATTCTTCCAATAATACCAAATACCGGTTCTTTTGTGAAAGCAGGGACAGGCATTTTGATGTCTGTATCAGACTGCTGGCGATCATGCTTCAGCAACCGAATGGTGTTGGAGAGATGAAAAAGATCTATGCCGATATCACAGGGCAATATGAAGCCACCTTGCAGTATCTCTATGAGGAAAACATCAGGGGTTTGCTTAATGAAACGGAAATCTCCACTTTGGTCAATTTCAACAGGGAACTTGTATCTGCTGAAAAATCGCTTTTCTTTGCTGTAAAAGATCTCGTATTCAATGAAACTGAATCAACAGATCTCGAGCATCTTCCCGGATTCATAAGATAACACCATCATGACTGAAATCTTAACCATTACTTTCAATCCTGCCATAGATAAGAGTACTTCGGTTGCTCAATTGATTTCAGAAAAGAAATTGAAATGTACTGAGCCTCATTACGAGCCCGGAGGCGGGGGTGTCAATGTAGCCAGGGTAATCCATCGTCTGGGAGGATCCGTAGCGGCCATATATCCTTCAGGTGGCCATTCCGGAAATTTCTTTGACGACCTCCTGAAGGCGGAGGCCGTTGCGATAAATCCATGCCGTATTAAAGGCAATACAAGGGAAAACATGGTCATCCATGATTTGCATGCCGATGCCCAGTATCGTTTCGGAATGCCGGGACCTCTATTATCGGAGGCAGAGTGGAAATCATGTATTCATCGTGTCAATGAATTCAAGGGGGTGCGTTATATTGTTGTCAGCGGAAGTCTTTCAGCCGGCATTCCATTCTCTGTTTATGATGAATTGAAGATGATTTCAGATTCTATGAACGCCAGGCTGGTCATAGACACCAGTTGTGAGGCACTTTTGAGTGCCGCTGCCTGCGGGGCTTTCCTGCTTAAACCGAATCTTGGTGAATTGGCCTTTTTGACCGGAAGGGCAAGAATCTTAGAAAATGAAATTCCCGCCATCGGGCGGGAGCTTATCTTCAAAAAGGCGGTTGAAATGCTCATCGTATCAATGGGTCCACAGGGGGCGATGCTTATTACCGAACAGGGTGTCTGGAAAGCAGTACCTCCGTCTCTCCCCAGGAAAAGTACCGTCGGAGCCGGTGATAGTATGGTGGCAGGCTTCGTCTTCTCCCTTTGTGCCGGTAAATCTCCTGAAATGGCGCTGGCTTATGCTGTTGCAACAGGTACAGCCACTACCCGCCATGCCGGCACTCAATTATGCGCCGCCGGAGATCCTGAAAAACTTTTGTCTTCGGTTTGCCTGAATGAGGTGAAATGCTGATTACTTTTGCCGGGTGAGGAGTCTGGCATCCATTAACAAGTATCTCTGGAAATACCGAAACAGGTTGATATTAGGTATTTTTTTCGTTGTCCTTACCAATTACTTCAGAATCCTTACACCTCCACTCACTGGATATGTGGTGGATACAGTAGTTGTAAGTATGAGCGGCGGCTCAGTCAGTGAAAGCCATTCAAGTAACTTTTTAGTCGAATACATCACCGGCGCATTCCGATCGCTGGATTTCCATCAGAAGATTATGGCGGCCGGTCTGGTTTTAGTGATTACCGCCATCATTAGCGGGCTGTTCATGTATCTGATGCGACAGACCATCATCGTCATGAGTCGTCATATCGAATATGACCAGAAAAATGAGATATTCAGTCACTATCAGTCCCTGGATTCAGCTTTTTTCAGAAAAAATGCCACCGGAGATTTGATGAACAGGATTTCTGAAGATGTGAGCAGGGTAAGAATGTATACCGGGCCCGCCATCATGTATTTTGTCAATCTTGCGGCTGTTATTGGTTTCAGTATTTATTTCATGATCCATTCGGATCCCGGGCTTACCCTGATAGCGTTAAGCCCTCTTCCTTTTCTGGCCCTGACTATTTACATAGTTAACACCATCATTCACAAAAAGAGCGAAAAGGTACAGGTGCTGTTGAGTGATCTTACCACCGCCTCCCAGGAATCCTATTCAGGCATCAGGGTGATAAAGTCGTTTGTGCAGGAATCTTCCATGACTAGGTATTTCAATGAAAAGTCCGAAGAATACCGAAAATCGGCATTGAGTCTTGCTAAAACAGAGGCGATTTATTTTCCGGGAATGGGATTGCTGATCGGTCTTAGCACCATTTTGACCATTCTCACGGCAGGAATGGGCGTCATTCTCCAGGAGCCCGGTGCGAGTGTCGGCAAGATTGCTGAGTTTGTCATGTATATTCAAATGCTCACTTTTCCCGTCAGTGCCATTGGCTGGACAGCCAGTATGACACAGAGGGCGGCCACCTCGCAGAAAAGAATCAATGAGTTTCTTCAGACTGATTCATTGATCAAGGATCAGCCGGGAGCAAGAAATACAGTACTCAAAGGTGGTATTGAATTCAAAGGGGTCAGCCTAGTGTATGAAAATACCGGCATCACCGCCCTGAAAGACTTCAACCTTAAAATCAAGGAGGGAGAAAAGCTGGCGATAGTAGGTAAAACAGGTTCCGGGAAGACAAGTATCGCTCAGTTGCTCCTTAGAATGTACGATGTAAGCGGTGGAGAGGTATTATTGGATGGGATACCTGTCAAGGATATACGTCTGCAGAATCTGCGCAGTCAAATCAGTTATGTTCCTCAGGATGTCTTTCTGTTCAGCGACAGTATCAGCAATAATATCAGTTTCGGAAATCCGGAGGCCGATGATGCGCAAGTAAGAAAGGCAGCATCCAACGCAGCTATCGATGAGGAAATTCTCTCATTTCCTGCGGGATTTGATACCATGGTAGGAGAGCGGGGTGTCACGCTCAGCGGTGGACAGAAACAAAGGATTTCCATTGCGAGGGCACTATTGAAAAAGCCCTCCATTTTCATACTGGATGATTGCCTGAGTGCGGTTGACAGTAAAACTGAGAATAGAATAGCCTCGACTTTTAATTCCAGTCTTGCCGGTAAAACTACCATCATTATTACCCACAGACTGATGCCTTCCTTGCAATTTGACAGGATTCTGGTATTGGATAAGGGCGTTATCGCGGAGCAGGGAACCCACGAAGAACTGCTCGCCCTGAAGGGGGTTTATGAGGAATTGTTCAATCGGCAAAACTCGAAAGATGCTGAAATATAGCAGATAAGCCTCCCTTTCCCAATTTTTTTGTTGAATCAAAAACAATTTTATCTTTGTTATCAGCTTTTAAATTTAAAATTCATTCAACGTGGCGTACGAAAACAACGACAGGAAAATGGACAGTGTTTACAGCAAACGCATCAAGGCCGGTAAAAGAAGGACTTATTTTTTCGATGTGCGAGAGACCAAAGGCAGTGATTATTACCTAACTATTACAGAGAGCAGAAAGCGTTTCGATTCCGAGGGTTACGATCGTCATAAGATCTTCCTGTATAAGGAGGACTTCAATAAATTTCTCAAGGGGCTTACGGAAGCTATTGATCATGTCAAAACCGAATTGATGCCTGATTTCGACTTCGATGCCTTCAATCATGATACTCCTTATGAAGGGGAAGAGGGCGGCTCTCCGGCACCAACTACCAATCAGGAAACTGATAACGATAGTTCCGATTCTCCCTCTCAATTCACTTCGGAAGGAGACTCCGGTGCTTCCGAGGATGTTGATAAATGGTAATTTTATTGAATCTATTCAAATAACAAAGCTCCCGTTCGGGAGCTTTTATTTTTTGGGCGGCAATCATTGCCGCAATTTTTTGTATTCATTGATCAGTCCATTGGTGGATCCGTCATGTGTCGAAATCAAATCATTATTGCCAAGTTCGGTAAGTATGATACTGGCAAGTTTCTTGCCCAGTTCCACACCCCATTGGTCAAAACTGAAAATATTCCAAATCACCCCCTGCACAAAAATCTTGTGTTCATAATAGGCAATGAGTTTGCCCAGGGTGAACGGAGTCAGTTTTTTCAGCAGAAAAGAATTAGAGGGTCTGTTGCCTTCAAAATTCCGAAATGGGTCTTCATGCCTGAACCCCATCATCAATGCCTCGGTTTGTGCGAAAAAGTTGCTGAGCAGTTTTTCATGTTGATTGGAAATAGGATAGTGGCTTTGTGCTGAGGCAATGAAGTCGCAGGGTACAAGAACAGTACCCTGGTGCAACAACTGGTAAAAAGAATGCTGTCCGTTCGTGCCCGGCTCACCCCAAATCACCGGAGCACTGTCATATTCAAGCGCATTCCCCTTCCGGTCAACCGACTTTCCATTACTTTCCATATTCCCTTGTTGAAAATAAGCGGGAAAGCGATGCAGATGCTGGTCGTAAGGAAGTATTGCCTCTGTCTGGCAGCCGTGAAAATTGCGGTACCAGATACCAATCAGGGCCATGATGACAGGTATATTCTCCTGAAAAGCCGTATTTCTGAAATGAAGATCTGCCGAATGGGCCCCCTGCAGTAGTTCCTCATATCTTTCAAACCCTACCGTAAGGGCAATGGAGAGGCCGATGCTGCTCCATAAACTATATCGTCCACCTACCCAGTCCCAAAAGGTAAACCGATTGGTCGGACTGATACCGAATGCGGTCATTTCAGCACCATTGGTACTGATTGCAGCGAATTGCCTGAAAATCGCTTCTGAATTCTGATTCGACCGGTCCAGCAGCCATTTTTTGGCCGCTATGGCATTGGCCATCGTTTCCTGCGTGGTAAAGGTTTTGCTGGCCACTACAAATAGGGTAGTCTCCGGATCTACTTTTTTCAGCACTCCGGAAAGATGGGAGGGATCCACATTGCTCACAAAATGAGGCTCTATTCCTTTGTCCTGATAAGGCATCAGCGCTTCAGTTACCATATGTGGCCCCAGATCGCTGCCGCCAATTCCGATATTGACCAGATATTTTATTTTTTTTCCGGAATAGCCGGTCAGTCGTCCGCTGTGTACCTCATCGCAGAATCTTTCAATTTTAGACAGTTCTTCATGGATAAGCGGCATTACATCCTTGCCATCGACCGAAATACCGTTTTTGCTCCGATTCCTGAGTGCGGTATGCAATACGGCCCTATTCTCGGTTTTGTTGATCAGTTCGCCACTAAACATGGCATCTACTGCTGCCTTTAGTCCACACTCTTCCGCAAGATCCAGCAGCAACTGCATTGTTTTATCTGTGATTCTGTTTTTCGAATAGTCGAATAACAAATCCTCCTGTCTGATAGAATATCGCTCAAACCTTGCTTTATCAGAGGCGAAAAGTTCCCTAATGGAGGTATTGGAACATTCAGGTAAATGCTCCTTCAGCTTAGTCCAGGCTATGGTATGCAGGGGATTGATTTCAGGAAACATAAGCAGAGCAATATTTAATTGGCATTCAAATTAGTCATTGGGGCAGATTAGTGCCTGTTTTTATCAAAAGATCCCTAAAACTAAAGTCCCTGAATGGTTTTTACAACTTCTTCTGTCATGGTTTCACTGATGTCCAGATGGGTTACCATTCTTACTTGTCCGGGAGAAATGGAAAGGCATAATATGTCTTTTTTTCTCATTTTCTCTACAAATTCACCGGCGGATAGGGAAGGGGGGAGTTCAAAAATGACGATGTTTGTCTCAGCCGGAAGTACCCGGAATCCTGCCTTTGTTTCCAGCGCCTCCGCTATTCTGGAGGCGTTCCGATGATCCAAACTTAATCTTTGAATATGATGCTGCAGGGCATATAATCCTGCAGCCGCCAGAAAACCTGCCTGACGCATACCTCCACCCAAAAGCTTCCTGACCCTGCGGGCTCTTTTGATGAATGCCTTGTTACCCAGCAACAGACTTCCAACAGGAGCACCCAGCCCCTTGCTGAGGCAGACAGAGATGCTGTCGAAAAGCCTTCCGTACTCCTTAGGGTCCTCGTTGTTTTTCACCATGGCATTCCAGATTCTTGCTCCATCCAGATGCAGGCTGAGGCCATTGGACAGGCAGAATTCTCTCATTTTGGCTATTTCCGCAAGGGTATAGCAGCTGCCGCCTCCCCTGTTGGAGGTGTTTTCCAGGCATAATAGCCTGCTCAGCGGCTTATGAACGTCTTCGGGGTTGTTCAGGCAATCCTTCAGTTGCTCAGCCTCCAGGATTCCTCTATGTCCCTCCGGTAACTTTACCTGACAACCGCTATTGAAGGCAATGCCTCCTCCTTCGTATTGGTACACATGGCTGGTCTTTTCACATATCACTTCGTCACCCGGGCGTGTATGGCAATTGATCGCTATCTGGTTAGTCATAGTGCCACTGGGACAGAAAAGGGCGGCTTCCATGCCAAACATTCCGGCAGAAAATGCCTCGAGTTCATTCACCGAGGGATCCTCGCCAAATACATCGTCCCCCACCTTTGCCCGCATCATAGCCTCCAGCATAGCCGGAGTGGGTTGGGTAAAAGTATCTGACCTGAGATCAATTTTCATAATGCAAAAGTAATAAGGCTGCCGCGCATGGGAGCCTAAAATTTTAATTGAAGTAAATCAATAGTTTAGCACGGTTTTTGTTGCTCATTACTAATAGTTTAGAAGATTTTTCTAAAATTATTATGAAATCAAAAAATCGCAGATTATCTTTGTATATTGCTCAAGCGGGGAGATATCAGGGTCGTTGTTTTAGCAATAATTTTACAATTGATGCTAAACATTCTGCCTTTTGAAAATGTCTTCTAATGGATTCTAAAAACTAAATCTTATACATGAGGCAGTTAAAAATCGCAACACAAATCACCAATCGTGATTCCCAGGCCGTAGAAAAGTATTTGCAGGAAATTTCAAAAATCTCCATGATCACGCCGGAGGAAGAAACCGTTCTGGCGCAGAAGATCAAAATGGGAGATCAAAGAGCTCTTGATAAATTGGTCCAGGCGAATCTTCGTTTCGTGGTTTCCGTGGCCAAGCAGTATCAGCATCAGGGACTCTCGTTGAGTGACCTCATCAATGAAGGTAATCTTGGCCTCATTAAGGCTGCCCAGCGATTTGATGAAACAAAAGGTTTTAAATTCATCTCTTACGCCGTTTGGTGGATTCGTCAGTCCATTCTTCAGGCTTTGGC
>Ga0315906_10005982_pt1 | contig 15164 bp, 12 predicted proteins | sample LakEriMetagenome_4_FD_203526 | JGI IMG/M metagenome (GOLD analysis project Ga0315906, IMG submission 203526) | Freshwater fungal communities from buoy surface, Lake Erie, Ohio, United States - Buoy 2 MA122 | ecosystem: Environmental > Aquatic > Freshwater > Lake > Lake biofilm | place: USA...
TCCAAGGGCGTGCCGCACTCGTCCAGGGCGACCGCCTTGCACCCGCTCTTGAAGCCGGGGTCGAGGGCCAGAACCCGCCGGCCCATCACCGGCGGCTGGATCAGCAGGTTGCGCAGGTTGCGGGCGAAGACCTCGACGGCGTGCGCCTCGCAGAACTCCGTCATCTCCCTGCGGATCTCGCGCTCCAGGCTCGGCAGCACGAGCCGGACCAGGGCGTCCCGGCAGCAAAGCCGCAGGAAGTCGCCGTGCGGGTGGCCGTCGGGCACGAGCAACGCCTCGGCGGCCGCCTGCAGTTCCTCCAGGGGCCCCTCCACGCGAACCTTGAGCAGCTTGGCCCGCTCGCCGCGATTGATCGCCAGCACCCGGTGCGGCGGCACCCGCTGGATGTGCTCGGCGTAATCGAAGTAGTCGCGATAGTGCTTCTCTTCCTTCGTCAGCGCCTTGCCGGTGCTCTCCACCCGCTGGCTCTTGAGTTGCGCCTGGCGATGGAGCATCTCCCGCAGCCGCTGCCGCAGGTCGGCCCGCTCGCTGAACTCGTCGGCGATGATGTGCCCGACCCCCAGGAGCACGTCGGCCACGGCGGGCACCTGGGCATCGGCATCGACGAAGTCGGCCGCCCGCGTTTCCAAGGCCGCCACCGCCGGCGCGGCCTCGATGATCTCCCGGGCCAGCGGCCCGAGCTTTCGTTGCCGAGCCACCTCGGCGAGGGAAAGCTTCCGCGGCTTGAACGGCAGGTAGAGGTCCTCGAGTTGCTTGGGGCTGTCGGCGGCGGCGATCACCGCCTCCAGCCCGGGCGTGAGGCGGCCCTGGCCCTGGATGGTGCGGAGGATCGTCTGCTTGCGATCGGCGAGCTGCCGGGCCTTCAGCACGGCGGTCGCTATCCGCCGCACGTCCTCCTCGTCGAGCCCGCCGGTCTGGTCGCGGCGGTAGCGGGTGATGAACGGGACGGTGTTGCCGGCGTCCAGCAGCTCCACCGTCGTCGCCACGCTGGCAACGGGCAGTCCGAGACGGTGGGCGATCCGCCCCAGGTCGATGACCGCAGTGACCGCTATGGATGCCATCCGTCTGACGAACCCGCGTCGGTGACGACCCGCCGGCCCGCGCGGCTCTCCTCGGCAATCCCCCCGCCCGCGCGACCACGCAGGCAAGCGGCAGGATCTGGGCAAACCGTCTGAATCTAGGACGGTGGATCGACGGGTGTCAAACCGCAGCCGAGCGGCTCCTTGGAGCTCGCCCGACCCCAGCCTGCCTGCCTTCTCCCGCTCCGCGCCCCACGGGGTCACGCTTGCCCTTGACCCGCCGATGAAAAGTCGCCTATTTCCCGCACTCCACGCGCGTCACGGCGGCGATGCCGCCCGACCGCCGGGATCGGAACCGAGACCGACATTCGACTCCAGCGGATCGACCGATGATGACGATCACGACACCTGCCGCGCGGGTCGCGGCATGCACGATCGATCCGCCGCCCGCACGTTCCCCACGTTCCCCGGAGCCGCAGCCACGATGATCCGCCAGACGCCGCCCGCCGACGACCTCCTGCCGGCCGTGCCCCTGCTGGCGCTCGATCGACAGCATGCGGCGCTCCGCGAGCAGATTCGGGAGGCGATCGACCGGGTGATCGACTCGGGCAAGTTCGTGCTCGGCCCCGACGTGGCCGACCTGGAGGCGGAGCTGGCGCGGGCCCTCGGCGTGCCGCACGTGATCTCCTGCGCGTCCGGCAGCGACGCCCTGCTCCTGGCGCTGATGGCCCTCGGCGTGGGCGCCGGCGACGAGGTCGTCGTGCCCAGCTACACGTTCTTCGCCACGGCCAGCGCCGTGACCCGCCTGGGCGCCGTGCCGATCTTCGCCGACATCGACCCGCGGACGTACCTCCTCGACCCGACCGACGTCGAGCGGAAGATCAGCCGCCGCTGCAAGGCCATCGTCCCGGTGCACCTCTTCGGGCGGACGGCGGACATGGACGCCCTGCTGCCCATCGCCCGCCGGGCCGGCGTGCCCGTGGTCGAGGATGCGGCCCAGTCGATCCTCTCCACCTGGCGTGGTCGCTGCTCCGGCGGCCTGGGCGACGTGGGCTGCTTCAGCTTCTACCCCACCAAGAACCTCGGCGGCATCGGCGACGGCGGCTTCCTGACGACGACCCGCGACGACCTGGCCAAGGCGCTCAGGCTGCTGCGGGTGCACGGCATGGAGCCGCGCTACTACCACCAGCTGATCGGCATCAACAGCCGGCTCGACTCGATCCAGGCCGCGGTGCTGCGGGTCAAGCTGCCGCACCTCGACGCCTGGTCCACCGCACGGCAGGTCAATGCGGCCCGCTACCACGAGCTCTTCGCCGGCCACGACCTCGCGGGCCACGTGACCACGCCGGAGGAGGAGCCCCGCGGCCGACACGTCTGGAATCAGTACGTGATCCGCGTCTCCGGCGGGCGGCGGGACGCGCTGCGGGCGCACCTGGCCGGTCATGGGGTGGGCACCGAGATCTACTATCCGGTGCCTTTGCACGTGCAGCAGTGTTTCATGCACCTCGGCTGGCGGCCCGGCGACCTGCCCCATACCGAGCAGGCGGCGACCGAGACGCTGGCGCTGCCGATCTTCCCGGAACTCACGGCCGCCGAGCAGCGAACCGTGGTCGGCCGGATCGCGGACTTCTTCCACGCGGCGCCCGCCCGGCAGGCGACCGACGGCGGCCGGCCTCCGGCCGGCACGAGCCGCGTGCCGCACGTGCTCCGCCGCGCCGTCGGCAAGGCCGACGAAGTCCGCTCCTGATCGCGGCGGCGGGCGGCCTTCAGCCCTCCCTGTCGGGATCGAAGCGGCGGCTCGGGCGACAGACCACCAGCACGCCCAGGCCGACCAGCAGGGCCACGAACAGCGCGGCCAAGGCATACTTCGTCATGTGTGCGGCCCGCGGATGGGGAAGGTAGGATGCTGGCCGGTTTCGGCCCCGCACCCGCCCGACACTCTATCCGAAGATGGCCTCGAAGACGAAACGCACGCCCAAGGTCGCGGCCGGCAAGCTGCCGCCGGTCGATCGCAAGACCCTCGCGCTGATCATCCGGCTCGCCGACGAGGTCGCCGCCGCCGCCGACAAGCGCCGCGACCCGCACCTCGACATCCCCACCCGCAGCCTCTCGAACGTCCGCTTCAACAAGTCGCGGAAGATCATCGAGATGGGCGGTCAGACCAACCGCCGCCAGCTGTTCAATCTCTCCCAGGCCAAGAGCTACATGCAGACGCTGCTCGTGGCCACCGGCTGCAAGCAGCTCATCGACCAGCAGAAGACCACCAGCATCCGCGGTCTCTACTACCTTCTGAAGCACACGATCGAGGGCACCCGCGAGGAGACCTTCGGCACGCAGGAGGAGTGCGACCCGATCATCGAGGACCTCGAGGTCACGCTGGAGAGCCTCCGCGAGGAGTTGCACGTCTACGCCAGCAACCGCGGCGGCATGGTGGGGCCGATCACGCTCGTCGACTCGGGCGACGAGATCGACTGCTCCCGCATGGGCTCGGGGGGCTACTCGATCCCGTCGATCGTCGAGGCCGACATCGTGCGGTTCAAGTCGTGCGACGCCAAGTTCATCCTCCACGTCGAGAAGGACACGGTGTGGAGGCGGTTCAACGAGGACAAGTTCTGGCGGAAGCACCAGTGCCTGCTCACGCACGGCGGCGGGCAGCCGCCCCGCGGCGTCCGCCGCATGCTCTACCGGCTCCACAACGAGCTGAAGCTGCCGGTCTACTGCCTGCTCGACAACGATCCCTGGGGCTACTACATCTACTCCGTGCTCAAGCAGGGATCCATCAACCTGGCCTACGAGTCGAAGCGGATGGCGATCCCCGAGGCCCGGTTCCTCGGCATCCGCTCCCGCGACTACCAGCGGTGCAAGCTCTCCCCGAGCGTGCAGATCGCCCTCAACGACACCGACATCAAGCGGGCCAAGCAGATCGCCGCCTACCCGTGGTTCGCGGGCAAGAAGGCCTGGCAGAAGGAGATCGAGACGATGCTCGCCAACGGCTTCAAGCTCGAGGTCGAGTCGCTGATCTCGAAGGACATCAGCTATGTGACGGACACGTACACGCCCGAGCGACTCGCGGAACAGGACTGGCTGGATTGACTTCACGCCTGCGGGGCCATCCATGGCCCCCGCAGGCTTGGCCCGGCGCGGTCGCAGCCAAGGTGCGACCAGCCGGGCGGGCGGCCGCACCTCCGGGCGGCCGTGGCCGCCGCACGCGCGGCGGCGCACGCGGCGCGGCCTACGGCCGCTGCGTGCGGATCAATCCCGGCGGCACACGCGGCGCGGCCTACGGCCGCTGCGTGCGGATGCAAAGCCGCGCTGCGCGGTCGAGCGACTGCCCGCCCGGACGGCGGGCCCTCGAGAGCCGGCGTAGCTGACCAGCGGAGCCAGGATGGCGGAGCGCAGGCAGGTCCGAGCGAGCGGAGGCCAGAATGGCCGCAGTGAGCGTCCGGCAGGGATCCACGGCGACCGGCCCGTTCTCAGCGGCTCACGCCTCCTCGCGGAGGAGCGCCGGGGGCTCCTCGAGGTCCTCGAGTTCCGGCGGCAGTTGCAATTGCCGCATCGTCTCATCGGTCTTCCGCATCCCCTCGGCCACCTCGTCCACCCGCTGGGCGATGTCGCTCACGTCCCGCTTGGCCACCGAGCTCTCCGCCAGCGCCGCGATCTTCGCCTCCAGCCGCTCGATCTCGGCCGCCACGACGTCGAGCTTCCGCTTCGCCTCCTCGATGTTGGCCAGCCGGTCGCGGCTCGTCTTCAGGTGGTCCTCGAGGGCCGCCCGCATCTGGGCGTCGCCGTTCGGCGGCAGTTTGGCCAGCCGTTTCTCCAGGTCGGCGATCCGCGAGCGGATCGAGCCGTCATCGGTGTGGTCGAGGAACTCCGAGAGGTTCGCGGCCCCCCAGATCATCCGCAGGTAGCCCCACAGCAGCCGGTCGAGCGACTCCAGCGTGCCGCCGTCCGGCCCCTTGGCGTCGGGCCCGCGCATGCTGCCCGCCAGCTCGATGAGCTTCAGGCAATGGTCCCGCAACTGATCGAACCGGGCCAGCAGCGGCCGGGGCAGCCGCTTGCGGATCCGCTCGTAGGCCTCGCGGGCACCGACGGCCTCGGCAGCGCGACGGACCTTCGCATCCTGGGCCTCGACGGCGCTGCGAAACCGCTCGTTCCCGAGCATGCTCGCCAGGTAGAAGACCTCGCCCGCGACCACCAGCGGAAGGATGACCCCGGGAAACCCGCTGATCAGCGCGGCTGCGACGCCGCCGCCGAAGAGCAGCAGGTTCCACCGCGCGGTGAACGCGGTCTTCAGGTAGGCACCGAGTCGCTTGAACACTATTCCCTTGCTCCGCCCGGCCGCTTCGCGGCGGCCTCGACCTGCTCGATCCTCGCCTGCAGGGCGGTGACCTGCTCGTGAAACCATGGCTCGGACTGCGTCTCACGGGCCGGCCCCGCCGCGGCCGGCATGCGGATCTCAGCGGCGATCCGCCCCGGCGTCGTGGCCATCACGAACACCCGGTCGCCGAGATACACGGCCTCCTCCACGGAGTGCGTCACGAACAGCACCGTCGCCTGCACCTCGCGCCAGAGTTTCACCAGCAGGTCCTGCATGTCGAGCCGCGTGGCCGGATCGAGGGCCCCGAAGGGCTCGTCCATGAGGATCACCCGTGGGCGGAGGATGAGCGTGCGGGCGATCGCCACCCGCTGCCGCATGCCGCCCGAGAGCTCGTGGGGATACTTTGTCGCGTCCCGCCGCGGATCGAGGCCGACCCTGGCGATCCACTCCCGACCCTCGGCCTCCCGCTCCCCGCGCGGGACACCGCGGCATTCGAGGCCGAACACCACGTTGTCGAGCACCGTGCGGTTGTCGAAGCTCGTGTAGTCCTGGAACACCATGCCCCGGTCGGGACCCGGGCCGAGGACCGGCTGGCCGAGAACCGTCACCGTGCCGCTCGTGGGCGGATGCTGCGGCTCGAGGCCCGCCACGAGCCGCAGCACCGTGCTCTTGCCGCAGCCGCTCGGGCCCAGAAACGACGAGATCTCGCCGTGGTCCACGGCGTCGGGAATCGTGAAGCTCACGTCGGAGATCGCCACGTACTCCCGCGGCGTTCCCTGCCCGTAGACCTTCGTCACGCCCCGGAACTCGACGGCCGCAGGCCGCGCGTCGGGCGGCGGCGGCGCGGCGGTCGGCGCTGGCTGGCTCGTGTCGCTCATGCCCGCGCCTCCACCGGGGCCGGGATGCCATGGAGCAGGCGGTGCCAGAACTTCGGCAGCAGCCCCCGGCCGCCGTAGCGGTGCGGAAACAAGTCGCACTGCAGCCACCACAGGAGCCGGTCGATGCCGTAGGCCACGAGCGTGATCAAGACGAGCACGATGACGATCAACTCCCGCGGACCACGCCTTTGGGCGAGGTTGATCAGGCCCCCGAGGCCGGTATCGCCGCCGATCGTCACGACCTCCGCGAGCATCACGTATCCGAAGGCGATGCCGAACAGCAGCCGCAACGAGTTGAAGATCGCGGGCGCCGCGAGGGGCACGAGCACCTTGAGGATGATCTGGAGACGCGAGGCCCCGAGCGTGCGCGCCGTGTCGACGTACCGCTCCGGAACCTCCAGGACCGCCGCCGTCGTGTCACTGAGCACGAAGGCCACGCTGGCGATGAACAGGAACATCACCTTCTGCAACTCGGTGAGCCCGAAAATGAAGAACATCAGCGGGATGAGTGCCGCCACCGGGATGTTGCGGCCGAAGATGGTCAGCGGGGCGACGAACGCCCGGACCGCGGGAAAACAGGCGGCGAGCACGCCGAGCGGCACGCCGACGAGCGCCGCGAGGCCGAACCCCAGGCACACCCGCCGCAAAGTCACCAGCGTGTTGGCGAAGAGCCGCCGCTCGCCGAAGGCCTTCGGCAAGGCGCGGAGTGTCTCGGCAGGGCTCGGCAGCATCACCGGGCTCATGAGACGCGTCTCCGGACCGGTCGCGGCCTCGGGTCCTTCTCCGGGCCGCATGCCGTCGGCCGTGGCCACGAACCACAGCGTGAGCACGCAGGCGATGCTGGTGAGCCCCCAGAAGAACGCCGTCCCCGCCGCGGTCTCGCCACGGAGTGGTCGGGCCGACGGCGGCGGCGAGGCCGGCGCGGATGTCATTCCTTCTCCGCGGCGTAAACCTTGATCTCCACCCGCCGGTTGCGCGAATGATCGTCGGGGTGGTCGTCGTCGGCGGGCCGATCCCATCCCAGGCCGTCCACCGCGAATCGGGCCTCGTCGAACTTGAACTTCTCCACCAGTGCGTCCTTCACCGCCCGCGCCCGCTCGAGCGACAGTTCCTTCACCATCGACGCCGGCACCACGCCCCGCCGCGAGGCGTCGGTGTGCCCCTCGACCACGATCCGCGCCTTGCCCATCTGCTTGGCCAGGGCCCCCACCTCGTCGATCACCGCGTCGACCCGCGGGTCGTAGAAGCCCTCGACGTCCTTGCCTTCCACCCGGCGGATCACCTTCCTCCGCAGTTCGGCGCTGTTCGGGGGGAAATGGATGACGATCGTGTTGGTGAGGATCTCCTCGTTCTCGGCGCGGATCTGCTGCACCGACCTGGGCAGCAGCGGCTCCTCGTATTCGTCCTTGGTGTTGGCGTACTTCGGCTCCTGGCCGAGCTTCTGGATCACCGAGAAGTCCATCACCTGGTCGAACGGCACCGGGTTGTTGGCGATCGCCCCGATGCGCCGGTAGAGCATGTAGGCCTGCTTCCAGATCCGCTCGAAGTTGGCCGGGTTGCTGCGGTTGAGGAAGAACTGGTAGTTCTCCGCCCAGTTCGTCGAGTGGGCGTCGCCGAGCATCCCCAGGGCTTCCGGCTCCGTGATCGTGTAGCCGTCGGCCATCAGCTTCGCCACCCGCTGGCGGTTCGCGTCGGACTTCAGCGCCTCCATGGCGTCGAAGATCCCGCGGACGATGGCCTCGATCTTGTCGGGATGATCCTTGGCGAAGTCGGCCCGGGCGAACCACAGGTCGGCGATCAGCCGGTTGGCCGTCTGGGTCGTGACCAGCATCCGGTTGCCCTTGGCCTTGGCCAGGTTGTAGATGTCGGGCGCCCAGGAGACGGCCCCGGCGATGCTCTTGTCACGATTGAACGCCGCTGCCGCCTCGAAGGCGGTGGTCACGTAGACCATCTCCACGTCGGACGGCTGCAGGCCACCGTTGACGAGCATGTTGAGGGCGAAGAACTGGCTGGGGGAGTTCTGCGCCATCACCAGCTTCTTGCCGGCCAGGTCCTTGACCGTCTTGATCGCCTCGCGGACCACGATCCCGTCGCCGCCGTTGGAGAAATCGACCTGCTGGTAGACGCGGGGCATGATCCGCGAGTCCTTGGCGAAGCTGTCGATGAACAGCGGCAGCATGTCGAGCGTGGCCCAGCCGATGTGTATCTCACCGGCGGCGTAGGCGTCCCGCATCTGCACGGGGTCGTCGATGAGCACGAGCTCGACCTTGAAGGGCTTGCCGCCCGGGGCCTGCCAGACCTTGCCCGGCTTGAAGCCCTCGTTGGCGAGGATGATCGGGCTCCAGCCGGCCCAGATGTTGAGCGCGAAGCGGATCGTGTCGTCCTTCAGCGGCGCGTAGGCGCTCACGCCCTTCACCGGCGGCAGCCGCTCGGCGGGCTTGAAGGTGTATTCCTTCACCATCGTGGGCACCGCGGAGTCGGGCGATTCGGTCCCGCCCTCGGCGCCGCCCCCGCCTCCGCCCACAGGCCCGCCTCCGCCCACAGGCCCGCCTCCGCCCACAGGCCCGCCACCGGCCACGGGCCGCGGCCCGCCCGCGGCGCCGGGGCGGCCGAGGCCGAACTGCTCGAGCATTCCGGCCCGCCAAGCCGAGAGCCCCACCAGGCCGAGGATCACGGCCCACACAGCCAGCCAGAACGGAGCCTTGGGTTGACCTGCCATCGTCTGCGCCTCGAGAACGGGTTGAAGGATGTGAAACCGTGGGCGATCTCCGCCTCCAACGGCACTAGCCGCGGAAGGCCGTCTTCGGCCGGGCCTTGCCGGCCATGTGGAGGGCGTGCATGAGGTCGTACGCCGTGACCTCGCAGAGCAGCCGCGTGACCTTCTCGTGGGCCTCGGGCGAGAGCAGCGGCTCGACCTCCTTCATGAGGTCCACCACCCGCTTCTCCTGCGCGGCAAGCTCCTTCGACTCGACGACCGCGTCGGCGATGGTGCCGATGAAGGAGTCGAGCTTGCGGGCGTATTCGGCCAGCAGCGGCGCCTCGGTGGCGTCGTCGAACCAGGGAGTCTTGCCTGCGGATGCCTTGGCCATGGGGTCATTCTCCTGCGGGGTGTGGGGATCGTTCTCGGACGGTAGGCGGGCGGTCTTTTAGGTGCCGATCACCTCACGGATCGCGGCGAGCCGCTCCTGGAGGTGCGACCGGCCGCCCGGCCGGCCCACCTGCTCCTTCCAGCGGTCGGGCAGGAACCGCTTCTCCGTGCACTCGAGCACGGCGGCGATCTCCTGCATCTCCTTCTCCAGGCCCTGGGCCGACGGCATGAAGTCGTCGATCGCGGCCCGCAGATCCTCGGCGCCGATCTCGCCGGGCGCCGGCTGGCCGGCATCCGCGGCCCGCTCCAGGCCCTTGCGTCGCGCGGCGAGCACGATGCTCTCGATGTCGGCCCCCGACAGCCCGAGCGCCAGATCCACCGGTCCGGGCAGACCGGCCGCGAGCGGCACCCGGCATTTGCGGGCCATGGCCGTGAACATCGCTTCCAGTTCGACCTGGTCGTGCGGATAGAACAGCGGGATGTGCACCTCGGCCCGGCCCTGCCGCTTGAGGTCGATGGGCAGCAGGTCGGGACGGCTCGTGAGCAGCATCCAGACGATCTTGCCCCGGTAGCGGGTGTCGCCCATCTGCCGGGCGATCATGGAGAACACACGGGCCGACGTGCCGGAGTCGCCCCCCTGCTCGCGATTGCCGAGGGCCGCGTCGGCCTCGTCGATGATCACGACCACCGGGCCGAGGCTGCGGAGCACGTCGAGGGCGTGCTCCAGGTTGCCTTCCGTCTCACCGACGTACTTGCTGCGGAAGTTCTTCAGCATCGCGCAGGGGATGCCCACGCTGCCGGCATAGCACTCGGCGATGAAGCTCTTGCCGGTGCCCACCGGGCCGCAGATCAGGTAGCCCATGGGGGCGCTCTCCAGCTGCCCGCGGCGGATGGCACGGGCGTCGGCCTGGAGCCGATCCTTGGCGGCCTCGTGGCCGGCGACGGCGTCGAGCGTCAGCCGGGGCTGGATGAACTCCACCAGGCCGTGGCACGACCGCTCGATGAGATCCTTCTTCTTGGCGGCGAACTCCGGGCCGTCCGGCGGCGTGCCCTCGCGGGCCGAGAGGGCGATCACGGCCCGCAGGCTCTCGAGCGTGAGCCCCGCCCCGAGCGCGGCGGCCCGCTTCACCGATTCGTTCCGCTCGGCCGGCATGCCGGCGGCGGCCGCCGCCGCGACCGCGAACCGCTCCCGCGCGGCCCCGTCGGGCAGGGGCACGTCGATCGCCGTGACGGCGGGGTTGGAGACCAGCCGCGGATGCATCTCCGCCAGCGCGTCGGCGAGCAGCACGACAGCGACGTTGACGCGGCGGAGCAGCGGATTGGTCGCCCAGGCCAGGATCCGCACCAGGCGGCCGGCCCCGCCCCGGGCGCCGGCCGCGGCGTCGCCGGCGGGGGCGAGGTATTGGGCGTAGTCGAGCACCACGGCGATCCGCTTCCGCTGCTCCGGCGGATCGATGAGGTTCCGCTCCATGATGGCGTCGATCGCGGCGATCGCCTGATCGGGATCCCGCGGCCAGTTGGCGGCGTTGCCCAGCCGCTCGGTGAGCCACTGGGCCATCGTCCGCAGGCGGGCCGGATCGGGCCCGGCGAGGGGCCGCAGGCCACGGCCCACGTCGTAGCCCAGCACCACGTCCCAGCGGCCGAACATCTCGCGGGCGAGAAAGTCGGGCAGCGTGCCCCAGGCATCGGCGGCGGCCGGTCCCTCCGCGGGCGGAGCCGCGACGGGCACCAGGTCGCGGACGTTGCCGTGCAGCAGGAAGACGCAGCTCGTGCCGGAGAGATACGCGTCGCCCAGCCGCTCGGCCCAGGTCGGACACCACGCCGGCAGCGACGACCCGGCGGCGGGGCCGGGCGTGGTCCCCAGGCCTGCTGACGCGGCGGCCGGGGCGGGTCGGCTCACGGGCTCTGCGACCTGATTCGTCACGGGCAACTCATCGCAGGAGTGACAGGGGCACGGATTCAGCCGGTGGTGGTCTGCCTGGTCCGATCGGAGCCGAGTTCCTTGTCGTCGGCCTTCACCCCCGCGGTCTCCGGGGTGACCATGCCCATCTCGATCTCGAACTCCCGCAGCGCGTTGTCGGCCATCGCCTTCTCCACCGCCTCCTCGCGGCGGATGTCCTCCAGGCCCTCGCCGGAGAGGTCGGCCGCCACCCGCACCTTCGCCCGATTGAGCCCGATCTTGTCCTGGATCACGTCCTCGATCTGGCCGAAGTCGGTCGTGACGTCGAAGTTGAAGCTCTGGGCGAGCTTGGCGAGTTCCGCCTCCGCCCGCGAGAGCTTCAGGTCGGCGTCGTACTTGGCGATCTTGTTCTTCAGGTCGGCGAGCTTCTTGGTGGCGTGCTTGACCTTGGTGACGTTGTTGTTGTACGCCGTTTCGTGGAGTTTGAGCTGGGCCTCGTTCTCGGCCAGTTGCTTCTTGGCCTGCTGCAGTTCCAGGGCGAACTTGGACGCGGTCTCCCGCTCGCCCGCCTGGAGGTAGGCCTTGATCCGCGCCTCGAGGTTGGCGACGTGCTGCCGGTCGCCGTTGACTTGCCTGGTGACCCGCTCCACGAGGGCCCGGTACTGCTCCAGCCCCTCGCGGCCGTCCTTCATCTGATCGACGGCCTTGTCGTACTCGTACTGGAGTTGGGCGATCGGGTCGGCGGTCCAGAAGAAGTTCGCGATCTTGTTCATCTGGGCCGCGAGGGCCTTCCAGAGCTTGCCGAGGATCATCGGGGGTTCTCCGAGTGACGGTGAATCGATCGACTGGCGGCGAAGGGCGGAATCTGGTTTGATACCGGTCTCCAGAGGGTCCGTCAAACAGCCTGCCTGAACGTCGTCCACCGCCGCCCGGAGGCTCCCATGAACCGTAGTTCCCGCCGCCGGTTTCTCGCCCGTTCCTCCCTGGCCGGCGCCGGCTACTTCGTCGCCGCCGGCAGCCGTCCTGCCTACTCGCAGGCGGCCGTCGAGCGGCCCACGGTGGGCTGCATCGGCGTCGGCGGCAAGGGGGGCAGCGACGCCGACAATGCGGCCTTGTTCGGCGACGTGATCGCCATCTGCGACGTGGATCGGCAGACCCTGGAGAGCAAGGGCGGTGGCGACCGGTTCAGGGCCGCGGAACGGTTCACCGACTACCGCGAACTGCTGGCCAAGCACGGCAAGAAGATCGACATCCTGACGATCAGCACGCCCGATCACATGCACGCCGCGATCACGCTCGACGCCATGCGGCAGGGCATCAGCTGCTACACGCAGAAACCGCTCACCCGCACGATCTACGAGGCCCGCCTCCTCGCCCAGGTGGCGGCGAAGATGGCCGACAAGGGCGTCTGCACCCAGATGGGCAACCAGGGCACGGCGCTGCCGGCGTCCCGCGAGGCGATCGCCCAGCTGCAGTCCGGCGTGCTGGGCACGCTGCGGGAGGTTCACGTGTGGTCGAACCGGCCGATCTGGGCCCAGGGGCCGGGGCGGCGGATGAACCTGCGGAAATACCAGGCACAGGCCATGGCCGAGGTCGAGGAGACCGAGCCGGCCGACGCCTCGGCCGCGGAGGTGGCGAAGGTCGTCGCCGAGCTCGTGGAGAAGAAGCAGCGGGACGTCGCGAAGGCGCTCGAGCGGCTCGACTGGAAGAGCTGGCTGGGCGTGGCGCCGTTTCGGGAATACTGGCCCGGTCTGTACCACGCTTTCCAGCACCGCGGCTGGTGGGACTTCGGCACCGGCGCCCTGGGCGACATGGCCTGCCACATGCTCACGGTGCCCTTCGCGGCCTGCGGGCTGCGGGACCCCGTGTCGGTGGTCGCGCGGACGAGCGGCCACGACTTCGACAGCTTCCCGGCGAGTTCCGTCATCAAGTTCGAGTTCCCGGCGACGGCGGAGCGGCCGGCGATTCCGTTCTGGTGGTACGACCGCAAGGGCAACAAGCCGCCGGCCGAGGTGTTCGCCGCGTGGGGCATCGACAATCCATCCGACAGCGGCGTGCTCGTGATCGGCGAGAAGGGCGCCTTCCTGTCGCGGGACGACTACTGCTCGAAGTACGACCTGCTCCGCGTCGGGAAGGTGAAGGTCGATTTCGAGCCGGCGGCGGACACCGGCAAGGGATCCGACGCCGACCACATGTTCGAGCTGTTCCGGGCGAAGCAGGCCGGTGATCCGCGGATCGCCCGGTCGAACTTCGTGGACCGCGCCGGATCGCTCACCGAGACGAACCTGCTGGGCAACCTCGCCGTCTGGACCGCCGCGCGGGGCGGTCCCGGCGGCAGCCTTGGCGACTGGGGCGAGAAGGTCGAGTGGGACGCCGCCAACCTGCGGGTCACGAACCTGGCCGCGCTGCGGACGCCCCGCGTGGCCGAACTGATCAAGCCCACCTACCCCGCCGGCTACACGCTCGACGGCTGAACCCGGGCTGCGGAGGACTTCATGCGACGGACGAGATTCCCGTTGTCGGCGGCCTTGGGCCCCTGCCTGGCGATGCTGCTGTGCGCCGGCGCCGGCCCGTCAACCGCGGCCGACGATGCGGCGCTGGTCAAGCGGCTGGAATCGCTGGGGGCGAAGGTGGAACTGGCGGACGACGACACCAGCCGCGTCATCGGCGTCGTGATCGTCAATGGTTCCAAGGCGCCGCCCGCCGACGTCGCCGCCTGTGGACGCCTGTCCGGCCTGCGGAAGTTGCAGGTCGCCGACTGCCGCGGCGTTGACGACGAGACGGTCCGGGCACTCGTCGGGCTGCAGCACCTCGAATCGCTGAGCCTCACCAACACCACGATCACCGATGCGGCGGTGGAGACGATCGCCACGGCCTTCCCGGATCTCGTCGAGCTCGACCTGTCGTCGAACCCGAACCTCACGGGCGCGGCGCTGAAGTGGATCGCGGGCCTCCAGAAGCTGGAGCGGCTGGGACTGATGCAGAACCGCTTCAATGATCTCAACACCCGCCGCCTCGCCCGGCTGCCGACCCTGGAGAGCCTCGACCTGCGGGGCAATATGGAGGCCGGCGACTTGACGCTCGACGTCCTCGGCAAATTGCCGCACCTGCGGGCCCTCAAGCATCGCAGCACGACGGTCACCGACGAAGGCATCGAGCGGCTGGCCGCGAGCCCTTCGTTGACATCGCTGCTGGCCCAGGATTTTTCGATCACCAGCGCCGCCGGGCCGGCGCTGGGGCGGATCAAGACGCTCGAGTCGCTGGAGATCTTCCGCTGCCAGGGCTTCGGCTCCGCCGGGGTGACGGCGCTCGGGCCGCTGAAGAAACTCGTCCGGCTCACGCTCCGCGACCTGCCGGAGGTAGACGACGCGGCGCTCACCGTGCTCGCCGACCTGCCCGCGCTCGAGCGGCTCTATCTGCACGAAATCGGCTCGGTCGGTGACGCGGGCCTGGCCCGCCTGGCGGCCGTGCAGGGGCTCGAGGTGCTCGACGTCTGGCGGCTGCCGAACATGACCGACGCCACCGTGGCCCTCATCGCCGCCCTGCCGAACCTCCGGGAGCTCTCGATTCGGGAGACGGGCGTGACCGCCGCCTGCCTCGAACGCATCCTGGAGATGCCGCGGCTGCAGTCGCTGACCTTCCAGGACAACGGGCCGATCCCCGACGCCATCCGGGCCAAAGTCACCGCCCGGAAGTGGAAGAAGCTCGACCTCGGGCCGGCCCGGTAGCCTCCGTGGGCCGCCGCCCGCCGGACCGGGGACCCTGGCGGGCCGAGGCAAACCTGGGCTTTGACTCCGGCCTGCACAGGCTGCCGGGGCCGGGGATGGCCCGGTAGCCGCGGAAATAGGGTGGCTAACGGGACTCGAACCCGCGACCCTCGGTACCACAAACCGATGCTCTAACCAGCTGAGCTATAGCCACCGCAAACCGGCGGCCTCGCGACCACCGTGCATGCCCGGAT
>Ga0315906_10005986_pt1 | contig 15157 bp, 16 predicted proteins | sample LakEriMetagenome_4_FD_203526 | JGI IMG/M metagenome (GOLD analysis project Ga0315906, IMG submission 203526) | Freshwater fungal communities from buoy surface, Lake Erie, Ohio, United States - Buoy 2 MA122 | ecosystem: Environmental > Aquatic > Freshwater > Lake > Lake biofilm | place: USA...
CGGCGCGCCGGGCCGAGATCGCGGCGGGGTATGCCCCGTCGCTGCACCCCGATCGCGATGGCACGCAGTTGTGGCGGCTCTTTCACCGACTGCGCGACGAAGCGCTGCAATGGCCGTGGTTCGATGGACGCGGTCACGCCCGGCGCGGCGGCGAGGGACTGAACGCCGAGGCGCTCTACCGGCGTTTCGTCGCCGCGCTAACGCAGCTTCCACACTATGGCGATGCCGCGCGTATCGCCCTGCAGATCGACCCGGCCTCGCTGCTCGCGACGCTCTCGCAAACAGTCGAGTTCATCCGCAAGGACGGCGATCCGTTTTATGCGGAGGTGCCGCGCGGCAGCTGATCCGCAGGACTCCAAGTGGCTTTGACGGTCCGCGTCAGCCGCTCGACGAACGTGGAGGGACCCACGATCGTGATCGAGTTACCATCGACCCAGACCGACAATTTCATCCAGCCCCACGTGAGCGCTGTCAGAAAATTCGGACTGAACTGCAGCGCCTTGCCGCGCTTGGACGGCGCGCACCAGCCTAGTTCCATCACCGCCCATTCCAACCATTCGTCGACGCCGCGGATGTCGCGGAATACGTAGCGCTTGGAGATGGGCCTGACTAGGTGAAACATTGCCATGCTGACGACGAGGAACACGGCCGCGAAACCCGTCAGAAAGGTATCGCGAACCACGTCGATGTTTCTCAAAAGATCGATGAACCTTGGTTGGGTGCCGGCATCACGCGCGTGCATCCATTCGGACAGCGCCAATCCCACAAGCAGGGCAAGCAGAGTCAGCACAAACCCCTTCAACGCATGGCTGCTCGCCGAGATCGGAGGGGGCAGCTCATCGATACGGACAATCCGATCGCCGAGCGTGTGCGGCGAGCTGCTGTGACCCTGTGCATCGGCGGCGTCAACGACTGGCGAGTCATATAGCGGCGGAAATTCGTAGATGACGTGCCGCTCGACGATGTTCTTCAACTCTACCTCGCCAACCAGAATGGGCTTCGGGTCGACGCTCTTGAGCACCGCCTGATACACGGCATTCGAAATACAGACTCCACCGGGCTTGGCCAGGGGCTGTAGGCGTGCGGCTACGTTGATGCCATCGCCAAAAAGATCGCCGTTACGCTCGATGACGTCCCCAAGATGTACGCCGATGCGCACGGCCACGCACTCCTGCGGGTCAGCGGCCTCGTTGTGGCGGGCCAGCGCCTGCTGGATCGCGATGGCGCAGCGCACTGCACTGGTGGCTGAGTCGAAAGAGGCGAAGACCGAGTCGCCCATTTTCTTGAGGATCTCTCCGCCATGCGCGCGAACCTGCTCACCGAGGATGGCGTCGTGCCGGTCGAGCAGGCGCAAGGCACGCGCCTCGTCCGCCCCCATCAGACGCGAGTAACCGACGATGTCGGTGAACATGATGGCCGCCAACCGGCGCTGAGGCGCGAGCTCCATTGGCGACAGGATAGCAAGCGGCCGGTTGGTCTTCCGTAAGGGTTTGGATCAGAATTTCCGGCATGGGTCACATTTACGAGTCGCCGCCACCCGGGGCGGCAGCAGACTGGACCATCCCGCAGCAGTGGGAGCAGTACACGGCGGCCGAACACAATGTATGGGACACACTGTTCGCGCGGCAGGTGCGACTGTTGCCGGATCGCGTGGTGCCCGACTTCATCGACGGCCTGAGATTGCTGAAGATGGACGAGCCTGGGATCCCCAACTTCGAGCGGCTGTCCGCACGGCTGATGAAAGCCACAGGCTGGCAAGTGGTCGCCGTACCGGGCTTGGTGCCGCATCGAGATTTCTTCGAGCACCTCGCCAACCGACGCTTCGTTGCGGGCCGCTTCATCCGCCGGCCGGAGCAGCTCGATTATTTGCAGGAACCCGACGTCTTTCATGACGTATTTGGCCACGTACCACTCCTCGCCCATCCGGTCTATGCCGACTATCTGCAGGCCTATGGTGAGGGCGGCTTACGGGCCGTCGAGCTCGGCGCCATCGATATGCTCACCCGGCTGTACTGGTACACGGTCGAGTTTGGACTGATTCGGCACGAGGGCGGGTTGCGCTTGTTTGGCGCGGGGATCGTCTCCTCCCGCAGCGAGTCGGTATATGCGCTCGACGATCCGGCACCAAATCGCATTGCCTTTGATCTCAAGCGAGTGATGCGCACCAAATATCGGATCGACGATTTCCAGCAGACCTACTTCGTGATCGACAGTTTCGAGGACTTACTGCGCCAAACGCTCGAGGCCGACTTCGCGCCGATCTACGCCGAGGTGGCTAGACTGCCCGATCTCGAGCCGGATGCTATTGAGCCTTCGGGGAGCTCGCGTTAGAAAATGAACCCGCTTTCCCGCACCGGTCAAGAGTTGGCGGACACCAAAGAAAACAGCGTACAAGCCAGAGCATGGCGCCAGTCGATCGGCAGACCGGTACTGCGCACGATGCGTATACCCAACAGTCGTTTGGCCGGAGTCGCGCCCCAGGCGGTCAGCGACAAGACGCCGTAAACGACCCAGCACGCCACGACCTGATAGAACAAAGCGCGAGTCTCGGCCGTGGCCTGCATGGACGAGTCGAACTCGAATCGGGAAAACACATCCTGGCGAAACAACAAGCTGATGAAAAATGCGCAAAAAATCGCATCGAGCAGCAGCGCATAGACCCGGCGTGCCCGCGGAGCCGGTGGCAGCGTCACCGTCAAAGGTGCTGCATCGCGGTCCGGCGTCTCGCCCACCACCTTACAGACCCGAGTCTTCTCGGCAATTCCTTTGAGCTGCAGCAGACCCACCTCACTCGACGGCACTTCCGTCTTGTTCATGGTGAGATAGACCGCCTCGGTGAAGAACACCTCGCCGGTTTCGGCAATGCCGTTGATCCGCGCCGTAATGTTGACAGGCTCGCCGAACACGTCGTTGTCGGCCAGCGTGACCTCGCCTAGAGCACGGGCAGCACGATGGCCTGGTGCTCCTCGATCATGCGAACGATGTCCGCGCGGCTCTTGCGCGACGTCTTCTGCGTGAAGCCTTCGATAGCGGTGAGAAGAGTCAGAACACGGAAGATGGTGGCCAGAGTCGGAATCGAACCAACGACACGCGGATTTTCAGTCCGCTGCTCTACCAACTGAGCTATCTGGCCTTGCGGGAAGCAACCCCGAATGGGGAGCGGTATTAGACTCGCGCGGCCCCACGGCGTCAAGTCGTGTGAGGTGCAACTGACTGATTATTCTGGGCTTTGAGCCATCCACACGCTGCGACCGCGAGAAATGGTTTCGAGCACTCGCAGCTCCCGCAGGGCTTCGGGTTCGGTGCGCAGCGGGTTCCCCGAAAGGCGCACGAAGTCGGCCTGCTTGCCTACTTCTATTGAGCCTTTTGTGTCGCCATCGCCCTGTTGGCGCGCAGCGTTGACCGTGAGTCCCCGCAGCGCTTCCCACACCGTCAAACGCTGCGCGGGGCCGAGGATGTCGCCGCTGCGCGTGCGACGCGAGGTGGCCGACCAGAGCGTCCGCAGCATGTCGGGCGGCACGACCGGGGTATCGGTGTGTAACGTGAACGATAGGCCCCGGTCGATGGCCGAACGCGTCGGACTGATGCGATCGGCACGGATCGGACCCAGCGTCTCCTCACGGTGCCAATCGCCCCAGTAGAAGGTGTGGCCGACAAAAAACGACGGCGTCATGCCGAGCGTGACCATACGATCGAGCTGATCGTCGCGCACGGTCTGCGCGTGGATCATCACAACATCAGATTTCGTCGCAGTGCCTTTCTCGGCAGCATTCGGCGGCTGTGCCGAGGCTACGGCATCAATCAGCATCTGCGCTGCCGCGTCACCATTGGCGTGTGCCAACACCGGAATGCCATGCGCTGCGGCATCGTTGATCGCGCGCTGTACGGCCTCGGCGGGCAAGGTTGGATACCCTACGTAACTGGCCGACTGCCCGGCGGGAGGCACGCGATACGGCTGCGAGAGGAATGCCGTCTTCCCCTGCGGGCTGCCATCGAGAATGAGCTTGACGCCGTAGTGCTTGATGCGGCGCTGGTAGGTTTTTTCGCTGATGAATTTTTTGAGATCGAGGCTCACGGGCGACCACATCGAGTACGTCACCACATCGAGCGTCAGCAGATCGCGGCGCGCAGCCTCATCAAGCAAGGCGCGCGAAGGCGGTGTGAGCGCCCCATCTTGGACACTCGTCACGCCCTGACTCGCGTAATACCGCAGTGCCCGCACGAGGTCGGCGAGTGCGGCTTCGGGCGGAGGCTGCGGCACTTTGCTTCGTACGAGGCCAAACGCCGACTCCTCTAATACGCCGTTCGGTTCGCGAGAGCCCTCGCGACGGCGGATGACACCGCCGCTCGGATCCGGCGTCGTGGCATCCACACCCGCCAGGGCCAGCATCGCGGAGTTCGCTGCAGCCAGATGCCCGGAGACGTGTGCCAGCAAAATGGGATGCTGTGTCGATACCGCGTCGAGATCATCGCGCATCGGATGGCGCCGCTCCTGCAACTGGGCATCGTCGTAACCACGCCCCACGACCACCGTCCCAGGCGGAAGTTGACGCTCGGCAATGAACCGGCGCAGCACTTGTTGAACATCAGCGATGTTGCGCACGCCGCCGACCGGCGGCGCCGAAAGGTCTGCGAGGCTTTGCGTGGCAGCCGTTGCAGTGACATGACCGTGGGCGTCGATGAAACCCGGCAACAGAACGCTCTTTCCCAGTTCGACCACTTGGGTGCCAGCTACCCGGTGACGGAGAACCTCAGCCCTCGAGCCCACCGCGATGATGCGCTCGTTGGCCACTGCCACAGCCTCCGCCCGCGAATCGTCGGACGCGCCGGCCATGGTGATGATTTCCCCCACGTAGATCGTGTCGGCGGAAGGCGTGGCTGCGTGCAGTGGCTGCAACGGGCCCATCAGCCCGAGCGCCAGGGCTAGTGGCGTCAAAAGCCTAGCAATTTGTGAAATATATGACACAAGTAATTGATTGTGATAGTTTTTGGTCCTTGCCAGAGGACGCCTCTTCTGGCGATAAGCACATGTACGGAGGCGAGCGCTCACGGCATTGTGCGAGTCTGTGTTCCGCAACACAATTAACCGATCAACATAATGCGCTCGGTAGGGGAGTTGTTAATGAACGTCAACCTGCACTCGTCGACCCCATCTTCGCAACGCGGCATCTCCGCGATCGAGTACCTCGTGCTCGCGGTGGTGGTCATCGGCGCGATCGCCACGGCGGCCGGCTTATTCGGCAGTGACATCTCGGCGGCCTTCACGGCCATCGGCGATCTTATCAACCCTCCCTAATCCAAAGCGGCACGGAGAATCCCATGGCTCTGCCGAGAGTCCGTGGCGCGGCACTGCTCGCGATCGCGGCTCTGGTGGGTTTGCTCGTCTCGCTGGTGTTGATCTACACCGTCGAGCGCCGGGCTGCCGTCACCACCGTACCGGTGCTCGTGGTCACGAAGTCCGTGGCCAAGGGAACGGCCCTCGAGGCCAGCATGCTCGAGGTCGCGCAGTGGCCAGCGCATCTGAAGGGGTTCGAGGCCCTCAAAGCGCCCGAGGCTGCCGTGGGTCGACTCGCTCGTATTGATCTCTATGCCGGTGAACCGCTGCTCGATGCCAAGCTGCGACAGCGCGGTGAGCGCGGCGATCTCAACGATCAACTCGGTGTAGGCGAGCGCGCCTTGTCGGTGCGCGTCAACGACATCCTCGGCGTGCCTGTCGAAGATATCCTCGGGCAAAACGTGGATCTGCTGCTCACACGGCGTACCGGGGACTCCGCGGCATCAAGCCTGCCCGTCGCTGAACGCGTTCGAGTACTCGCCGTCAACGACACGGGCTCTGCCGATCGGCCACAGCCGATCCGCATGCTCACGCTTGCAGTTACGCCCGAGCAAGCCGCGGCGATCGAGCGAGCACGAAGCGAAGGCACGCTCACGGTGCTGGTACGTAACCCGCGCGATGAGAAACTGTCATCTCCCGTGGTGGCGCCCTCACGCGTCGAGACGACGCCTGTTTCGTCACCTCGCCCGATTGCGATACAGGAGGCACCGGTGGAACTCATCGTCGGTTCGGAAACGGTGACGCCATGATCCGCAGAGGTCTCATCACCCTTGTTCTGTCGATACTCGGTGCATGGCCCTCGGCCGAGGCCGCCAACGACGTCAAGACCATTACACTGGCGGCTGGCCACTCAACGGTCTACGCGCTCGTTGAGCCCGTGAAGCGTGTCGCCATCGGCGACCCGGCCGTAGCGGAGATTCGAGTCATCGACAACGCGGCGTTGTACGTCCTAGGTCGCAAGATCGGCACCACGAATCTCATGATCTGGCCTCGCTCTGGCGCCACGCCCTACAGCGTCGATCTGCGCGTGACCCGTGATGTCAGCGCCCTGCAAGCCGATCTCAACCGACTGTTCCCCCAAGAAACACAGCTGCGCGTCGCCGCCAACGGTGAGTCGATCGTGCTCGGTGGTCGGCTCACCGATCCGACCAACGCCACAGCAGTCCTTGATTTTGCAAAGCAATTCGCCGGTTCCGACAAGGTCAGCAACCTGATGACCGGTGCGAGCGTTCCGCAGGTATTGCTGGAAGTGAAGGTCGCCGAGGTATCGAAAACGCTCATCGATCGGCTAGGTGCGAAACTGAATCTGACTTCGGGAACCTCGCGCACCATCACGCTGCTCGGGAATTTTTTGAGTGGCTCGGCAGCGAGCCTGACGGGCGTGGACGGGACCGACTCGGTCACGCTCGATGCCGAGACTCGTAACGGGCTGATCAAGATTTTGGCTGAGCCGACGATCCTCGCGCTGAGCGGTGAGCAGGGCGAATTTCTCGCAGGCGGCAAGATCTTCATTCCGGTGGCGCAAGGCTCGACCGGCGGCGTGAATGGCGGAGCCATCACGCTCGAGGAGCGCGAGTTCGGCGTGGGCGTCAAATTCCTGCCGACCGTGCTGCGCGATGAACGCATCAACCTCAAGGTGTCTGCGGAAGTGTCGGACATCTCCACGACTGGTACCAGTATCAGCGCCGGCGGACAAAGCACGGCCGTGCTGCCAACCATTACCTCGCGCAAGACCGCCACCACCATACAACTGGCCGATGGTCAGAGTTTTGCGGTGGGCGGGCTCACCAAGGACAACGTCAAGGGCACGGCCGCAGCATTACCGGGGCTGGGCTCACTGCCAATCCTCGGCGCCCTCTTCCGCAGCACCGATTTCCAGAACGATCGCAGCGAACTCGTTTTCGTGGTGACGGCACGCATCCTGCGCGAACCGGCGCCGAACATCCCTCTGCCGACCGACGGCTTCAAGGAATCGACGCGCACCGAACGATTCCTCGGTGGCGATCTCGAAAGCAAGCGCCCTGCGCCGCGCTGAGAGGACACCTCGCCCATGCGCATCGCCCTGTATTCCAAACAACTTGACGGGCTGAAGCGCCTCATCGAGCAACTCGCCACGGACAAGCGCGTGAGCCACCTGCGCACCGCTGCTGTGGCGACCGCCCCAGCCGACGAGCTATCGCTGCACAACGTCGATGTGTTGATTCTCGACGATCTGATCGGCGAGTGGATCACACCCGCCGAGCTCGAGAAGCTGAGCAATGCGCATCCCGACGTGCTCATCATGCTGATCGCACGGCAAGATAGCAGCGCGCTGTTCGTCGATGCCGTGGGCGCTGGAGTGCGCAGCATCCTGCGCTGGCCGGCGACGCCTGCGGAGATCGATCATGCCGTGGCGCAATGCCTCGACCGCCTCAGCCGTCACGGCGCCCGTCATGAAGGGCGGACCTTCACGATTCTATCCGCGAAGGGTGGCAGTGGTGCCACGTTCACCACACTGAACCTCGCCTACATATGGGCCACGCGTCTCGAAAAAAGAACCCTGATCATTGATCTCGATCTGCAATATGGCGATGCCACCTTCGGGCTCGGCGAAAGCAAACACCGCTCCAACGTCGTACAAGTCGCGCAGGACGAAACCCTGGAGGCGAGCTATCTGGAGTCGGCCTGCGTGCCACTACGACGCAACCTCTTCCTGCTGCCCTCGCCCGTGAGTCTCGAAGACGCCACCCGACTCGAGCCTGCGCGACTCGAAAATCTGCTGGTGCTGGCGTCGCGGCTCTTCGATGTGGTCGTCATCGATGTGCCTTCGCGCATCGATCGTATCGCCACCTGCTGTATGGAGCACTCCAATCAGGTGCTGCAGGTTATCGCTCCGACTGTGGTCGATCTGCGCAATCAACAGCGTCAGTTGCGCTATCTGCACGACCTCGGCATTCCCGTGGCCAAAGTCGGTACGCTGATCAACCGGATGCCTAGCGCGGAGCGCCGACGACGAAATGTCGACCCGTTTGCGAGCGAGATCGAACGGCATCTAAGCAATCGAACGCTCGGCACCCTACCGCGGGACGATGACGCCGCAGCGCTCGCCCTCGGTGCCGGCGAGTCCGTGGTCACCGTGGCGCCGGATTCGCCGCTCAGTCGCGCCTTCGAGATAGTCGCAAGCTCACTGCTCGGCGTCACCACCGTGACACAAAACAAAGGATCACGCTGGTCACGCTGGCTGTCGGCCCTGCGTCGGTGAGGAGGTCAACATGAGCTCACGCGAATCCCAAGCCATGCAACTGCCCCGTGAGACCGGTCGTGATCCAAGCGGCAGACACTCCGTACGCGCACGCATTCACGCCAAACTTCTCGACCGACTGGATCTGACGGCCCTCGAACACCTGGCTGCTGCGCAGATCCGCTTTGAGCTCGAGCGCGCCGTACAGACGCTGCTCGGCGAAGAAACGCTGGTACTCTCACCCCGGGAACGAGACAAGCTCGTCGACGATATTTTCCACGAAGTGACGGGCCTAGGTCCGCTCGATGCTCTGCTCACCGACGCGACGGTCTCGGACATCCTCGTCAACAACTTCAACGAAGTCTTTGTCGAGAGGCGCGGCGTACTCGAAAAAGTCGATGTTTCGTTCAACGACGATGCACACCTGATGCGCATCATCAACAAGATCGTCGCGGCCACGGGGCGTCGTATCGACGAATCGAGCCCGATGGTGGATACCCGCCTCGCCGATGGCTCGCGTATCAATGCCATCATTCCACCGTTATCCGTGCGTGGGCCCGCTCTGTCCATCCGCCGCTTTGCCATCGTCCCCTTCACCATGGAGACACTGGTGGCCAACGGCACGCTCAGCGAAGCCATGGCCAGGTTCGTCCAGGCGACGGTCCGCGCCAAGATCAACCTGCTGATCGTGGGCGGCACCGGCAGCGGCAAGACCACACTGCTCAATGCCCTGAGCGGATTCATCCCGCACAAGGAACGCATCATCACCATTGAAGATGCGGCAGAACTGCGCTTACAGCAGCCCCATGTCGTGAGCCTCGAAACACGACCGCCCAACGTCGAGGGCAAGGGCGAGGTCACCGCTCGAGAACTGGTTCGCAATGCGCTGCGCATGCGTCCCGATCGAATCGTAGTCGGTGAGGTTCGCGGTGACGAGGTCATCGATATGCTGCAGGCGATGAACACCGGCCATGAAGGTTCGATGACCACGGTGCACGCGAACTCGCCGGCCGATGCGCTCGTTCGCCTCGAAAACATCATCGGTATGAGCGGCGTCAGCATTCCCTACAAGCCACTGCGCCAGCAGATCTGCTCGGCCATCCAGGCCATCGTCGAAATCGAGCGCATGTCGGACGGCAAGCGACGCGTCGTCAGCGTTCAGGAAGTGTTCGGCATGCACGGCGACGAAATTCGACTGCGCGAAATCTTTGCTTTTCGGCAAACCGGGGTCGATGCGCAAGGCGCAGTCGTCGGCACTTTTGCAGCGTGTGGAACGCCGCCTGCGTTCCTTAGCAAGCTGCGCTCGCGTGGCGAGACGCTTGACGAGACGTTGTTTGCCGCGCCGGAGGCCTCGCGCTGATGTCAGTCGACTGGCTCGACACGCTGCTGAGAATCGCAGGGCTCGGCTGCGGGGTTGCCGCCGTCGCCGCAGGTGCAATGTGGTGGGCGGACACACGCAGCCCGCTCGTACGTCGTACTCGGGAAAGAATCGAGTCCAGCCTGATTGATCTCGGCGAGGAGCGACAGATTTTCGTCGCAGGGCCAGGCGTCGAGCCCTCGAAACGTCGCAGCGAAACATCGAGCGTATCGGGAGTCATGCGCTACCTGAATGAGGCCGGGCTGCCGCTCAGCCCGCAACTGGCTGGTTGGCTCGCCTTCGCCTGGCTCTTGCTCATCAGCGTGCTGGTCGTGAATGCCATCGAGTCGAGCGTCCTGCGGGCACTCGGGATTCTTGTTGGCTGCGCATTGCCCGCGCTCCTTGTGATGCGTCGGCACGCCGAGGCCGAGCGCGCGCTCGAGCGCCAGCTACCCGAGGCGCTCGATGTCATGGTCCGTGCGCTGCAAGCAGGCAAGCCGCTGCCCGCATGCTGGCTCGAAATGAGCCAGGTGCTCGAGAAACCGATCGCGCCGCTCTGCCACGACATCTATCTCAAGATGCAGTACGGCGGCGAACTTGACGAAGTGTTGCGCGAGGTATCCGGCAGAGTGCCCTCGGAGGACGTGAGATTCTTCTTCACCGCGCTGCGCATTCAGACCCGCAGCGGCGGCAATCTCGTGCAGTTGCTGCGCGATCAGTCTGAACTCATCCGCGATCGACTTGCGCTGCGCGGCCGCATCCAGGCCATTTCCTCCGAGAGTCGGATGTCGGCGTGGATCATGGGTTTGATGCCCTTCCTGGTCAGTCTGATGATGTACGCGCTGTCGCCAAAGACGATGTCTCTGCTGTGGACCACTTCGGCCGGCATACGCATGATCGAGTTCGGTCTTGTCATGCAGTTAGTCGGCGTGGCTTGGATCAGCCGACTGGTGCGGATTCGCGTGTAAGCCATGGTCACAGCCGCCTACGAATGGATTCTTTGGATTGTCGTGTTTCTATGCACGAGCACGCTCTGCTACCTCGCGTTGCGTGAACGGCAAGAGCGTGCCTGGACGCGTAGCTCCGCCTTTCTGCGTCAAAGCCTGTCTCTGGATACGGTCGCCAAGCCCGTCACCGGCCCATGGCACGAACAACTGCTCGGCCGTTGGGGCAGTGCGAATCGCCTGCAACGAGAAGTGGAACTCAATCTCGCCAATGTTCTCGATCTGATGCGTGTATGCATCGACGCAGGGCTTGACCTGTATTCGACCATGGCGCGTGTCAGTCAGGAATTCGAGACGACGAGCCCGCAACTCTCACGCTTGTTTCGTAACGTGCAGTTGCAGCTGAAGGCCGGCGCAAGCCGAGAGCAGGCCTTTGAAGGCTTCGCCGAAGCGAGCGGCTCACCCGAGGTCCGCAACCTGATGGTGAGCCTTGCCGAGGCCGAGCAATTCGGCGCGGGCGTAGCGACGATCCTCAAAACCTACTCGAACGAACTGCGCACGCGTCGCCGACTGAAGGCGGAGGAGCTCGGTGCGAAGTTGTCGACCAAACTGCTGTTCCCGCTGCTGCTGTGCCTATTTCCGGCCATGATGGTAGTGCTCGCGGGGCCATCGATCCTCGCGGCGATCCGGATCTTCCGGGGCATGCAATGATTCGCTCCGCCTCGCGGCAGCGCGGGGTGCTGGCGCTGTGGACGGCGGTGCTGCTGCCGATCGTGATTCTGCTGCTCGCGCTCGTGATCGAAAGTGCCTATCTCTTCGCAGTGCGTCGCGCGCAGCAAATCGCTACGGACCTAGCTGCACAGTCGGGCGCGCTGCAGGCGCTGCGCGAAAATGCGGCCGGCGTGACCGCAGCCGCCCGTTACACCGCCGCGGAAAATGGCTTCCCCGTCGCTGCGGGCACTACGGTCACAGTGGATAGACCCCCCGCCGTCGGCGCATATGCCGGCAACGAACTCGCCGTGCGTGTGCGCATTGAGCATCAGCCGCCGCGGCTGTTTTCGGCGCTATTCGTCGGCGCCTCGACGCTGATCGGCACGCAGGCGACAGCCCGACTGCGCCGGCCCGTGTGTCTGATGACGCTCGCCGACACCGGCAATGGCTCGATGGCGATCGATGCGAACGGCAACATCCCGGGTACCTTCTGCGCAGCGCAAGTCAACTCGAGCGGTGCCACCGCACTCACCGTGGGTAATAACGCACAGGTGACGCTGCACTCGATCCGCGTGCGCGGCGGGCGATCGGTCAGCGGCAGTGCCACCGTCACGCCGGTGCCGGTGACAGGCGCCGCTTCGGTCGCCGATCCGATGCTGGCGCTCACCGAACCCGTATTCACGGCCTGTAATTTCAATAACTTCGTCGCCAGCGGCACCGTCACGCTGCAACCTGGGACCTACTGCAACGGCATCCGTCTCAACGCCAACGCCCGGGCCACTTTTGCGAGCGGCAACTACCTCATATACGGCGGGGGTCTGACCACGTTGACGAATTCTCGACTGACCGGCAGTGCAGTGACGATATTCATCGCGGTCGGCGGCAGCATCACCATGAACTCTACGACGATCGTCAACCTCACTGCGCCGACGAGCGGCACCTACGCCGGTATCGCCATCTTCGAATCACGCAGCGTACCGCTCGGCGTCGCCTCCCACACCATCCCAATCGCTTCGACAGGCCAACTCGAGGGTGTGGTGTACACCCCTCGGTCGGCCCTGCAAGTCATAGGCCTCGGCGCTACGCCCGCCAACAGCAGCGCCCGCGCACTGGCGCTGGTCTCGCGCACGCTGCGACTGACCGGTCGCTTGCGCATGAACTATGACCCACACTACGTGGCCGACGCCCTGAGGCAACGCGCATGGCTCGGCGAGTAAGCGGCATCGCCGCCGTAGAGCTGCTACTGATCGCGCCCGTGTTCGCGATCCTTTTCTTCGGGCTCATGACCCTCGCGCTCGCAAGTCGGCTGAAGATGGAATTGTCCGCGGCAACGCGGGCGGGAGCCGACTACGCCGCCTACAACCTGACGCGCAGCGAGGATCTGCCCAGCATCATTGATGCGGCCGAAGTGGTTGCGGCCTACAGCGACACGCCGATCACCGTCACGGCCGAGCAGTACTGCGGCTGCCTCGATACCGCAACGGAAGTACTCACCGTGGTCTCCTGCAGCACGGGCTCCTGCCCCGCAGCCGACACGCGACCCCTGCGATTCATCCGGATTCAGGCTTCGGCCACGCATGTGTTTCCCTGGGACTTGCCGGGGTTGCCGGACTCCTGGAACCTGACGAGCACTACGGAGGCGCGCGTATTTTGACCATGCCATCGCATCGTCTCCATCGCGGCTCCGTGCTCCTCGAGACGCTGGTCTTGCTGCCCGTATTTCTGTTGCTGGTATTCGGCGTGCTCGACTTCGCCCGTCTGCTGTGGACGGATCTCGTGCTGCGCCACGCACTCGCCGAAACCGGCCGCTACGCCATGGTCCATGGCAGCTCGGCGCCAACCCCGGCAACCCTCGCCGACTTGCGGACCGTGTATCTAGCCGCCACGACCGGCATCGATGAGACGCAGTTGACCTTGCAGGCCGTACCCGACTGGAGCAGCGGCAGCACACCAGGCGCGCAGGTACGACTCGAAGCGAGTTATGAATTCCTGTTTCTCTGGGACTTCCTGCCGGCCCCTTCCGCTACACTGACCCACGAAGTTCTAGTGGATGTGACGCAATGATCGACGATCGCCGCTTTTTGCTGTGGAACATCCTGGTACCGCTTGGCGTGGTACTGCTACTCGGCTACTTCGCTTACGACTTCGGCTATCTGGCGTTTCACGTGTTCGCCGAGACGATTTCCATCGTGATCGGCGGCACGGCCATGATCGTCGCGCACACCTCGCAGCGATTTGCGCGTAACCAGTACTTGCTGCTCATTGCGGTGGTGATCGGTTGGTGCATGCTGATCGATCTGCTGCACCTCATCACCTACCAGGGCATGAGCCTGCTGCCGATCGATGAGCAGAACGTCAGCCTGCGTTTATGGGCCAGTGCCCGAGGGCTGCAAGCACTCGGCATGCTGCTGGCCATCCAGATGATGTCGAAAAAGGTGCCGCTGCTGCCATTCCACGCGATTGTCGGAACGCTGACGCTGCTGCTCATTACGGGGTCGATCAACGGTTGGCTGCCCGATATGTACGAGGAGGGCCTGCGCTTCAGCCAGACCAAGATCCTCGTCGACTGGACGATCATCGGCTTACACCTTGTCACGCTGAGCATACTCTGGCGTATCCGCCATCAACTGCCCGCAGGCGTGCGCCGGTTTATCCCTGCGTCACTGCTGGCCATGATGCTGGCCGAAGTACTGTTCTCACTGGAAGAGAATTTATTCGGCCCGGCCAACGTCGTCGGCCACCTGCTGAAGATTGCCGCATATTGGCTCGTGTATCTCGCACTGCTGTACTCGACGCTGCGTGAACCGTTCACGGCACTGGTGAGCGCGGCTCGCATCTACGATGCCGTCCCTAATCCGACCCTCATCGTCGATGAGACAGGGCGCATCAGCCAGGCCAATGCCGCTGCGGGCCGGGTGCTGGGCGTACCTGCTGCGCAACTCGTAGGCAAGAGCACACACTCGCTGTTTCACAACACGGATATCGAACCTGTCGACTGTCCGATCTGTCGAGCCTTGCGCGAGGGCGAGGAACTCGATCGCTACGAACTGCTGCGCCGTCACGGCGCCAGTCTGCTGCAGGTCAGCATCCGGCGTTTGAGTAGTGGCACGGGCGGTCAGGCGGAGTTCGTCGAAGTCCTCAACGATCTGACCGAGATGCAGCAGTCACGTGACTCGCAGCGGCAGATGGAGTCGCGCCTGGAGCGCCTCGAGCATGCGAGCGCGTCGATGAAGTCGCTCCTGACGCTCTCAGGATCACCCCAAGTATCCGCGGAAACACTGCAATCACTGATCAAAGAGTTGCCCGCGGCGTTTCGGGCACCGAGCCTACTGCGCATTCATCTGCAATCGCCGTGGCTAACAACAGGTCGAAGCAGTAGCGCCGCGGAGAGTCTGTGGCAACGTAGTCTCGATTTTGGTGGCGGCCGCAGCGGTCGTCTGGAGCTCTACTACGTCGACCCGACCGGCAGCCTCGGTGGCGGTCTGGACGCCGAGGAACGCGCCCTCGCCGAAGCATTCGCCGAGGTGTTGCAAGCAGTCGGTCGACGAACGAGCGGCTGAGAACTCAGCCGCCTGGAGGCGCAACGAAGC
>Ga0315906_10005990_pt1 | contig 15154 bp, 23 predicted proteins | sample LakEriMetagenome_4_FD_203526 | JGI IMG/M metagenome (GOLD analysis project Ga0315906, IMG submission 203526) | Freshwater fungal communities from buoy surface, Lake Erie, Ohio, United States - Buoy 2 MA122 | ecosystem: Environmental > Aquatic > Freshwater > Lake > Lake biofilm | place: USA...
TTGAGAGATAGGTGCTAGTTGCCATGGTTACTCCTTGGATGCTTTCTTAGGTTTAGTTTTAGCAGGTTTTTCTGCTTCTGTGGTTGATACTTCTATTATGAAACCGCCTGCTAAAAGTGCGTTGACGTTTATGCCCTCTTTTGGCGTGTACGGTTCACCGATCTTGCCGACCTTTTCGGATGCAATTATAAGGTTCATGTTTTTTGTGCCTGTATTGCGCAGTCAAGGTCATAGCAAGGGTAAAGCGCGCCACCAATTTCAAGGCTGCCAGGACGGCCAGCCATAACAATTATTGGTGAGCTAAGAACGGTTGCCACGATGCCAAGAATTGATCGAAGTATCGGCAAGCCTGCTGGGCCTGAGCCGATTACCTTAATTGGGAATTCCATGCGGACAATGTTGCCGTTGCCAGCAAACGTGTCAAAACTGGGGGCATCAAGGAACACACAATTAGGACCTATTTTTGTTGAGTCGTTTACTACGCGCAAACCCGTGACGGCAGTAAGCGTGGCCGTAACATCGTCGATGGCTTCGTTAAACAGGTCTGTATAAGCCATTAGGCGACCGCTGGACGGGGAATACCTAAGAGCTGCTTCACGATCGGGGTTAGGCTTTGCTGTGGTGCTGAACCCATGCCGTCAAACGTGGCGTAGGTTGCCTCTATTGAGCCCCTAGAGCGCCACAGAGCGGCGCAATACATCAAAGTGCCCAATGTTGCATCTCCACCAGGTGAGGTCGTTAGCGAGTCTATGTAACCGCTCTCCTGCCTTCGGCGAAACGCAACCTGGCATCCAGCCGACACCGATTGCGTGAGCAACGTGTAATCGTCTGACGGGTCAGCAATGGTGATGCCAAGATACGACATGACCTGCGCGGCAGTCACCCACGTGCAAACTGGCGCATAAGAGACCGTCCCAGACGCTGCGACACGCTCAACATCGTCAGCGGTCTTGGCGTAAAGCACCTGATCAGCAATTGGAATCTGGTAGTCATACAACAGGTCGCCCTGTGTATCAATACCAAGAAACAAATACTGGGGAAGCGCCCTTACGGAATACGAGCCATTAAAGGTCGCATCGACACCAGAGACGACGATTGAACTGCCGACTGCAATCTCGCTGGGGGTCAGGAGTTGCAGTACGGCAAAGTTGTCAATCAGGTACTTGTTAGTAACTGTGTATGTTGCCATGAGCGGTTGCTCCGCTCTCGACTAAGCCTGGGTGATCTTGCGAATCATTCCAGAGATTGCGGCGAACGTAGATACGTAGCCATGGAAACTCATGTTGCGTCCCAAGACTGATGGCTGTTCAACACTCATGAGGCCACGGATTGATTCGTAGAACTCGAATGCGTCGCCTTGTCCCTGACCTACACGGGTGATGACCATGGTCTTTGCAGCGAAGTTGCTGTCAACTACCAACTGCAAGCCAAGTGGGTTGCCGTTCCATGAAGTTGCGTTTTGTGCGCCTGCTGCGTTGTATCCGGCAAGACCGTTGGCGATCAACGGGAAAATTTGACGGCCCGTTGAATCTGCGAGCTGGCCCAGTTGCGCCCAGACGTCAACTGAGACAAACATGTGGGTTGGCAACCAGTTGCGGTTGCTTGAGATGTCGCTTGCTGCGTCGTAAACAGACTTGAGCAAGTCAGCAACGGTTCCGTCCCAAACGCCAGACGATGTTGCTGCGGTGAGCAAGTTGTCTGCAGCAAGGTTGTCCGAAGCGATCATGTATTCGCCCATGAGGTCATTCAAGATCAACTGCATTGCTGCAGGTGAAGTGAAGTCAATGTCCTGAACCGACAAGGTAACTTGACCAGCAAGTGTGGTCTTGCTTACCGAGTTTGATGCGATCACCATGGTTGTTGCTGATGCAGAAGAAAGTTCTGACTGCGATGCAACGCTGGTGTGCGTGGTGATGGTTGGACGAATGAAGGTCTTTGACTGTCCGTTGTCTGGGTAAGCGCGAGCGCCGACAGCTTCGACTACTGGACGCAAGAAGTTCAAGTCCTGAACCAATGGCCCAAGTACAGGTACTGGCAAAAGACCAGGCGTATCGGTCGTGAGCACGTCACCTGCAGCTGCTTGCAATGCGGTGCGCTTTGAGGCTGTGTACTCGGCTACTGCAGCGTTCATGTTCTTGAACGTGTCGCCACCGATGTGGTAAGCGGCCATAAACTCGCCTGCGTTTGGCAAAACAAATTCTTTTTTGGCCTGTGCAAAAATTGGTGCAGTTGGGATGGTTGCCTCGACTGCTGGAACGGTTACTTCTGACATAGGTTCTATCTCCTGTTCTGGGACTACTTCTTCATTTAACACTACTTCTTCTGGCTCTTGGTGGATACTCGCAGCGACGCTGGCGATGTTTGCCATGTCACCAAATGCGCCGATCGGAACAAGGGAAAGTTCCGTCCAGTCGGCAGCCTCAATAATCATCGTTCCACCTTCGTCGTAGGAAAACTTTGTTGGGTTTACGCCCACCGAAACTTGGTCAATTGTGCCGTCTGAGGCCATAACCAAAGCATCATTTCCGAGGCTGGTTGCGCTGATTTTGGCGCTAAACATCATGCCCTGCTCGGTGTCTACGCGCTCAGTAACCACGCCTACTGGCATGGAAGCATCGTGGTACATGAACAGACGGGGCGCTTTTCCTTCGACTGGCAATGAGCCTGGGCGGAAGATCACAGCTGTGCCATCCGAAACCGTTGCCGGCACGTTGTAGGGAACTGCGGTTCCGCTGATGGTGCGTCGGGGTGCGTCGCCTTTAGCGGCGTCTAACGTGAAATCTCCTGCAATTAACTTAATCATCGTGCTAACTCCTCTTGAGTGTTTTCTCTTACAACTACTTCTTCATCGTCCATGCGATCGGCCATAAAGTTTTCTTCTAGGTATTCATCGGCATCAAACTCAACATATGTTCCGCGCGGTAGCACGTTGTCCATTGACAAAGCGCCAGCGATTGCGTCTGCGTAAAGTTTTACGCCAAACAAGTACAGATCGGCGCGCGCTTGCTGTGAAGACTGGTATGAATAAGCGCCAGTAGCAACGCCCACCAAATACGGTGGCACGTTTGCTAGACGCGACATTTCAAGCGCCTGATATTGCGACGCCTCAATCAACAGCATCTTGTCAGGTGTGCTGTTTGTTTCCGTGTATGTCAAATACTCGTTGAGCGCAGCGGTTTGGTTTGTTGCTCGAGCGGCGTTAAATGCGCTAGCCAAATCAGCCAACTCTTGCGCGCTAAGTGGTTCGCCACCTGTTTGCTTGAGTACGCCGGCAGGAATGCTTGACGATGCGTTGCGATTGCGCGCTGCTTCAAGTTTTAGCGCGGTTTCAATTGCGCCAGGTGCCGAGTAGATCAAGCCTTGCGCTGGTGACAAGAATTGCACAAGGTTTGTTGGGTCAATTTCTCCGCCTTGGAAATACACTTGCGACGATGGTGCAAACCACACAGGGCCAGCCATGTCGGTCGTGGTAATTGAGCCTGCTGGCAGTCGAGTGAACGTGGCAGGGTAGCCGTCGGCGGTGCGTGAGGTGATGTACCAAAACGCTCTGCCAAACATCATGAGGTCATCAAGAGTCCAGCTCATGAGGAATTGGAACGAAACATTTGGGTCTGGTCGGCGCAACCATGAACGTGGAGCGATGTAAATCTTCTCCATTTCTTCGCCGTTCCAAAACTCGTTATATGAGCGCAAGTTCATTGAGCCAATAACCGAGGCCATAAGATCGCGCGCACGGTTGATTGTTGGGACGCTGATCGCCGCGTTACGTGCTTCGCCTTCGCGATAGGTGTAGTACTGGCCGATCATGTTCACGCCAACATTGGACGATGAGTAACCAGGTGCGAAACCGCCTGCAGCTGCCGCCTTGCTTGGCGCTGGGCTTATTGCTGCCTTCTTGGTTTTGTTAAAGATCGCCATGTTCCTACTTTGTCATATAAGTGGCAACCGCGCATGACTTATCCGATTCCGACAAAAGGCAAGGTGCGCGGTCGCCGCGATCATCTTAGTTATTTACTGCGACAAGCATGGGCTTTCCGCTGTTAACAGGACGGGCACACATGCCAATTCCCCAGACCATTGTTCGCGCTAATTCAATAGGCCCAGGCGATCGCTTGCTCGAGAGCACGATCGTGTTGTCGGTGCGAACGGCAACGGCGCGCTGGACGTGTTCGGCAAGAAGTTTTTCTCCTGTGTGTAACAGTCGCGCTTCGGCAATCATGTTCTTGGCTAGCGGTGTAAACCGTCCAAGTTCCGCATAGCCCACGACGACACGGCGGCGCTCAATGTTTGGCGGGCAGGTAGCGTCCACCGTAGGACTTAGCGCAAACCTAACGGATGGGTCTAACGCGATTTGTTGCACGTTCTCCCACAGCTCTGTGATTGATTCGGCGATAAATGCGACGGTGACAAGCACCCGACCGTCTGACAGGTTGACGCATCTGGTCGCGCTGTATCGGGAGTCGTCCAGCGAAGACTCAATCGCAACGACGCCACCGCTAGGGATGTCCCCTGTGTACTCAAGGGACGGCCAACGACCTGGCTCAATCCATCCGCGCACAACACTCACCCAAAGGTTTAGGGATGCGCGCAAGAACGACGCGCGATCTGGGTTTGTGGATTCTTGTCGGATAGTGTCCATGTCCAACGTGTGGCCGAGCGCAGGATTACCCCACGCCCATGACGCAGGATGCAAAGGGTCAAGGCTCGGGTCAGGTGACCATTCCGCCATGTACATCGTGGACGGCTCACCTTTGTCAATTGCTCGAATGCCAGCTTCACGCCAACGCTGAAACAACACAGATTCTTCCGTGCCGGCAGTAGAGAAGAAACAAGCAAGCGGGTTTTTGCGAGCGCGCTGTGCCGGCAGGAGTCCGCCTTCCACGGAATCGGGGTTGACGTCAAACAGCTCATCCACAATTACCAAGTCAATTGACATACCGTGGCCTTGGTTCGGCTTTAATGCTTTGACCCACCACTTGCTGCCGTCTGGCATCGTGGCCTGATAACGGCCGTATGACTTGACGATCTTTGCGCCGTAGTACTCCTCAAGGATTGGTGCCAAATCATCAAACAATAAGCAAGCCAAATCCAATCGGTGAGCACCAGATACCACGGTTTGTTTTTGTCCACGTATCTTTGGCATCTCCACAAGCCAAAACAAGATCAGCGCCTGGATGATTGTTGTCTTACCGTTCTGACGCGCAACCGAAACAAGGCTCGAGCGATGCACAAACTTCTGATCGGAGTCCACCGCCAAGATTCCCTCAAGTGCATGTTTTTGCCAAGGCATCATGGTGATCTTGAGTACCTTCTCAGCCATGTCCCCCACAAGTCCAGCTAATGAGCCGGCATGTTCAGGAATGATCGTTTCCAGTCTCGGCTGATCATGGCCAGTTGGCGCTGGTTCTGGCTGATCTGGGCTGGTGGCGACAAAATGTTGGATGGGGCTCGGGGGCAGTTGAGAGCTGTATAAAAAATCGTTTATTGCTTTTTCCCGATTTTGTTTTGCGTTTGCCAATTTCTTATTGCGATACGTGGCGCCTCGTGCGCTGTTGCATGGCTTACATGCTGCGACGTATCCGTCTTCTATTGTTCCACCTTTGTCTGATTCGACTAAGTGATCTAGTTCTGTTGCTGTGTTCTTTCTGCACCAATGGCACAACGGTTGATCGCGCAGTAGTTCAGCGCGTGCCTGTTTGTAGATCGTGGTGTCGTGTTCGGTCAGTTTGCGTGTCATGCTCGCGCGCTTCGCTTGCGCTGACGCGGCGCTTGCGCGCCTTGTCCTCGGTCGTTGTGAATTGTGTTTGTTGTCGGGTTCATGTCGGTGCTTTCTTTGTTTGTTAACTGTATGTCATCTGCAGGTCAAGAGATGTGTGAATGCTCCACCCACCAGATTGCCCATCCTGGTTCCCTTTGCATTCAGTCGATTATGTTTACGACTCGCCTCGGCGCTTTGCCCGTTTCATTTCGTCTTGCATGATTCGGGGCGCGCCGATCTACCCACGTTGCCGTGTGTCACCAACTGCCGTGCGAATGGCTTAGGTCGTGCTACTAGCCGATTGTTTAAGCTCTTGGATTGCTGAGAGTGTAGAGAATGTACTCCATGTCGCTGGGCTTCCATACCGCTGCATGACATCCAGCCATCTCACACGCGTTTAACCAAATCTTTTGTCCAGGCGTCACTTTGCCCTTCTCTGCTTTTAACTCAATGACCAACGGCCGACCGCCTTGAAACGGATGCACCATGAACAGGTCAGGAAACCCCACGTCACCTTGCACGTTGGTCATCCAGCGTCCTCGAGTGTTCTGTGCCGGCAGATCATGATGCACCAGCCAGCCGTAACGCTTGGCGATGCTGATCACCATGTCTTTGAAGTCGGCTTCGCTGATCTTTGGGTCTAACTTCATTAGAGCGATGCCGACCAAACTTTGTCAGCCAAATGCTTAATCGCCCATCGCACAAATTGCTTTGCTTCGCGCTGGTCTTCGTTGTCCATGCGGTCATAAATGCTTTGTAAGCGTTCAATCGCGCTAATCAATTCATCTAATGTCATTTCAGCCTCTCAATGATTTTGCTTGCTTCGTGTGATTTCAACAGCTCAAGAACCGCGCTGTCATCGTCCAATGTTTCATGTATGAATTCGAGTAATCCGAGATCGTCCATGTTGGCGTCTTTAGCCAATTTCTTGATGTAACCAATTTGCTTGGGTGTCGCAAATGCACCAGAGGGTGTGTGCACTTGACCAGATGGTTGTGGTGAGCCGCCTAAACGCTCTACCTTTTGCATCTCATTGCGTGACGGCCTAGGGCCAGATGCCGGCGCCTGTAATGGGCAATTGGCAATAGCGCGACCAATGGCGCTGGTCTCACAATTCTCGACAAATGACGTTGCGTTGACGCCACGATCAGATTTAATTTCTTCTGCGTAGCCCGTAGCGACTGGAACCTTGTCGTCTTTATCGGCGTACAGTTCGCAATAGAACACGCAAGCGTCACCTGTGTAATTCATCATGCAGGTATAGACGCGACCGTTCGGGTATGCAGCCCACCAGCGCACTAGGCGTTGCTCAACTGTCTCGTAATTGCTTAGGTCAAAGCCCATCAGATGCCAGCCCAAACGCTTAGACGCTGTGCATGGTCATGTGCTCCACCGCGCTGGGCATACGCCAGTTCGCCTGTGTTGCGAATATGTCCACGACGCGCAGCTGCATTGAGCCGACCAGCGATTCCCTTGGTGACAGGGAACTCATCGCCCAGGTGTTTCCAAATGTCGTCAGATGTGAAGAACCCTTTAGTGCGCGCAACGTGCAAGATTGCAGCGTCAACTTGGTTCTGTTCAGGTTTTGTCCAACGCGCATCGGCTGACGCTTGCGACGCGATCATGCCTTGAATGAATGGCGCTTGTTTTCTTGCCGGCACACGGCCGTCACATACGAAATGTGTTTTGCCTTGAATGTCGGGGTAGGCGATGGTTTCTTTGCAGATCGTGCAGGTTTTCATTGTCGGAATCTCCTGTGTCGGTTAGGAATGTGCTTGTAGTGCTTTGATTGCTAGGTCGAGTGTAGTCACATCGTAAAGCGGCATCGGGTCTTCTAATGACAACTGGTTTTTCATTGTCTTTAGACGTTGGATGATGCTTGCGTGTGGGTTTTTGCTAACGGCCATGATCTCGTCAATAAGACCGAACATTGCCATTGTGTGGTTTGCTAATGCGGTGCGTTCTAACACAAGTTTGCGTGTCTCTTCTGTCAGTTCGCCTTGGTTGTATGCAGTACCTTCGCTCATTTGACGCTCCATGGGCCCCACCCAAATCCGTGACGGTCTATGCCGTAATTGTAAATTGCTAACGCTGCACGCAAATTAACATCAGCCTGTAACAGGTTTTTTGGGCTTGTGATTATTCCGCGCTCAATAAGCCAGGGTGTCCAGAATCCGTTGATTTGCATTAGTCCGCGCGACCCACCGTTTGGGTCTTTGCGATTGATTGCGTTAGGTGTGCAGTTGGATTCGCGTTTCATGATTGATTCGAGCACGGTGCGCTGATCGGCAGGCCAGCCCAGGTTGACGGCAAGCGCGCTGAACTGCTCACAGGCTGTCGTGTACGGGTCAATGTAGATCGTTGAGCTGGTGGTTGTGGTCGGCTCAATAAGGTATGGCTGGACGTTTATCGGTGCCAGCGCAATCGTGCCAGACGGGGCACCAGACGCGTCAGGAGCGCCTACAGCGACCGTAAAGCCAAAGACCGTACAAAGCACTAGCCCTATGATTTTTTCTGCAAAATAGTTCATCGTTTCTCCAAAGGTATGGGCTGACCCCATGTTGAGGTTGCCGTTCTGAATGCGATTTGTCCCAATAGGAACTTGCCCGACTCTGGGCTGGTAAATATCTGCACCAAGATTTCTTGGCCGTTGTCCATCACTCCTGTATAGACGCTGTAATCAACGATCTGCGGTTCAGTCATTGCCTGTCCTTTTGTCGGTACTCCGACCCTAGAACATAGATCAAGCCTTAGGTGGGATTTCCCCGAACACCTTTAAGAATGCGGCTTTTACCCAGATCACAGAGTCTGCAGCCTGTGGTGAAATCTCAATATGAAACCAGCGTCCCCCGGGTGCACCTGACACGGTTTTGGTGTCGTAGTTCTTCCAAGCTTGTCGATCACAGCGCCACGCGCGACCAAACTCTTTAGGGAAATAATCAATCACCATTTGGATTCCCAATTCATTTGCGTTTGCAACCATTTGGTCAATAAATGCCAATGCGTTTTTGCGTGTTGCATTTGGATGTTTTTCGCTTGTAGTAAATCCAGCATCCCAGGCTCGACCTGTTGCGTGGACACTTAGCGTTCCTGGCTTCCCCTTGACGTCGCGTTGACCCCAACTACCAAGATTGACAAACGCGCCATTTGATGCTGCAGTCACTTGTTTAATAAATTCGTTCATGCCGGCACGAGGGCCAGCGGATGGGCCGTCAGCGTTGCCGATGTAGTCGCGAGCGTTTGGGACGCCTGCTTTAGCTTTGGCGACTGCCACGACCAAATGCCAAGTCTTTTGGGTTCACATAGCGGATAAGTACGGGCACAAGTGCGGCAACCGCTGCTTTAACAAAGTCGGCTGGGTCTGCGCTACCTGTTGAGTACACGGCAATGACCGCTGCAATAACTGAGCGACCGTAAGACGCGAATAGGGCTTTGTCACTTGCTTTCATGTGTTGGCTCCTTTGGTTTAGATTTTAGTCCGTTGCCGGCGACGAGTCCTGACAATGTGCCTGTGAGGAATACGCAAAGAGTCGAGAGCAGGTCAATGATCTGGGCATCTGTTGGGGCTTGTTCCATAGGCTGATCAACAAACAGGATGCCGTAAATGAACGCGATGATCGTGAACGCAAAGCAGGCGGCCATGATGCGACCAACAAAGACAATTAGCCCTGCATGGTGTTGTTCTGGTGTTTTATTCACAGGCCTGCTTCGTGAAGCATTGGTACGTTGTATTGCTTTTAGTAATTGTGCAACCACTACAGCCCCACATCACTACGGCAATCAATACCGCGTAACCCAGTAGGAACCGCCATTTCATTACGACAACAATGCAGAAATTTCTTCGGCTGTCAATCCAAGTTTGTCAATCGTGGCCTGTTTTAGTTGTGCGCGATCGGCTTCTGCTTGTTTCTGTTCTGCGACTTCAATTTGGTCTTTTTTGTATTGCGCGAATTCGCTGTCGGTCATTTGGCGAACGATGTCGCCGTCAAGGATTTGTGGTTTGTCAGCTGATGGCATATCCGTACACCTCGTATGTTCCCGTGATTGTTCCTGTTGCCGGGTAAAAACTTAATGCGTCAAAACTTGTAGTATTGTCAAAAAAACCGCCGCCTTGTAACGCTGCGTCAGGGTCGCTGACGCCTCTACCAGTTGCGTTGGTAACGTAAGAGGTTCGAGCGGTTAATTGTGGCGCAAAAAATACGGCTGTAATGCTGTTGCTGTTTCCACTTGTCATAAAACTTAAACGGCCTGCGGTTTGTGACGTTCCGTTACCGCCTGTGGTTGCGTTGCCGTCGCTGTAACGTCGGCCACCTAACGCAAAAGAATAAGAGGCGTTGCTATTATCCGTTCCACTTGTCCTACCGCGCCAATTTAGCCCGTTGTTGTCTACGGCTGTCGTTAAATTTATGTTTATTAGGTAATTGCGATATGTTGCCGTAAACGTGTTGGCAGCAAGGTTTACCGCTGCAACGCTTGTAAATGAGCCGCCAGTCAAATATTTAAGCGCGCCAGCTGACGCCGCGAAACTGAAATTGGCATTAAGCGAACTGGCGGTCAATACTTCGCCGGCGGTGTACGTGGTAAGTGGCATGGTGCTCCTATCCTAAAACATTTGTTGTGTCAATGGTGCCATATAGGGCATCGTTAAGTATCAGCTCGTAAACGATGGTTGTTGGCGCGGTGGAATACAGCACCCTGTGGCCTGTGCTGAAATCCAGATAATGCTCGATGCCCTCAACCGACAGCTCTTGCGCCAATTGGGTTGTGCCGACACCGCTAGGGAACGTCTTTTCAATGCTGATCGTGTCGCCAATGTCAACGGTGGCAAGCGTGTCTTTTTGGGCTGTAGTCAACATTAGGAATTTGGTTTCCACAGATGTGTAACGCGCTTCTGGTTCAGGGTTGAGCAGGTATTCGGCTGCGGCTTGGATTTCGCTGGCGTCGTGTAGCAGGCTGTTTGTAATGCTTGCGGTCTGAATAAAATAGGTGGCAATTGATGCTGGGTCGGTGGCCGTGTAGGTGTCACCGTCTAGGCCTGTAACGACCGATCTGTTGATCACCGAGTCAGCTTCAAAACTGATGCCCACGCCATCAAACTTGTAGCCGGTGCCATCGTCCTTAAACTCGGCTAATGGCGCGCTCAACGTTGTCCCAATACGTTCTTGAAATGTGAACACGCCAGCCCTAGACATGAACACACGCCCAAATTCGGCGGTCTCGTTAATCTGGGTAATGTAGCCAAGCGCGCTAGTTCCTGCTGGCACGTTGTAAGCGGCGTCGTGGCCGAGGTTGACGGTGCCTGTGGCGATGTCTCGAGCCAAAACAGGGAAGTCAACTTCTGGCAAGTCTAGGACGGTTTCTATGCGTTCGCCCGATGTTTCTGATGATGGGTTTAGCGCGTCCAAATAGGTTTGGGCTAATAGGTAGAACTGGTCAGCGCAATACACCGTCACGGTGTCTAGACCGCCTAGCGCAAAGTTGTAGTCGTAATTGACGACATACCCGCTAAATAGGAATTCTGGGTCATTCGTGGAGTCGTAGCGGATGAGCTGTACTTCGCGCAATGGGGCAAGCCCAGGCTTGGATTCGGCGGTGTCGTAATAAGGGCTGTTTTGATCAAACGGGTTGAAGATGCCGTCCACGTCTTGAATGGTAAATGTCATTGTGCCAGCGCTGAACTGGTCGCCCACGTCACGCCGACCGCGGCGCACCATCACATTTGTTACTGAGTCCATTACATCAGCAAACTCGGTCGTGCCGTCAAGCACATAGGTCGTGTTATCAAGTACGCCTTTTAGCGTGTCGTCAAGAACAAACGCGTCAACTAAAAACCCTGTGGCAATTTTCAGGTCATAGTTGCCCGAGTCAACGACAGCTGTGCCAGGCATCAGGCGACCGGTATCTGTAGTGGCCCTGCGGAGCGTGAGTATGCGCGCAATGCGTTAACAACGCTTTCGCCAATTTCTGCGCTTGTGGAAAGACCACCTGTGACGTTGACTGTGTAGTTGCTGTTACGGCTGGCCATGATGCCTGACGTGTCTCCTGTAAACGATGGTGAGGCTTGTGGGCCTTGATTGAGGTTTGCCACGGTGCTTGAGAATGCTGCGCCAATGCCTTTAAGGTCTGCCAGTTTCAGGTTCGGGTTTTTGAGTTTCAGTTGAGCTTTGGCAATGGCGTCTGAAATGCCTTGCACCAATGCTTCACCCTGTTTGACACCTGACGCATAGAACTGGTCAGCCGCCAAAATGCCGAGCGCATCGGCAACGAAGTTCAGGTCGCCTACTAGCTGGTTGATGCCATTGGGGCCTGTAATGGCTTCTGAGCCGCCTTGGATGAGTTCTGTGGCAATTGCGCTACCAGCCTCTTGTCCAGCCTCTAGAACGCGTTTCAAAGCGTTTTCGGATATGCCCAGGCTAAGCAGTTGCTCGACTTGTTTGCCAAATTGTTTGGCTCCTGCTGCTTGCTGGTTTAGTTGATCAAGGATGCTTGTGCCGGCTTCTTTGGCTGCGTTTGCAGCATCAGAAACAGAAAATTCTCCTGTTAGAGAACTTGATACTGTGCCCGCAAAATCTTCATAGGCTTTTCGGGCTTTTTCAAGTTTGTCTGTAGCAAAATCCAATGCTTTAGAAAATTGGTCGGCAAGTTCTTTTCTTGCGTCTTCAATTTTTTGTTTCATGGTGTCAACACCGCCGCCAAGTTTTTGTGTTGCTTTAAACGCTTTGTCCATTGCGTCATATTGTTCTTGCGTCAATTGCGGGCCAATGAAACCTTGTTCTGTTGGCGCTCCAAGCTGTGCTTGAATGCCTTTAATTTTTGAAACATATACGGCAAGCGCGGCGGCCGCGGCAACAGCGGTTGCAATTCCTACAACTGTAGAAACCTGGACAGCGGTAAATGATGTCGCCAGCAAGAAGTTTACGCCCTGAGTTAAAAGCGCAGCGGCTCGATAAATTTTGAATGCAGCATTTACTCCAACCACGGCTGTGGCAATCAAACCAATGGCGGTTCCAATTCCAACAATCAGGTAAGTGTTTCTGGATGCCCAATTTGCAAGGTCGGTCAAAAAGCCAATGAATTTTGTTGCTATTGGTAGCAAAGCAGTTCCGATGGATTCTTTTAATTCGTCCATGGCAATGCCAAACTTTTTGAATTGACCTTCAGCGGAGTTTGCAGCAGTTGTTGCCGACCCGCCAAACGTGTTGGCAAGTGACTTCATTACCTCGTCAACACTTGCGCCGTCTTTAATCAGCGAAAACAACTCTGGTGACAAAGCCTTAATCGCTTTTGTATTTCCGCCATACGCTTTGCTGACCGCGTCCGCTACCTCTTGGACTGACTTACCAGTCGCCGCACTTACGTCAAGTACAGTTTTCAGCGCATCCTGTGCCGTTGCTAAATCACCCGTACCACGCACCAGGCTGGCAAGCGCTGGACGCAGCTCATCATCTGCAACCGCCGCCGCCATAGACAAAGAACTAACAAACTCTTCATTGGCTTTAATCTGTTCATCAGTTGCACCAGTAGTCGCCCGCAACTGACGTGCAAGTTGAGCCTGTGCAGCCTGATCAGCCGCTGCCGCTTTTGCCGTAATAACCAAACCAGCACCCAAAGCAGCAAGCGCCGCCGTAGCCGGCAAGAATGCTTTGTTGACAGCGAACGCCGCGCGCTGTGAATTGGTTTCTAATTTTTTAAACTGCTCAAAAGTTTTTTCGAGTCCTTTTGGGTCAAGTTCTGTGATGATGGGAATGCGAATAGCCATTAGAGGTTGCTCCTGCTTAATGCCACGTTGATTTGGTCTGTGATCGTGTCAACGAGTTCCACCATGTTTTGGTTTACTTGATCAGCGTTCACATTGTAGGACGGCCACATCACTCGACTAGGCCCACCAAAATGCATTGTTAATCCAGCGATCATGTTTTTGCCGGCTGGGGTTTTGCCGCCTTTTTTGCCTGCCATGTCAATGATTGTTGCTGCAGGGTTTTTCTGAATGATTGTGATTGTTGACTGTGATTTTTTGCGCGTGTCAACTTTGACCTGTATTCCTTTGATGGCTTTTGTTTTGTCGTAAGGAAACTTTTTGGCTGTGCCTTGAGTCCAGGCTCGAGACATGCCAGACAGGTATCGGTCAGGGTAAGCGCCTGCAGCTGTGCGAACGACAGGCTCAACGATGGCTTTGGCATCTTGCAGTATTTGCTTACGCAAATCTGGGGCAAGTTTGTTCAGCCTTTTAAGGTCTTCTTTAACCCCATAAACCTGAATACCTGTTTTTGCCATGTCACTTGTTCCTGTTCTTCTCCTCTAACACAGTAGTGACAGTAAGTAAGTCGGCGGTGTCAAACTCTTCTTCGTAAAAGCGCGGAGCCCACGAAATAGCAACTAGCAGTTCTGCTAGGAGCCTTCTGTGAGTTCCGCGTGGGTAGGGTTTTCCAGTTCCTCTGCAATCACTTCTACCGATTCGAGCTTGGCAATATATTTGTCAAACTCTCCTGGCACAACAATTTTTGCTTGCTTTGATGCTTCCCACGCTAAAAACGCAAGGTCTTCCACGCCAATACCGTTTGCCATGTCTGATGCTTTGCGTTTGAAACGTCGTTCCCATGCAACAAGTGTGACGAGGTTGGTCGTCACTTCGTATGGGTCTTTGCCTTCTTCTGTCACCTTAAGGTGCAGTTTCATCTTGTCTCGCTTTCGTGTCGGACCGGTGCGCGGTCAGATTATGCTGGGGTAACGTCAGTTGAGTAAACGCCGCCGTTGAATGTAACGCTAATTGTTCCAAGAGCACCGAGCGAGTTAACAACTGGCAACGTGGCCAAGAATGTTCCGGTAAGGGTCATCTTTGGATTGGTTGCAGATTCTGCACCAGTAGCTGGTTGAACGATGACGGTCGTGCTTGTGCCGACTAGGGCATTTAAACTGGCCCAAGTTTCTGAGGCGGCAAAACTGGCATAGAAATCAAGTGTGATTGAACTTGAGCCGAGGCCTGCAACGTATTTGCGAGCGGTGTCTCCGAATGCGGTTGCTTCGAGCTGATCAACGTTGATGTTGACGGTTGCGCCTGTGCATTGGTCGCTGAGGTCAACGCTATTCACGGTTACGACTGGGTTTGAGAGATAGGTGCTAGTTGCCATGGTTACTCCTTGGATGCTTTCTTAGGTTTAGTTTTAGCAGGTTTTTCTGCTTCTGTGGTTGATACTTCTACGATGAAACCACCTGCCAAAAGTGCGTCAACGTTTATGCCGTCTTTTGGCGTGTACGGTTCACCGATCTTTCCGACCTTTTCGGATGCAATTATAAGGTTCATGTTTTTTGTGCCTGTATTGCGCAGTCAAGGTCATAGCAAGGGTAAAGCGCGCCACCAATTTCAAGGCTGCCAGGACGGCCAGCCATAACAATTAT
>Ga0315906_10005993_pt1 | contig 15151 bp, 20 predicted proteins | sample LakEriMetagenome_4_FD_203526 | JGI IMG/M metagenome (GOLD analysis project Ga0315906, IMG submission 203526) | Freshwater fungal communities from buoy surface, Lake Erie, Ohio, United States - Buoy 2 MA122 | ecosystem: Environmental > Aquatic > Freshwater > Lake > Lake biofilm | place: USA...
GACACTCGGTGTAAAGGCGATCCATTTCTTGCGCTCTGAGGCGATTCTGGTGGCTTCTATGGCCACTTTGGCAAGGTATTTCTCAACCTCACGGGATAGTTCGCCCACCTTGTAGTCGCCGTTTGAGATGCCAACGTGGCTTGCATCAATGCGGGTTTCTATGTGTTTAGTAGGCGGAACAAGTGGCGCAATGAACTTGGCATTAAGTAGTTCACGCATAGACACTCGACTGGCAATGCCAGTGAACAATGGCTCATCCCCATCGGTCAGCCAAACGCCATTGCCCCTGAAAGGCGTGGCGGTCATGCCAACAGTTCTGAACTCGCAAAGTTCACCCAACTTGGACAAAAAGGTGCGGTACATCCCTGCATCGCCTGCCTTCTGGCTCACCAGATGAGCCTCATCAATCACCACGGCCTTGATGTTGCCAAGCAAGTGTGCGGCCTTGTGGATGCTGCCAATGGTGGCAACAATCACATCGGCGTTGTACTTCTTTGTTCCAAGACTAGCGCTGACAAAACCAACGCTGATGGTGTGAGGCAATAAGGCTCTGAGTTTGGCCGCATTCTGCTCGGCCAGTTCCTTGGATGGAACTAGCACCACAGTGCGCGGGTGAAAAAGAGGCCATTGATCCCACATTTGGCGCACAATCTCGGCGCAGATCACCGACTTGCCTGCGGCGGTAGGTAGCACAAGCAAGGGGATGTCGTGATCCTTTTGGTGCTTAGTCCACCATGCAAACAGGTCTGTGACTGCGCGGGACTGATACTCACGAAGGATCAAAGTCGCTCTCCTCAAGCATGGCATCTGCAATTGCATACGCCCTTTGTGCAATCTTTGAAGGATCATGCCACCATTTGTAGTTACTATCGTGCGCTCCTTGTTCGAGATCGCCAGCAAGAGCTTGCCCTGCAAAGTAGTCACGCAATGTAATTTTGTTAATTGATGGTGTTTTCATACAAACCTCGCATTGTGCTGTTTACGTAAATCAAGGGCAAACTCATCCACCAAGGCGGTCTTGTCTGCACAGGCATGAATTTCAGCACTGCTGATGTGATCGGGGTTCTTATCTGGGTCGCCATTGACAAACTGTTTGCCCTCTGGCGTTTTGTAAACCACATTATCATTTTGGTCAAGGTCAACTGGATGGCCTGTTTTGGCAAGTAAGATGGGGATGTAGCGGTGATCATTGCAACCTTTGCGCTGCATTCCTTCTGACAAGACTGTGCCATGGGAAGCGCACGACCAAGCGGCATCGCCGTCCAACTCTGGTGTGGCATGAACGCATGATCGGCAGGTTGGCGCAGGAACGTCTGTGCCGTGGCAGATAGCTTGGTAGTCGCAGAACTTGCACTCAAACCAAGTGGGGTCGGTAGAAACTCCAACTGGTGGCTCGGGTGCGGTGATCACTGCCATGGCCTTGTTGATGATGGCCTGTGCCTCACACTTGTCGTACTCCAAACGCTCGGTGTAGATGTCATCGTTGTCTTTGTTGACCACAAAGTAAAGCGCACGATGGCAACCATCTTCCCCAAACTGATCAATTGACCACTTCATGTATATTTGCATCTGCGCGTAGTGTTCGGGCTTGGACTTCTTTACGCCAAATTTCTGCATTTCTTTGAACATTTTGTCAGATGCAGTCTTGATCTCTAGCAGGTGCGGAGACTTAGGCGCTTGCGGCAGGCCAGTGATGATGCCATCGGCGTTGCCTTGGAAATGGTGGCCAGTGGCGGGTTCTGTGAATGACCACTGCCTGCCCGTGGCAGGGTTGATCTGGTAGACCGTGCAACCAATGCTAGACAAGTCAGCATAGACACGCGGCTCTTGTAAGTGGCCAGACTGAAACACTCGGTATAGGCGACCAGAGAACTCGGCAGGCTTTGACCACCGGAAAGAGTACCAGTGCTGGCGCAGGCAAGGCTTACCAATGGCAGAGGCGCCAAGGTAAGGGCGCTGAGATTCCGAGCCAAACTTTGCCTTGTAATGGGCAAAGATGGCATCGGCCACAGGATCAATAACTGATTGTGGAAGTAAGGCCATTACTTACGTGCCCAAGCTGGTGTTTTGGACTTTGCGGCCTCTTGCTCGGCTGTTGGCCATGCAGGGGTGTCGGCAGGCGTAGGTGCAGTTGGTGCAGCAGCTGGTGCGCTGATACCGCCACCTGCGGCTTCGTAGCCCTTGATGTTGTTGCTTGCCTTGTACTGCCCAACAGCTTCGCGCACAGTCACGTTGATACGAACTGGTTTGAAGTGAAGGGCAGCAGTGTCCATCAACTTGATGACGTTCACGGCATGGCAAAGGCCAGACAACTGGCTCTGGGCAATGCGCTGAGTGTCTTCGCTTGTGTGGCGAATGTTCAAGTTCTCCCAAACCTTACGGCCTTTGAACTGGCCATCAATGATCTCGAAAGTCAGCTTCAAGCCTTCGCCGTTGCCAGACTTCAAGGGCTGAACATCAGACTCAACAATGTGAGCCAAATAAACACCCGCAGGCAGTGGGCCTGAAGATGCTTGGGGGGCGACTTGGGATGCGTCAAAATTAAACTGAGCCATGATAAATTTCCTAAAAAGTTAAGTTACGAACTGGGGTGATCAAGATTGCGCTTGGGTAAGCGCTGCTTGGAATGCCGTCCAGTCAAGCGGCATATTCTGAAGGCCAAAGCGGTTACCACCGCAGTGAGCCGGATGGGGTTCAACGTGCAAGATGCGCTCACCAGTGGTGGTAGCCTTGGTTTCTTTCTTAGAGAACCCTGCGTCTGTCTTGCTAGTGAAGATGCGGTAGCCTGCGTAGCCAATCACGTCTGCCCACTCTTGTACAAGACCAGCGGCCTTGTCGTGCAGTTTCAGAACGTGGCTGTCATAGCCTTCGGTTAGCGGGTCTTCAATGCGCTTGATCTTGTCGTGAGCAATCAAGATAATGCCCATGCCCTTGGCAGAGCGCAAGACTTCCAAACCAGACAGAAGGTTGCGCCATTCTTCGGCGGCGGCGACGTAGCCCTTACCAAAGCCTGGCTGCTCAATGTTCTTCCAATTATTCTGCTTGCACACATACTCTTGGATCATTGGCTCTAACCAGTCAAGCGAGTCAATGAATAGGGTCTGGAAGTCATGGTCTTGGTTGATCAGCGTGTCAATGGCCGCATAGACTTCGGGCAGACTGGCCGCCAATGGGAAGGCGTTTGCGTCCACAGCATCAGCGCCGTCTTCGGTCAAGATGCCAATGGCGTTGGGCGCCATGGCTGCGAATGTTGTCTTGCCGATTTTGCCTTGGCCGACCACCACAATCTTGGGTGAGCGTACACGTTTGGTTTTGGAGATGGATGAGAGATCGAATGCCATGTTAGTCTTTCAGTTCAATGGATGGTTTTGCGGGTTTGCTAGTGATGAACACTGCTGCCTTGTTGTAGGCAGCGGGGTCAATTTCGGAGAGGGAGCGCAGGTATGCCAGATTAACTTCGGCCTTCCAGCGAAATGCTCTTTGGGCGTTTTCTGACAGATCGTCATAGTCGGCGGCCAAACGGTCAGTATCAACCGTGCGGTTTAGCTTCCAAGTAATTGAGAACTCCTCATCGTTGTGTGTGCCTTCATTGCTTTCGGGCTTGGCAAACTGCTCGGTGATCAAAGTCTCAATGCGTAGGCGCTCGGCCTTGGCTTCGTTCTCGGCCTGCTTGGCCATGCGCAGTTGTGCTGCCAGTTCAGAGATCGTCATTTTTATAGTCCTCAAGTGCGGTGGTTGTGATGTGATCAACAAGGCCCTGCAAGAGCAAGTGGCCAATGTCAATGTCAGTGCCTTTGATGTAGGCGCTGACAAGTTCCATAGTTTCGCCATAGTCAGGCTCATTAGGTAAGCCACGGCTATCTAATGCGCCAATTTCTTCTGGGATGTACTCCAAGTGGCAGACTAAATCAACGCCTTCAAGTTCGCACTCAAATTCAATGATTCCTTGGGGGCAGGCAGGTGTGGGGTTCATGTGTTCTTCTCCTTGAGTTTGGATGCTTTCGGTTCGTGCATACAAGCCTCCTCATATTCAAGAACATCTTGCGGTCTGTAACGAATCAGTCCGCCGATCTTGAGGTAGCGAACACCCTGCTTGAGCGATCTGTCGCGCTCCAGTGTCGCCTCGCTGATCTTCCACCGGAATGCCAGCTCCTCTTGTGTCATCAGTTGCTCATTCATTGTGGCTTCTCCTCGTCATCAAACGCCATGTCTGGGTGCGGCACAGCGTCATGCACAACCACACCATCAACGGCCTCGATGTACCGCCCGCAGATAACGCAGTAATAGCCGTCATCCATTGTTCTTCTCCTTAAGTTTGGCTTCAATGGCTCGGGCAAATGTATATAGCCGTGTGCCATAGGCGTTAACACCTTCAAGGATTGCGCCTATCTCCTCTTCACTTAGCGGCTTGCGCTGTGATGGGGTGGTGTAGAGAGGCTTCCAACGTCCTTCCCATGGTGGTCGTTGTTTATTCCAAACTGTTTCCGCTTCACCATGCTCTATGTCGTACCATGCCACAGGCTCTTGCTCTGGCTGTGCCAAGGCTTCTTTGATGGCGGTGATGGCTTGCAATTGTTTTTGTTGCGGATACATAGATGTTTCCAAGGCATCTAGCGCCAGATTCAATGCTTCGTCTTTAGTCATGCTGACCACCATGCAACCAATAAAGCGGCCAAGCTAATGCCAATGGCAAGGGCTGTGAGAAGGTCAAGCCCTGCTTGTGCGCGGGCGGTGAGCCTGGCGCTCTTGACTTCGGGGTAGTAGAAATGTTTGCTGTGTTTCATGTTGTGCTTTCGGGGGCTTGCGCCCCATTTGGTTTAATTAGGCTGCGGCTTTCTCAGCGAATAAGCGCTTGGCTTCTGTGCCTTGATAAGCGTATTCGTCAGAGCCATAAGCTGGATCGATTTCTTCCCAAAATGTGGGTGATAAAAACTTACCAGACTGAAGCGCAGCTTCAACACGAATAGACAAGCGCACTGCTTTAGCAGATGCTTCTTGGCGAAGATCGGGAAAATAAGAATCGCCAGACTCTGGGCAAACAACTTCTTGAGTGCCGTTGAAAGTAGCTGTGTGACGGAAGCGGCGACCTGCTACGTTTTCGATCACAACGTAATACTGCTCGGCAATGAAGGGGTGACCGTCGCAAGAGTAGCCTGCGTTATAAAGATCAGTTGCTACGTGGGCTGTGTAAGATGCGTTCATTTTGTTTCCTATGGCCTTTCGGCGTGATGGACAGAGAACCAATTTCCCTGCCACGCTTTGAATTCTAGCGAGTTGCTAGATGTTGTCAAGCCCTTTGCTAGAAATATTTGTGTAGGTGTTTTCCCTATTGCCAAAAGAGTCTATCAATGTGCTAGAGTCAATGCCCTATGAACACACAAATACCACCAGACGAGCGCCGACAACTGGCAGAAAAAGTTGGCATCAATGAACAGTATCTTTACCAGTGCCTGACGGGCCGGCGAGAGATGTCAGCTTGGGAGGCTGTTCGGGTAGAGCAGCAGACTGAAGGCAGGGTTACTCGGCAGATGGTGTGCCAAGGGAGTTGGCAGTCCATTTGGCCTGAGTTGGTGGAGCAAACGTGAATGAGTTGGCTCTTTTCGCAGGCGCTGGTGGCGGAATACTTGGGGGGAAACTTCTCGGATGGCGAACAGTCTGTGCCGTCGAGTGGGAAGCCTATCCCGCAAGCGTACTGTGCGCCAGACAAAATGACGGCTTTCTCCCGCCTTTCCCGATTTGGGATGACGTATGCACCTTTGACGGCAAGCCGTGGAGAGGAATTGTTGACGTTATATCTGGCGGCTTTCCATGCACCGACATTAGTGCCGCAGGAAAAGGAGCCGGAATCGATGGAGAAGCCTCTGGAATGTGGCGAGAAATGGCGAGGATCATTTGTGAAGTTCAGCCTAGATTCGTGTTCGTGGAAAACTCACCAATGCTCACTTCTCGGGGACTTGGACGAGTTCTCGGAGACTTGGCCCAAATGGGGTTTGATGCTCGATGGGGAGTGTTGGGAGCAGCAGACGTTGGTGCAGTCCACCAAAGGGATCGCATTTGGATTGTCGCAGAGCTACCCCCCCCCTCGAAATGGCCTACACCAACAGCAACAGATTGGAAAGCGGTTGGCAAATTGGAAACACTAAAACGGCAAGGAAACAATTTCGAGGCAGGAGGGCAAAATCGCCCTCAATATCACTACTCACGCCTTATGAACATGAAAATGCCTGTAAGTGCGTCAGAGATGCTGATGTTGTGGCCTATCGAGTGGACAGACTTAAAGCCATTGGGAACGGACAAGTTCCAGCAGTGGCTGCAACAGCATGGAAATTACTCAGTGAAAGAATCTAATGACTAACCTAACAACAATATTCCCCAACGGCTTTGCGGCAGCCACAGAAAGCCAAGACTTGATCAACCCTGAAGAGGGGTTCAGGAAGCACTGTGAGGCAAGTGGCCTGCTGATCAAGGAGATCATTGCTGATGGTGAGATTCACCGTGTGGCGCATGTTTCGTCCAAGAAGGGTGCATTGGACGGTTGGTACATCTTGCACTCCAGTGGCAAAGTGCCAGTTGGCATTGCGGGGTGCTGGAAAGAGCCAGTGTTTGAATCCAAATGGATAGCAGACACAGGCCGCGCCATGTCGTTTACTGAGCGCTTTGAGCATGACAAGTGGATCGCTGAAGTCAAGGCCAAGAAAGAAGCTGACAGGCTGGCTTCGCAGGCGGTGGCTGCCGAACGTGCAGAGGATGAGGTGGGCACATACGCAGATGCAAGTGATGATCATCCCTACCTTGTGAGGAAGCACGTTGGGGCGCATGGTATCAAGATTGATCGTGCAGGCAGGCTGGTTGTGCCAGTGATCAATCAGGCAGGGGAGATATTGAGTTACCAGACCATTGATGCAGATGGCAACAAAAGGTTCTTGAAGGGTGGCAAGATTGAGGGTGGGTTCTACGAGTTGCGCGGGAACCGGAAGATTGTTTTCGTTGGTGAAGGGTTTGCGACCTGTGCTTCGATCCATGAGGCGACGGGATATACAGTCCTTGTGGCTTTTGATTGTGGGAACTTGGCCAAGGTAGCCAAGAGCGCCAAGGAGATGTTCTTAGGCTCGAAGATCATCATCGGTGCGGATAATGATCAGTTCACGGAGGGCAACCCTGGTGTCACTAAGGGCCGTGCGGCGGCTGCTTTGGTGTTTGGTGAGATTGTGTACCCATCATTTGGTGAGTCTGACATGGTGGATAACAAACCAACAGATTTTAACGACCTGCACTGCTTGCAAGGCTTGGATGCGGTCAAAGAGCAGATCGAGCGCGTGGCTGGCCCAATGCGGGACAAACTGGCGTTTGAGTTCTCCAGAATAGATAGCTTGGAACTTAGCCAAATCAACTGGATTGTGGATGACTACATTGAGAGTGACTCGCTGGCGCAGGTGTTTGGTGACCCAGGCGGTGGTAAGTCGTTTGTCTCCATCGACATTGCCTGCTGTGTGGCCACCGGACGTGCTTGGCATGGCCATGAGGTTAAGCAAGGCTCGGTGTTCTACATTGCTGGCGAAGGGCATAACGGGTTGGCAAGAAGGTTCAAGGCATGGCAGTTGGGCAATGGGCAGACCTTGGATGGGGCGCCACTGTACAAGAGCCATAGGGCAGCGCAGTTGTACGACGCAACAGAGGCGGCAGTGGTGGCTGAGAGCATCAAAGAGTTGTCAGCGCAGGCTGGCACAACTCCAAGTTTGATTATTATTGATACTTTGGCAAGAAACCACGGCGGTGATGAGAACTCCACCCAAGACATGAATGCGTTTATTCAGCACCTTGATACCTACTTGCGCCAACCTTGGAAATGTTGTGTCTTGGTGGTTCACCACTCCGGTGTGGCTGACAAGGATAGAAGTCGGGGATCAACGGCCTTGAAGGGCGCACTGGATGCGGAGTATCGCTGCCAGTTGGACAGTGGAACTAAAACCATAGCGTTTGAATCCAAAAAGATGAAGGATGCAGAGATGCCTGCGCCCAAAAACTTTCAGATCACTCAGGTTGATTTGCCTATCCAAGACAAGAATGGAGCGCCAGTCAAGGGTGCATACCTGACGGCGGTGGACATCTCGGGCCTGATGGGTAACATCCAAAAGCGTGCTGTGTTATCGGGTAACCAAAAGATAGCTTTAAATTCTTTGGTGTCTATTGAAGCCAAAAGAACAGCTGATGGGATTCAAGGCTTTGCGGCTATGGTTGACTACGATGAATGGCGGGAAAGCGCCAAAAGCCATGGCTTAAATTCACGCCGGTTTAAGGAATGTTTGGACGCATTGACTAAGAAATCCATGGTTTTGGAGAATGCTGGCATGTACCGAACTGTACCGAAAACAGAGCCAAATGAGGTTGTATGAAACAAAGTTACCATGGACTTGTACCGAAATGTACCGAAATGGTAATTTTGTTACAATCAAAAAGTACCGAACTGTACCGAAATGTACCGAGTTCGGTACATCGGTACATGGCAAATGTACCGAACCGTGTACCGAAATGTACCGAAACGTACCGAAATGTACCGAATGACCCCACCTCTGGTGTACCGAAACGTACCGAAAGGGTATATAACCCTTTCGGGTTCGGTACATAAAGGGGTTCGGTACATCCGTACTTTGGGCAGGGTGTTTTGATGAGATTGGAGTTATGGTTTGATTGAAATCAGAATGAACATGAAAATTGTCAGTGTGGCGAACATGAGACTGCATTGGGCGGCGAAGGCCAAGCTGGTCAAGGATCAGAGAACGAGGACTCGGATGAGCTTGGCTGCTGTGTCCCAATCTTCTGGTTTGGAGATGCTTCCGGTTACTGTGGTTTTGACCAGAGTTGCTCCAAGGAAGTTGGATGGGGATAATTTGCAGTCTGGGTTTAAGGCGGTCAGAGACGGTGTGGCTGATTGGCTTGGCGTGGACGATGGCAATGGATTGATTGATTGGCAGTATGTTCAGAGGTCAGGCAAGGCAGGCGAGTATGCGGTTGAGATTGAGGTGATAAGATGAGTGTGCGCGCAGTTGCCATTGATTGTTGCGCTCTCGGGGAAAGCGCCTTGCGGCGTGAGTACCCATTTTTTTGGGGGTTGTTTTATGCCAGTTGGTAGACCAGCTAATCCAAAGTCAAAATACTTTCAACGCATCCTAAAGCCCGCAGAGAAAAAGATTTTGGTTCATGCAGGCCGTGGCGATATGTCGGCTGGCTTTCATCATTTGCTTGAAGTTTATTCATTTTTATGGATGCAAGGCTTTAGACCGCATAAGAGCCTCGATTGCATAAAGGTAGGCAATGGTACGGACGAATGGTTTGAGAGCGATACAGAGGGTTTTGATGCGTTTGAAGGGCATTCCTGAACTGGCTGGATGGTTTGGGCGTTCCTCACAAATTTTCGGTACACAAAAGTGTATACAGTTTGGTATGCAGTTCTGAATACAGTTTGGTATGCAAGTCCCCCCGAAATGCACCCACCGCCTCTTTCCCTTTTTTCTCCCGACCAGTTTCCCCGATCCGACCCAGTTATCCACAAGGGTCTTGTTCAACTTGTCCACAGTTTCCTGTGGACAACTTGACGAGTACAAACAAAGTATTCAAATATCTGTGGATATCTATAAGTCAACTTAACATAATGGAGGTTGTATAAAGTAAAATCGGGAAAACCCTTGGTTTTGGTCGATTTGCATGGGGGGGGAGGGGGTGGTCGGTCGCCAGTGAAATTGGTGGTGCCCCACCCCCACCGAAAAAGCAAAATGGACTAGAATCCATCAAACCCAGCTTCCCGAAAGGAAAAAAGTGGAATTCACCCCTGCAACCGAAGAAACGCAACAAACGCAACAAACCCCGACACCCCCTGCAAAGAAGAAGGGTGGCAGACCCAAGGGTTCGCTCAAGATGACCATTCAGCGTTATGCGAACAACCCGCCCAAGGTTCTGCCCAAGACAGACCACCAGCGCCTCAAAGAACTCAAGGAGTTAATGATCCGGTCTGGCGGCAAGGATGTGGCGCAGAAGGTGATTGAGATTGCGTTAAATGATGACCACCCAGGCCAGATGGCCGCGCTCAAGATGTGCATTGACCGCACACTGCCAATCAGTATGTTTGAGAAAGACAAGAGCCAACGAAGCGCAGTCACGATCAACATCACTGGTTTAGGCGAAACCCCAACCATCATCGAGGCAGACCCCAGTGGCCCAGAAGACGTAGAGGCAAAGTATGGCTGATTTGAACTTTAGTCTCCTTCCTTGGCAACAAGAGGTATTTAAAGACCAGACGAGGTTCAAGGTGGTGGCTGCAGGTCGTCGCTGTGGTAAGAGTCGTATGGCGGCAGTAACGCTTCTTATAGAGGGTTTAAAGTGTCCTCAAGGCTCTGCTGTGCTTTATGTAAGCCCTACTATGGGTCAATCAAGGCAAATCATTTGGGACTTGTTGTTAGACCTTGGTAGAGAAGTTATCCAGAATAGCCACGTAAACAACTTAGACATTACTCTGATAAACGGGGCAAGAATCTATGTTCGTGGTGCTGATAGACCAGATACCCTTCGTGGTGTTAGTCTTACTTATGCCGTACTTGACGAGGTTGCTGACATCAAACCAGAGGCGTGGGAACAAGTTATACGGGCTTCTTTGTCTGATAAGAAGGGTAGAGCCTTGTTCATCGGTACTCCAAAGGGTAGAAACTGGTTCTACGATACCTTTAAGCTCGGAGAAGAAGGCACTGATCCAGACTGGAAGTCTTGGCACTTTACAACCCAAGATAACCCCTTGATCGACCCTACAGAGATAGAAAGCGCTAAGAAGACCCTGAGTACCTTTGCTTTTAAACAAGAGTACATGGCGAGTTTCTCCAATGCGGGAAGTGACGTTTTCAAGGAAGAATGGATTAAGTATGGGGAAGAGCCTCAACATGGGAGCTACTTCATAGCAATTGACTTAGCGGGATTTGAAGAGGTTGCCAAACAAGCGGGTAATGCTAAGAAGCGGTTGGATGAGTCTGCTATCTGTGTGGTTAAGGTTACTGAGGATGGTAAGTGGTTTGTCAAAGAGATAATCCACGGGAGGTGGGATATACGGCAGACTGCGGCTAATATCTTGTTGGCAATAAGAGATTACAGACCGATTTCCGTTGGGATTGAGAGGGGTGCGCTAAAGAACGCTGTTTTGCCCTATTTGAGCGACCTAATGAGAAAGAACAACGTGTATGCTCATATTGAAGATTTAACGCATGGAAACAGAAAAAAAGCGGATAGAATCATTTGGTCATTGCAAGGACGCTTTGAACATGGCAGAATTATCCTTAATAAGGATGAAGATTGGGATGAATTTGTTGACCAACTTCTGCTTTTTCCTGCACAGGGAGTTCATGACGACCTTCCTGATGCGCTTAGTTATATCGACCAGATCGCCGTCACTTCCTATTTTGAAGAGGACGATACCGATGAGTGGGAACCTGTAGACATAATATCGGGGGTGTGATGGAATTTAACCAGTTTGACGAACCAACAGACAGCGACAAAGAGTTAGTAGCCTTTGTTGTAGACCATTGTGATCGTTGGAGAAACTACCGAGATACCAACTTTCTTGAAGATTGGCTTGAGTACGAAAGAATCTTCACTGGTGAGTGGGATGCTCAAGATAAAACCCGTGATTCCGAGCGTAGCCGTATTGTCACTCCCGCTACCCAACAAGCTGTTGAAACCCGTCATGCTGAGATCATGGAGGCTATCTTTGGTCAAGGAGAGTTCTTTGACATACAAGATGACATTCGTGATGTAAATGGAAACCCATTGGATGTAGCCATGATTAAGGCTCAACTGATGGAAGACTTCAAGATTGACAAGATCAGAAAGTCTATCGACCAAATTGAGTTGATGGCAGAGATTTACGGCACTGGTATTGGTGAGATTGTTGTCAAATCAGAGAAGGTTTATGTTCCAGCTACCAAAGCAATCCCTGGTCAAATGGGTCAAGCTGCTATTGGTGTAGAGGAAAAAGACCGAATTGGTGTCAAGATTGTTCCTGTTAACCCTAAGAACTTCTTGTTTGACCCTAATGGAACATCTATTGATGACTGTATGGGTGTTGCGATTGAGAAGTTTGTCTCTATCCACAAGATTGTTAAAGGTCAAGAGGATGGTATCTATCGTAAGGTAGAGATTGGTACTGATGCTGAAGACACAGACCTTGAACCAACCCAAGAACTGAGCCAATATCAAGACGATAAGGTGCGTTTGTTGACGTACTACGGCTTAGTACCACGTGAATACATTGAACAACTGGAAAACGAAGCAGAAGTTGAGGATTTATTCCCTGAAGACTCTATTCAGGACGATTACTCCGATCTGGTTGAGGCGATTATCGTGATTGCCAACGATAACGTGCTTCTCAAAGCAGAAAAGAACCCTTATATGATGAAAGATAGGCCAATTCTGGCTTATCAAGACGATACAGTTCCTAATCGTTTATTAGGTCGTGGTACTGTAGAGAAGGCTTACAACTCTCAAAAGGCTATTGATGCCCAAGTTCGTTCACACTTGGACTCTTTAGCTCTCACGACAAGCCCAATGATGGCTATGGATGCAACACGCCTCCCTCGTGGTGCTAAGTTTGAGGTCAAGCCAGGCAAGGCTATCCTGACAAACGGCAATCCAAATGAGATTCTGTTTCCCTTTAAGTTCGGTAATACAGATGGTTCTAACCTGACGACTGCCAAAGAGTTTGAGCGTATGCTGTTGCAGTCTACAGGTACTCTTGATTCACAGGGAATGGTGTCTTCTGTTGCGAGAGATGCTGGTCAAGGTGGTATTTCGATGGCTGTTGCCTCGATTATCAAGAAGTACAAGCGTACCTTGGTAAACTTCCAAGAAGACTTTATGATTCCGTTCATCATGAAGGCTGCTTATCGCTATATGCAGTTTGACCCTGAGCGTTATCCTACTGTTGACATGAAGTTCATCCCTACTGCGGCATTGGGCATCATTGCTCGTGAGCATGAACAACAACAATTCATCTCTTTATTGCAGACACTTGGCCCAAATACACCTGTTTTGCCTGTTATTCTGAAGGGAATCATGGCTAATTCATCTCTGTCTAACAGATATGAGTTGATTCAGATGTTGGATGAGATGAGCAAGGTTGATCCACAAGCACAACAGATGCAACAAGCACAGCAACAGTTGGCTATGCAAGCGGCACAGGCTCAGATTGCTGTACAGACGACTCAAGCAGAGCAGAATCGTGCTGAAGCGCAGAAGTTGATGACTGAGACGCAGTTAATGCCTCAAGAGATTCAGGCTAAAGTGTTGTCCAGTGCGACTAAGAACCTTCCTACGGGGAATGAACCCGCAGAGTTTGACAAACGGGTCAAGATTGCTGAATTGATGCTCAAAGAGGCTGACATTAAGAACAAATCCAAGATTGTAGAGATGCAAATGTCGGATAAAATGGAAAAAGCCTTCCTAGACCGCATCACTTCGGAACTGAAATAATGGAACTTCTGAAAAACCTTGAGGGATTGTCTGCTGATGAGCAGATGACTGCCGTTGTTGAGCTTCAAAAAGCGGCTATGAAGCATCTTGAGGAGCAAAAGCAAGCCTCCATCGGTAAGAGTGCCGAGATGGTCATTCTTGGTTTAAAGAAGATTAAGTCTGACTTTGAAGCCAAGTTTGACTCTCTAAACTACGATATTCAGACCAAAGTAGCCAACCTAAAAGATGGTGAACAAGGACTCCAAGGCCCTAAAGGTGAGCAAGGAGACCGAGGTTTAGACGGCTATCAAGGAAAAGATGGTCGTGATGGCAAAGATGGAAAAGACGGCTTAGATGGTGTTGATGGTGTTGGCGTAAGAGACGCTAAGATTGACTTTGATGGCTCTTTGGTGATTAGCCTGACAGATGGTCGAGAGATTAACTGTGGTGAGGTTGTATCTGTTGATGTTGCCAAACAGATTCAGAAGGTTACGCACAACATCCAAACGGGTGCTGGTGGTGACTCACAGACTGTTTTAGACGCTATTGCTGCTATTCAAGCCACGATTGCCACTTATGGCACGATGGCTACACAGAATAAAACCTCTGTAGACATTGAAGGCGGCACAATTGACAACACCACAATAGGAGCAACAACACCCTCTACAGGTGTGTTTACAACTCTTACTGCTACTGGACAGACTTCTTTAGGTGGTGTTGAGGGTAGTGAGTCATTACGTGTGCTTGTTCCAAGCAGCACTGGCACTTTTATTACAGCAAGTGGAGGCTCAACAGGAGCTGAATTTAGGGTTTCTGGTTATCAATCCAATAATTCATTGTCTTTCATTGCCCGTGGTGGTTCTGGTGCGCTTGGCTTTTCAACAAATAACTCTGTTTCTAACCAGCAATTCCGCATTACCAACACCTCCTCCGCAGTAAACTATGTTCAAGTAACTGGTGGCGCAACGACTAAAGGTGTTATTCAATCTGCTCAAGGTAGCGATTCAAATATCAGTTATGTAACCCAATCCAAAGGCACAGGAGCAATAGACCTAGCCGCAGGTAGTTCAGGGGTTAATATTTCTAATGGCGGTACTGTTACTGCTATTACGAGGACTGTAAACGGTACAGGGTATACATCTATTCCAGCCCTAGCTATTTCAGCACCGACAACGGCTGGTGGTGTTCAGGCTACAGCAACACCAACAATGCTTACCGTAGGTCAAACTGTTGTTTCTGGTGGTTCAGGATACACCGTAGGCGATTCTTTGACGATAGTAGGCGGTACATTTACTACGCCAGTAATTCTAACAGTTTCAACAGTGTCTGCAGGGGCTGTAACTGGAGTTACTGTGTTAAGTGGTGGTTTTGGTAATTATTCTATACTGCCATCAACCCCTGCATCGGTAACAGGCGGCACGGGTTCTGGTGCAACATTTAATCTTACATGGGCTTTAGCCCCAACATTCACCATCACCAACGCAGGTTCAGGCTATGTTGAACAACCAACAGTAACCTTTAGCGGTGGCGGTGGTTCTAGTGCGGCGGCTTATGCGACTGTTGGTGCTACGGCTACTATCAAAGGCTTGTACGGAGGCAACTCACAGATTCCAATTCAGTTTGCAGGACCTGCGGGAAATATTCTTCAATTGATGGAGTCAGGGAC
>Ga0315906_10005994_pt1 | contig 15145 bp, 12 predicted proteins | sample LakEriMetagenome_4_FD_203526 | JGI IMG/M metagenome (GOLD analysis project Ga0315906, IMG submission 203526) | Freshwater fungal communities from buoy surface, Lake Erie, Ohio, United States - Buoy 2 MA122 | ecosystem: Environmental > Aquatic > Freshwater > Lake > Lake biofilm | place: USA...
CTACAAATACATCGGGATCCAAGGCATGAAAAATCCTTGCAAATGTTTTCGCATTCGGAGAATCCATTTTTATAAAATCCCGGTTCAAGTCTAAATTTTGAGTATTTCCCCTGAATCCATACTCTTCCGGACCCTCTTGATTCGCCCGACTAAAGGAACCACGTCTCAACATTCCGCCTACATTGTATGCAGGTATAAAGGCAACACAAGGAAGATCTTTTGTTTTTTTACCTGATTTTATCCATTCCTCGATCCAGATCAAGGATGCATTGACACCGTCCGGTTCACCGGGATGAATAGCATTGTTGATGAGTATTGTGGAAGACTGTCTGCATTTGTCAAATGTCTCAGTGGAATCACCAGCACCATTAATAATGCACACATAAATAGGGAATTCAGTATCCGAACATCCCATCGCATAAAGCTCGATTTCCTTGTGTTGTTCATCAAGCTTCTTATATGCACTAATCAGTTCCTCATACGTAGGCGTTTGATTTAATGTCCAGTTGTTCTGAGAAAAATACCTAGAGACTTGGGAACAAAAAATCAAAGTCAGTAGTATCGTAAGTAGTCGATTTATCATGTTACGAAAATAACTTTTTTGCGACTCAAAATTGTACCTTTGTTACATGCGCATTGATATTCTAACTGTTGTGCCGAGTTTGCTCGAAAGTCCGTTTTCGGCCTCTATCATGCAGCGGGCAAAAGATAAAGGACACGTAGAGATTTTTATTCACAATATTCGAGATTATGCGACAAACAAGCATAAGAATGTGGATGATTATCAATACGGTGGTGGTGCAGGAATGGTAATGTCCGTAGAGCCAATCGCAGCATGCATGGACCGATTAAAAAATGAGCGGACATACGACGAGATCATCTACATGACACCGGATGGAAAAATTCTTGAGCAAAGTGATTGCAATCAGTTATCGCTTCACGGTAACCTGATAATTCTTTGCGGACATTACAAAGGCGTAGATGAACGAATCAGACAACATTATGTGACACGAGAGATCTCTATCGGTTCCTACGTCCTTTCCGGTGGCGAGCTTGCCGCAGCGGTTCTTGTTGATGCCATTGTGCGACTTATTCCAGGTGTTCTTAATGATGAAACCTCCGCATTAACAGACAGCTTTCAAGATGGACTGCTTTCTCCACCCGTGTATACCCGACCTGAAGAATTTCGGGGTTGGCGCGTACCGGAAATACTTTTGTCCGGAGATCCAAAGAAAATTGAACAGTGGAGAGAAGAAGAAGCGCTTAAACGAACCCGAGAGCGAAGACCTGATTTGCTAGATTGATGTCGGAATGAAATTGGAACAAAGACAAAAGAGCAAAGAGCAAGGAGCATTGAACACATGGAACAACCTAGGTTTTGAACATTCAACCATTTGAACATTCGACCATTTGAACAATTGAACAATTTAAACACCTTAGGTTTTGAACATTTGAACATTTGACCATTCGACCATTTGAACACTTGAAAAAATTGAACTCCGAAAGCAATTGAACCTTAGCACATGAACATCGAACAAAGCATAGAGCTTCTAAAAAATGGTGGAACCCTACTCTACCCCACTGATACTGTTTGGGGACTGGGATGTGACGCCACCAATGAATTCGCATGTCAAAAAATTATTGAGATAAAGAATCGTCCAGAAAACAAAAGCTTCATTTTGTTGGTTGATGGATTTCAGATGCTGGAGAAATATGTTCCGGAATTTCATCCTATTTGTTACGATCTAGTAGATCTTGCTAGCGAACCACTTACGATTATTTACCCAACTTCTCTTCATTTGGCCCCATCTGTTTTTGCTGATGACGGTTCGGTTGGAATTCGGATCACAAAAGATCAAAATTGCCTGCAACTTATTCGAGGATTAAGAAAACCACTGGTTAGTACCTCTGCCAATGTTTCAGGCGAAAATTTACCTGCTTCATACAGTGATTTAAATCCTCAGCTAGTTAATAACGCTGATGGGATTCTTGAATTAAGACAAACTGAAAGACTCTTGAAACCCTCGCAAATAATCAAGATCGGATTGGATGGAAGTGTGAAGGTTATCAGGAGCTAGAAAATCCTCTACGAAATTCTATCTTTGCAGTCGAATGCAAAAAAATTACGCTGATCATCTCAAACACCCTGTTTTTAAGGTCGTCGCTCAACTGATAAAAGAGCAACAACTGGAAGCTTATGTCATTGGTGGTTGGGTACGCGATCTGATTCTTGAGAGGCCAAGCAAGGACATTGACATCGTTGTTGTTGGCAACGGCTTGGAGCTGGCGAATGCGAGCGCAAAAATACTTCGTGTAAAGAAGGTCACTCTATTCAAAACATATGGAACTGCACAGTTCAGATACAAAGATCTTGACGTCGAATTCGTTGGGGCGAGAAAAGAATCTTACAGCCCTGACTCGCGAAAACCTTCCGTAGAATCAGGAACTTTGCGAGATGATCAATTGCGACGTGATTTTACAATCAATGCGCTGGCTATCAGCTTAAATCCCGACAATTTTGGGCAGCTGGTGGATCCATTCAATGGGTTATCTGATCTCGAGAAGGGAATTATTCGCACCCCTTTAGATCCCGTTACTACCTACAGTGACGATCCATTGCGCATGATGAGAGCCATTCGTTTTGCAGCGCAGCTCGATTTTAAAATAGAAGCTGCTAGCCTTCAAGCCATCATAGATCAAGCCAACAGACTTGAAATTATTTCCAGAGAGCGCATCATGGATGAGCTCAACAAGATCATTCTCAGTAAGCTCCCCTCTCGAGGATTCAATTTGCTTTTTGCCACAAAGCTCTTGCATCAATTTTTTCCTGAAATGGTCAATTTACAGGGCATTGAAACGATTGAGGGGAAATCGCACAAAGACAATTTTTACCATACCCTAGAGGTACTGGATAACGTGGCAGAAAAAAGCAACGATCTCTGGTTAAGATGGTCCGCAATAATGCACGACATTGCAAAACCCCCCACGAAACGCTTCGATCCCGAGATAGGATGGACATTTCACGGACATGAAGAACTGGGCGCACGAATGACTCCCAAAATCTTTACGCGACTGAAACTGCCTCTGGACCACAAAATGAAATTTGTCCAAAAAATGGTTCGGTTGCACTTAAGACCGATCGCGCTTGTAAAAGGCTCTGTGACAGATTCAGCCGTCAGACGTTTGTTGAGTGAGGCAGGAGACGACATAGATAATCTGATGATCCTGTGCAATGCAGACATCACATCTAAAAATGAATTCAAAGTCAAAAAATATAAGAAAAACTTTGAAATCGTCATTGAGAAACTAAAGGCAGTTGAAGAGAAAGACCGAATTCGGAATTTTCAGCCACCTGTTTCAGGCGAAATGATTATGCATACCTATCAGCTTGGACCGTGTTCTGAGATTGGCACAATTAAAGCAAGAATCAAAGATGCCATATTAGAAGGCATTATCGCCAACGAGAAAAATGAGGCTATTACCTACATGTTAAAACTAGGTGAAGAATTGGGATTGAAGCTGGTAAATAATCCTGTGTAAATCAATAAAGAGTATATTTACAACTAAGAAAATATCCATTAACTTATGGCAGGGCTTAAATTTCGTGTGTTGCTCGACAGTGAAAAAGAAGCAGAGGTATTCAGAGATATTTTGATCAACGATACCGATAATTTCGAATCTTTCTATCACGCAATCGTTCATTCTTTCAGATTTGAAGGGGATCAAATGGCCAGTTTTTATGTTTCGAATGACCAATGGGACAAAGGACACGAAATAAGCCTAATGGACATGACGTATGACGACGATTCCATAGATGCTCCTGCAGCAGTTATGAAACATGCCGTCATTAAAGACTTTCTTGAAGAGCCAGATCAAAAATTCATTCTTGTGTATGACTTCTTGCGCATGTGGATTTTTCTGATCGAACTAATAGGATATGAAAAAGAAGGTCCTGAAAAGCCTGAGCTCCTACTTGCTGTTGGTATGGCACCGCCAGAAGATTCACGGACCGCGAGCGACAATGAACAATTGTTTAACGGTGACATAAGTGAGGACGAAGAGGATGAATTCGGTTTCAACGAATTTGATGATGATTTTGAAGAAGATGACATTGCAGGATACGACGAATATGATTATTAATGAATGAGAAACACGGAGATCCGATCGGGGAGGCTATCCGCTTTTATGCAGCCACTAAAAAACCCGCTGATATAATTGTTAGTTCTGACATCTGTGAAGATGACATAATCCCAATGGAAGTCATGTTCAGAACATACAATGACATGCCGGAATTAGAAAAAATGGCGCTAAATCTGTGTCGAGGAGAAGTACTCGATGTCGGTGCCGGCGCCGGAGTACACTCACTTGAGCTGCATAATAAAGGAATTCAGACTAATGCAATCGACCTATCTCAGGGTGCGGTGGATTATATGCAAAGCAAGGGAATTAAGGCACGCAAACTTAATTTCTTTGATCTGAAAAACGAAAAGTACGATACTATTCTGATGCTTATGAATGGAATCGGTATCGCAGGAAAATTGTCTAATCTTGAACATACGCTTCTTCATGGCAAATCTCTGTTGAAAGATGGTGGGAAGATCCTTTGCGACTCATCAGACATCCGTTACTTGTATGAAGATGAGGACGGATCCATGTGGATCGATCTGAATTCGGAATACTGCGGAAATTTTCGTTTTCAAATGAAATACAAAAAAGAGAAAGGCCCATGGTTCGATTGGCTTTATGTGGATTTCGATAATTTGTTTCAGGCTGCAAAAAATGCAGGCCTTCATGCCAAACGAGTATTCGAACATGACGATCATTATCTTGCAGAATTGAGCTTATGATACGTTGTAGCTTTCTTATCTGTACACTTTTAACGTTTCTCCAAACTTTCTCGCAAGAAACGATTCCTTTCCCCATGGATGAACAAGCTCTGTTGTGGAAAATTGAAAAGAAAGGAATGGAGAAACCATCTTATCTTTTTGGAACCATTCACTTGATTGAGAAAGAGTATTTTTTCTTCCCGGATAAACTTCAAAAATTGGTCGAAAAAAGTGATCAACTGATCATGGAATTGGCAGGAATTCCCTCTCAGCAGGAGGCTTTAAAACACATTCAACTTAAAGAAGGTGTTTTCTTCGATTATTTTTCTGTCGAACAAAGTGATTCTATTCTGCGTTGGGCAAAAGAAGAATTACACATGAATGACGCACAATTCAGAGGTGTCATGACCAAGATGAAACCTTTTGTAGCCGTTCAATTGGCCACACAGATGCATTATTTCGGGAAAACTGAATCGTACGAAATGACTTTAGAAGAACTGGCTAAAAAGAATGAAATTCCGATTAAAGGTCTTGAAACAGTAGAAGAGCAGATGAGTCTTTTTGATGAGTTGAGTAAAGAAGCCCAGTCGGAAATGGTAATGGAAATTGTTAGAAACCCTAAAGAACAATACGAATCCACACAAAAAATAGAGCAGCTTTACGCACGACAGCAGGTCGATTCGTTGTATATGCTGATTGTTGACTCCGGTGGGACTATTGCTTCAGAAAATGCTCGTTTCATCGATGATAGAAACGTGAGTTGGATCCCTTTGATTGAAGAGCTCATCAGAGAAAAAAGAACGTTCATCGCAGTTGGCGCTGGTCACCTTGGTGGTCCCAATGGTGTTATTCGTCTGTTGCAGCAAAAAGGATATACGCTCACACCAATCAAATTATAAGTCAAATGAGAACCCTTTTAATTCTCGCATTAACAGTACTGGCCTTGGATTCGTGTTCCACATACAACGATCAGGATAAGAGACGATTCGACGAAAAGATCATCACCTATTTAAAGAATAAAAAAATAAAGTGTACTCGCAGTGACTCAGGATTGTATTATAAAATCATTGATGAAGGCTCTGGAGCGTATATAAAATTTCAAGATGAGGTCACCTTCACGTATCATGGCACTCTGATTGACGGAACAATTTTCGATGAACAGAAGAAACCAGTATCCTTTAAGGTTCGGGATCTTATAGCTGCATGGAAAGAAATTATGCTCGAGTTAAAACCCGGAGCGAAGGCATTTCTTGTTGCCCCTCCACAACTTGGCTACGGAGACTACAAGCTAGATGATATTCCGCCACACTCCATTCTGATCTACACGATCGAGATCCAAGACGTGAAATAATTTCCAAATAATGTGAATTGAACTTTGCACTAACAATTCAAAACTCTATTTTTGACAACGAAAATTAATCGATACTAATACCACCATCATGAGTGTACTCGTAAATAAGAATTCTAAAGTAATCGTCCAAGGTTTTACAGGTAGTGAAGGAACATTTCATGCCGGCCAAATGATTGAATACGGAACAAATGTCGTTGGAGGTGTTACTCCGGGAAAAGGTGGTAGCACTCATTTGGATCGTCCGGTGTTCAACACGGTTTCAGATGCTGTTAAAACAACAGGAGCAGATGTTTCAATTATTTTCGTTCCCCCAGCGTTTGCTGCAGATGCCATTATGGAAGCCGCAGAAGCAGGAATCAAAGTGATCGTATGTATCACAGAAGGTATTCCTGTAAAAGATATGGTGATGGCACGAGAGTACATCAAAGGGTTTGATTGCCGTTTGATTGGTCCAAACTGTCCAGGCATCATAACAGCAGGCGAAGCGAAGGTAGGTATCATGCCAGGTTTTGTATTCAAAAAAGGCAAGATTGGAATTGTTTCGAAATCTGGAACACTTACTTATGAAGCAGCGGATCAAGTTGCAAAAGCGGGTCTAGGAATTACCACTGCAATTGGAATTGGTGGAGATCCAATTATCGGCACGACAACTCGCGAAGCCGTTGAATTACTCATGAATGATCCTGAAACGGAAGGAATTGTAATGATCGGCGAGATTGGAGGAAACTTAGAAGCTATTGCAGCGCGATGGATCAAAGAGAATGCTAAAAAACCAGTAGTCGGGTTCATTGCCGGAGAGACAGCTCCTAAAGGTCGTACTATGGGTCACGCAGGTGCTATCGTAGGTGGAGCAGATGATACCGCCGAAGCGAAAAAACGTATCATGCGAGAGTGTGGGATTCATGTCGTGGACTCACCGGCACAAATCGGAGCCAAAATGGCAGAGGTACTCGGCGTAACCGCATAAAATTCAAAAAAACTTTTAATTTCATAATACAACCAACGGCCTTCTGGCCGTTTTTTTTTGCTTTATTCTCAAAATTTTTCACCTGATTTAATCATTTATACTACTGATTTTTAAACTTATAATTACTCCTCTTGAAAGAATATACATTTTTTATAGTACCTTGTATTGCATAGTTCAATTTTTAACATATATCTTTGTATAAAATTATAAAGATGAATTTAGAGAATACACAAGCTCAGATGCGAAAAGGAATCCTTGAGTACTGTATTCTTTCCATTTTAAATAAAAAACAAGAAGCATACCCTTCAGAGATATTGGAAACATTGAAGGATGCTAAGTTGATTGTTGTGGAAGGTACCCTTTACCCGCTTTTAACGCGATTAAAGAACATGGAGCTCCTCTCCTACCGATGGGAAGAATCACAGTCCGGACCGCCTAGAAAGTATTTTGCCTTGACCAAAATGGGCAAAGCTTTCCTCGAGGAACTGGATAGCACATGGAAAGAACTCAGTGAGGCTGTAAACCAAATAACCAATCTTGACACAAAATGAAAAAAACTGTTTCTGTAAATATTAAAGGAATGAATTTCCTAATCGAGGAGGAAGCTTATGAATGTTTAAAGCAATACATGGATAAATTAGCACATGTATTAAAGAACGACAAGGGGGGTAAAGAAATAATTGAGGATATTGAGCTTCGAATTGCCGAATTGTGTACGGCAAAACTGAATGATCGAAAACAAGTCATTGATACTGATGACATAAAATCAATTCTAGATACTTTGGGCGATCCTAGTCAATTTATTGATGAGGATAAGCCAACGAATGAAGATTCATTTCACTCTACGAAAGATCAAAAACAATCCTCAGATGAGAAGCGGCTTTTCCGCGATCTAGAGAATGCTAGTATCGCAGGTGTCTGCTCAGGAATTGCCAATTACCTCAATATAGATGTGGTCATCGTACGGGCCATCTTTCTAGTAATATTTTTCTTTGGCGGGTTTGGATTACCGATGTATTTCATTCTTTGGATCGTCATTCCTAAAGCAAATACCACCATAGACAAACTGCGAATGAGAGGAAAACCTATCACGGTCGATAGTGTTCGAGAGGAAGTTGAGTCGGCTGCGGAAAAAGTCACAAAAGAATCAAAATCATTTTTTAGCAGAATTAAAAATGAAGAGAACATAGGAAAACGGTTATCAAACATAATTAATTTCCTTATTGCTGCTCTTGGGATAGGAATGATCTGTTTTGCCATCTTCGTGCTAATTATGTTTTTGATTTTCGGTTTCGGAGGCATGCAAATCATACCCGTGCAGAGCGAATCAGGTTTTCTTTCGCTACCTCAGCTTGGTTCACTTGTCTTAAACAATAGTTCCGATTACACTTGGGCATGGTGGGGTCTTACAATTGCAATTTTTTCCGGAGTACTTTTCATACTACTTTTAGGTGTAAAATTGCTATTCCGCATTCAAAACCGGTGGTCCAGAATTTCATTAGGTCTTCTTTTCACATCAGGAATAACAGGATCTATTATGTGTTTTGTGATCGGTGCAAAGACAGGTAGAGATTTCTCAATCGAGGGCGAAATTGAGCGTGAGGTTGGCCAAATCTATTCAAGCGAAATTCAACTTATTGGGCATCCATCAAGATTTAAAGCCTCTTCTGAATTCAATATAAAATCGAATGGACGTTACGGATTAATTGGTATTCAGGGCAAAAACATTGTTGAGAGTGGAATTCATTTGGAATATAAACTTTCTAAAGATACGCTCTTCCACGTTTATCAGAATTTTAGTGCACACAGCCATTCGCATAAACATGCATTGAATAAAGCGAAAAACATCAAGCATTCTATCTCTATTCAGAACTCAGAAGTCCATCTAAACACTTTTTTTAGTTACCCGAAAAGCGATAAATTGAGAGATCAGGAAGTCTATATTGTGATTGAAATTCCCGAAGGAAAAAATGTAAGAGTTGGAAATCAACTTATCCGATTGGGATCCGAAGAATTCCATGAAGAAATTAATACCAATGAATCCACTGAGGATGGATACCTAAACAGTGATGGAAAATACGAACATTGGGATTGATGCGTACGATTTAGAGACAATTGGGATTAATCTTTCATTTTTAGCTTTTTAGTAGAAAATCCTTTTTTTTCTTTCGAAAAGAAAGTCGTAATTTTGTACTGTTTATCTGTTCTTGCATTTGCCTAATTGTTTGTGAAAAAACAGATTGGTATTAACCTTTAATTTTTAACAATGATTAAAAAAGTACTCTTGTTGGCTGTCTTGGCGCTAGGTATGCAAATGACATTTGCACAGCGAACTATGGCTCTTAAACCAGTTGAAGGAACAGCTATTAAAAGCGTTCGAAAGAAAGTGGATCGTTCGAACTTGGTCAAAAACATTTCGTGTATCGATACAGTTCGATACCCGCTTCTTAAAGAACAGGTTCTCACTGATTCAGCTGAAGGGCAATTTTACACTTTTAGTGTATGGGAATTTGACTCAGAGGCTTTCTCTCAGGCTTTTACTTTTTCGGGCACTGGACTCACAATTACAGGTGTTGAGTTTTTTGGCGCCAATTTTATTGATGCCGTAAATGGTTTGGGTACTGCTTCTATAACAGTTAGGGCAAGAATTATTGCCGTAAATGGTTCAAACAACCCTACCACGACAGTTCTAGCTACAGGAACCACTACGGTCACAAGTACCACTGAAGACTATTATTACGTTAATTTTGTTACCCCTGCTGTTCCAACTGGAAATTACGCTGTAGTTATTGATGTGATTAGTCTTGATGGAATCTTAGACCTATTTGTAACAGATGCTTATTCGGGTCAAGAACAAGACGAAAATTTATCCAGATTCACCTCTTTGTACTATCCAAATTCAGGCGGTTCGTGGGTGAATATACCAACACTTACTGCTGATTTCGATCCGGTTACTAATCCAATTGGAACCCCTATATTTTACGCGCCATTCGACTTCGAGCCTCTAGTAGCGCCAATTGTATCTTATTCAATTACATCAAGTGCGACGGTATCCCCTGACCCTGTGTGTCTCGGTACCGCTCAAACTTTTACAGGTACTGCAACCCCGACCAATATTCTGTCGAACCGCATGTACAATTATCAAAAATTTGAGCAGCACTTCTTTGGTGGCGCTGATTCTACTTTTGTTTGGGATACGTCAGATCCGGCTCCACTTTTTTGGTCAAGTAGTACAACATATACCTACCCAACAGCAGGAAACTACTCACCAACTTTCTATGTTTTAGGTGGTTTCTGGAACTCATGTTTGGATAGTGCAACAGATCCAATTGTAGTAGCAGCACCTTCCACTGCTCCAACCTCTATTTCAGGCACACTTTCTCTTTGCGGTAACGGTTCAACAACACTTACTGCGTTAGGAGGAACTACTGCCTCTGGAGGAACCTATCAATGGGGAACAGGTTCTACTCCAGGTTCGAATGTTATCCCCGGTGAGACAGGTGCAACATACACTACTCCTGTTTTAACGACAACAACTTCCTACTGGGTAAGACGAGTAGATGTTGCTCCATGTAACAACCCGACGAATGCAGCAACTGCAACCGTTACTGTCACTCCTATTCCGAATATCACTTTAAGTTCAAACGCTCCTAACTCATGTGACGGTACAACTGTAACCTTAACGGCTGCAGGTGGAACTTCTTATTCTTGGACCACTGGAGCAACCTCTAGTTCTGAGCAGGTAAATCCTACAGTGCAAACAACATACACTGTTACAGGAACAACCTCAGGTTGTACAAATACTGCTTCGATTACTATTGGAGCATTTACCTCTTCCAATGCCTCTTTCACCTATCCTTCAAATACAATTTGTTCTTCGGCAGGAAGTCAGACACCATCTGTTGTTACAGGTGGTGGAACATTTTCAGGTACCGGAGGCATTGTTGTATCAAGCACTACAGGTGTAATTGATGTCGCAGCCTCACCAATTGGAACATTCATTATTTATCATGACTTCGGAGGCAACTGCCCTAGTCAGGCAACACAAACTGTAACCATTACAGATGCTCCGGACGCAACTTTCACTTACACTTCAACAAGTTATTGTACCTCAGCCACTGATCCAGTTCCTAACTTCATCACAGGAGCAAGTGCTGGATTGTTTTCAAGCACTCCTTCAGGACTTTCTTTGAATACCGGAACTGGTATACTTGATCTTTCTGCCTCTACTTCAGGTTTGTATACCGTAACTAACGATATCAATATTCCCGGTTGTGCACCAGCAAGTGCTTCTGTGATCGTTGAAATCTTCGCTTCTCCTTCGGTAACGATTTTACCCGTAACTCCACTTTGTTCGAACAGCAACTCGGTCAACCTAACTGCAACACCTGTTGGTGGAACCTTCTCCGGTACTGGCGTGAGCAGCAATGTATTCAATCCGACTGTTTCAGGAGCAGGAAACTGGACAGTTACATATACTTATACAAACGCAAATAACTGTACCGGAACAAATACAACTTCAATCACAGTGAATGCCGTCCCTTCGCCAATATTCGCTTCCTTGCCTACACAAGTATGTGCGAGTGGGAATGCGGTCACATTGAATGCTACACCTACAGGCGGAACTTTCTCAGGAACTGGAGTTTCAGGTAGCAGCTTCAATCCGGCTCAAGCAACAACCGGAGTGAATGTAATCAGCTATTCTGTAACTCAAAACGGTTGCACAGGAACGAACACTGCTTCAATTACTGTCGTTGCTAACCCAACGGTATCCATCGTACCTGTGAACCAATTGTGTTCGAATGACGGCCCTGTTACGTTATCAGCAACACCAACTGGAGGTAACTTTACAGGAAATGGTGTTTCTGGAGATCAATTCACGCCTTCTCAAGCTGGTAATACAATCATTACCTATGTGTTCACGGATGGAAATGGTTGTTCAGGTGGATCTTCCATCACAGTTACTGTCGCTGAAGCTCCAGTAGTAACCTTGGGTGCGCTGAATGCTATCTGCCTACAAAATGGTTCTGTGACGCTCACAGGCGGACTACCAAATGGTGGTGACTACAGTGGACCGGGAATATCGAACAATACGTTTGATCCTACGGTAACGGGTGTAGGATCTTTTAATGTAGATTACACCTATACCAATGCATCCGGTTGTACTGACGTTGCAACGAGCTCAATAACCGTTAATGACTGCGCGGGAATTGAAGAAGAAAACAGCTACAATTTAATCATCTCTCCGAATCCTGCTGAACAGTCATTTGTTATTTCAATGGATGATTTGAATGCAATGAATGTTTCGTATGCGCTGTATAGCGAGGATGGAAAACAAGTAGTAAACCCAACAGCAATTAGTTCTGCAGAAACAACTGTAAATACTATTTCTTATGCAAACGGCATCTACTTTATTCACTTGATGATTGAAGATAAAACAATCGTGAAAAAAATCGTGATTAGAAACTGATGATCCTTTGATCTACTTAAATGCCGGGCAAACGTCCGGCATTTTTTTTGGTCAATACCAATCGAATCGCGGGTATTTTATATCCTTATATTTGCACTGATGCACTATGCCATTGTCGATGTTGAAACTACCGGAGGCAGTCCCAAGACTTCCAAAATCACGGAAATAGCCATTTATAAACACGACGGCATCCAAATCATTGATGAGTTTATAAGTCTGGTAAATCCCGAAATGAAAATTCCCGATTTTATCGTACGGCTCACGGGGATCAGTGATCGAATGGTAGAAACAGCTCCAAAATTCTTTGAAATAGCTAAGAAAATTATCGAATTTACCGAAGACTGTGTTTTTGTAGCCCATAACGTAGGTTTCGATTACGGAGTAATAAGGCAAGAATTCAAATGGCTGGGATACGATTACCGCAAACCTCATTTATGTACCGTTCGAGCGTCCAGAATATTATTACCGGGGTACGATTCTTACAGCCTTGGAAAACTTTCCCGAGAGCTGGGGATCGAGATTAAAGGCCGTCACCGAGCAGGAGGTGATGCACTTGCAACTTCGCATCTTTTCGGCTTATTGCATGGAACGGACAAAAATGATTTGCAAACGTTCATTGAACACGATATAAATCCCAAAATCCTACATCCAGGACTGGATCTAGACGCATTGGAAGAGATTCCTTCAAAAACAGGGGTCTATAAATTTCTTAACGAACATGGACAGATCATTTATATTGGAAAGAGCAAACAAATCCGAACCAGGATTGATCAACATTTACGAAATACCAAAACCAAAAAAGGGTATAAAATGATTGGTGAGATCTCAGCAATAGAATTTGAGCTCACAGGTTCAGAGTTAATTGCATTGCTAAGAGAGGCTCAACTCGTTAAAAAATATAAACCTGTTTACAACAGAAGATTAATTAAAACAAAATTCCCTTACGGCATTTATGATACGGTCGATGTGAACAGCTACTTGAATCTGGAAATTCATCGAACTTCTCTGAAAGATGCAGTGCCATTGATTTCATTTAGTTCCAGAAAAGAGGCCCAGAGCTATCTAGAATATTTGTGCGACGCCGATGGATTATGTCAAAAGCTTTGTGCTCTGTATCCAACCAGCTCCTCCTGCTTCCATTATACGATCAAAAAATGTAACGGAGCATGTATAGGTGCTGAAAGCACAGAATCGTATAATAAAAGAGTGCAATCACTCATCGATAGACTAACGTTCAGCGGAGAAAGTTTTTATGTCATAGATAAAGGCAGGAACAAGAGCGAGAAGAGCATTGTTCTAGTAGAACGCGGAGCAATTTCCGGATTTGGATATGCGCCTTTTCATTTCCAGAATCAACCGATTTTTAAGTGGAAGCGATTCATTGAATACATATCAGACGACAGGGATTCTAGAGCAATTCTTCAGCAATTTCTGAGAAAAAATGATGAGCTCCGAATTGTGAAATTTTAATTCAAAAAAAAACCGGAAGTTCTTCCGGTTTTTTAAGTACTCAATTTTTTACTTAGACTTTCAGTCTTTTTGAGAAATCGATCAGAATTGGCGTTGCAACACAAAGTGAAGAATACGTACCAATTACAACTCCTACAAGAAGAGCAAACAAGAACCCTTTGATTGCCGGACCACCAAAAAGGAACATGATCAAAACAACGACAAAGAGTGTCATTGACGTATTGAACGTTCGGCTCAATGTGGTATTCAAAGACTTATTGATAATATCGTGATGGTTATCCTGTTCTGACGAACTTCTAAGATTTTCACGAATCCTGTCAAATACGATTACCGTGTCATTCATTGAATATCCGATAACCGTTAGAATTGCGGCAATGAAGGCCTGATTGACATCCAACGAAAACGGAAGAAAACCATGCAAAAGAGCAAATACTGATATTACAAAGAATGCATCATGAATCAACCCAACTATGGCACCTATTGAATATTGCCAGTAACCGAACCGGATTAGTATATAGGTAAATATTGCAAGTAATGAAAGGAAAATCATGATGTAAGAATCAATAGAAAGCTGATTTGAGATCGATGCTGAGACACTTCTTGACTCAACAATCTCATATTTTCCTGTTTTTGATTTTCCGGACTCCAGACCTTCAAGAAGTTTCTCTTTTACTTTTTGAGTTGCTCCATCATTCTTAGAAAGGTAATTGGTCACGATTTCTACATTGTACTCGTTGGATTTCGTTTTCAAGTCGATTGAAGCTACTTCACCGTTTTCAACAAACACTTTCGATAAGTTACCTCGGATCTGTTCAATATCAGCTTTGTTCTGGAACTTCACCACATACGTTCGACCTCCTGTAAATTCAACGCTCGGCTTCAACCCACGAGTTAACAGCGCACCAATTCCGATGATGGTAACTGTGACAGAGAAAATGTAGAAGTACTTTCTTTTACCAACCCAGTCAAATGAGAGATTTTGAAACAGACCTTCAGACATTTTCGTGAAGAAGCTGATTCCTTTTCCTTTGTCTAACCAGTATGTAATGACAAGTTTTGAA
>Ga0315906_10005996_pt1 | contig 15143 bp, 12 predicted proteins | sample LakEriMetagenome_4_FD_203526 | JGI IMG/M metagenome (GOLD analysis project Ga0315906, IMG submission 203526) | Freshwater fungal communities from buoy surface, Lake Erie, Ohio, United States - Buoy 2 MA122 | ecosystem: Environmental > Aquatic > Freshwater > Lake > Lake biofilm | place: USA...
TGAAATGGCCACATATCAAAAGGCACAAGGCCTTTATCTACGTTGACAATCTTAACGTAGGTGCGAATGAAATACACCGGATCTTCGGTGCATTTTACAATTTCTTTTAATTGTTCTTCGGTATAGGATATTTCAACACCGACTCTTTTAAGTCGGGCATTACCAAGGTATCCGTCATCCATAATTTAGCGTGTGAAACTCTTCAACATCCAACCATGTTTCTGATGTGCGTCAAGAATGTCTTGTAAGAAATTGCCTACGGCAGGTTCGTCGGCGGCATCAGCAATTGCAATACCTGTACGCAATTCCATGATATACTTGTCGTTGTCTTGAGCAAGTTCAGACATCATAACAAGCGGTGAAGGAATAGCAACGATATCTTGCACCTTTGACAGTTCCAACATTCTTGCCAGTGTTGTGGGAGCATACGAATTTAACGCACGAATATGTTCGGCAATTGAGTCTGTCTGATCAAACACAGCCTCATAAAAGTCTCCTAAGAAACCATGATACTGTGCAAAGTCAGGACCCTCTACATTCCAATGGAAGGTGTGTGCTTTGAAATACAAACCGAAGTTTGTACCTAAAATAACCTTCATCTGTTCGATTAGTTGTTCCATAATTTTATTTATTTCCTTTAATCATTTTAAGTAATTCGTTAGTGGAGCCAACAAACACTGCTTTATCTATGTTGACTCCTTTACTAGTTTCAGATTGAGGTGCAAGCTCTTTTTTTCTTTTCTGTAACTCTAGTAAATCTTTGTTCATCTCAGCCAGATTCTTCATCATTGTGGCTAAGACTTCATATGCTCTTGGTGATTCTGATTGGTTTGCAACTGATGCCAGTTCTGTCATTGCTCTATTGCCATTATTAATTAGTTCACGCATATTTGTACGAGCAAATTCAGCGTCAGCATCAATCTGATTAGTGTTGTCATTTACGACAGCAGGTAATGTTTCTATAGTTTTTTCTTCAATCGGTTCAACATCAAAGATTTCAGATAAATTTTTGTTTAATTTTTTCATGATAAGGTATCAGGCCATTCTTTAATTGTTTCAATGAATCCAAAATCAGCTGGTGGTGCGGCAGTTGTTGGATTAGGTTCAACTATCACAGCAGCAGCATTAATTGAAGTAGAATCTAGTGTAGACACATTGTATTTTGCACCAGAGTAATCACCTATGAGTGTGTAACCCGGTTTAATGTATTCATTGCCTCCAGTAATTACAAGTGTGCCAAGTGAAGTGTTACTGAAGTATTCTACCGTACCAAAGAATCCATTTGCAGTATCACGAACTGTTTCGCCTGTGGTAAACACATTATTACCGTTGGCATAGTCAACGTAAACCTTTTGTATTTGTTTGGATGTAAGATCGATGTTGATGTTTGTGTTAGATTGATTAATAATTTTGCCAGATTTAACTGGTGGCCAAATGAAACTCTTAGCCGTAAATGTTAAATCCCAAATGATAATTCTTGTCGTGCCGTCACCCATGCCACCTTCATATTCAACTGTAGATGCCACAGAGTTTAATATGATGGGCACGGTATACTTCTGACCCATTTGCGGAATAAAATCTACGACGACACTGAAATCTGGTGTGAAGAATGGTAAAATTTGTTCGAGTATCTGTGTGCCGTCTTCTGTGTTGCGAACATAAATCGACAGACTAAATTCAAAATTATAAGGTACTGGAAGAAACTGTGTTGCAACACCTGTGCTTGTAGCAGCAGCAAAGTTCTGTAATGTTGAAATCTGTTTACGACTTGCATCATACTCAAGACTGTCAAGATTAAATGACATTCTTGGTATAACGGAATTAATTGACTTAATTAGATTTGGATCGGAAGTAATCTGTGTCAGATATCTTTCTTTTGGACCATACGATAATGGCACTTTGAGTTTTTCTTTTGGATTACCTGCTTGTGTGTATCGAACAATCTCAAGATCATTAAACAATGTACCAAACACAACCACCATTTTGCGAATGGTGCGGTGATAAAATTGTGCATTACCTAACATTACGGTTCTCCAAACGGATTAACTTCCGTAAAGTCGATGATGCCATCACTTGCTGCTTCGATACGAGCATTGTCAATGATGTCTTCAAATGGTGTATTTTGTGTCGGTGCATCAGACGCTAGTGTTACAGTCCATTGTGCGCTACTTGTATTACCGTGTACATTTGCTGATGATGTAAAATCACCTTGCATACGGTATACATCAATGTATGCATTTGGTTGAAAATCATAAACTAAGGCTTGTGCTGTTGCAGTTGCTAACGACGAACCTTGATACACGATTTCGTCATTCACAAACTTACCTGAACCAGAACCTAATGAGATACGAAGTTTAGGATAGTAATTACGAATATTACCATCAATCTCATCGATTCCAGTTTCGATAATCTCACTTGAGAAATAAAACTGTTTCATTTTCAAAGCATACACATATACATTACCACCACGACCACGACCTAATGTATAAAACATCGCTTGATCATTCTCTGATTCTACGCTGGTAATCTCAAAGAAACTTGTGGTCATTGGTATGTAAATCAAATCGCCTTCAAGAGGTCTTGTTAGACCATTGACTGCATATCTAAATCTTAATCTCGAAACAAGTAATGTTGCTTCATCTCGAATCTCTAAACCAAACTTAGATATAAAGTCTTGTTCACCATCAAAGCCAGTTACATTTTCTAGATACATTTCAATTGGATGTGCAGTACGATATTCTTTTAGAACATCTTCACCGAACAAATAATCTACTTGGTCACGGGTTGTTCGTGGTAGATAATAAACATCCAAGCCATAAATTTTGAGTGCTTCAATAACAAGATTTTCGACAAGCAACTGTTCAGGAGTAACAACACTGTTACCCCCTAATTTGTTTGGGAAATTATTGAAATAAAAATTAGTAGTCATTAGCCAGTAAATATTTCTGACGGCAGTGAACCCATCATGTAAATCTGTTCTTCCATTTCTTTAATTTCTTCCGATGCTTCATCGTAAATCTTTTGACCGTTCAGTGTGACTCCACCTGGCATTTGAATACCTTCAAATTTTTTCATATTATTACCCCACTGCTGTTTAATTTTTGCTGTGGCTAACTGTTTTAGAAAACGGTCATTCCAAATATCCGTTGTGCCTTCTATTTGAATTGCAGAGTTATCGTGAGTTAATGTTGGTGGTCCAATCAGCGTTAGGCTTGTAGGCGACTCAATGTTACCAACTTGTTTTGATTCCCCACCAATAGAGATGAAGTCAAATGGTACGATTTCTTGATCAAACTTTGTACCATAACCCACAATTGTATTCGATGAAGGTGAACCACTCACTGTGCCTGTCAATACGACCGTTTCTGGTTGAATTGCACGATAGCATTCAACAACAATCCATTCACCAGGTTCGACATCTCTTGTCCAATCGATGTCTAAGAACACTTTATTTTGATGACGGTTGAAGCGAAACTGTGGTGTACCAGAAAACAGCAAATTCAGTGTGCGTAAATGCTGCATCGTGATTTCATATGACACATACGATACCGATGTAAAGTCATAGAGATCATGCAGACGCAACTGATAACGCAAGTCAAACATGTTGATTGATGCGTTTGATTGGTCAAACGGAAAAATGCCTGTGACAAATTGTACCGCATCTGGACAATAAATCCATTTGCGATTAATATCTTCTTGTGTAATCTGATGCTTCATGAACAGTTTTTCTGTTCCGTCATAATGATAATCACGCCAAAAACCGAGCGCATCATCAATGCGATCATCCACTTGATCATCATCAACGTTAATTTCAATGACTGGCCAACCTAATCTACGCAGGCAGTAATCTTTGAATTGTTGTCTTGTGTTTATAGTTGCCATAGTTGTTTATTTATTTTAAGTCCATCTGAAGATAACAATTCCGCTTCCTCCGGCGCCGCCAATTCTATTGTATGCTGGGGCTGTTCTAGATCCTCCGCCACCGCCGCTTCCCGTTGAGGAATTAGCACCAAAGCCATCTCCATTATTATTACCATTGCCAGCACCAAACGGAGTTCCATCCCAAGGTGGTCCGTAAACAGAACCTCCTCCACCACCTCTGCCGCCAACACCTGTATTTAATGGGGTACCATCATTGTTTATACCTCCACCACCGCCGCCAGCCAAGGCAAGAGTAGACCCTAGTATTGTAGTGAAGATTCCAAAACCACCGTTACCACCATTAACGGGATTTGGTGATGGGAATGGTGTTGGTCCCATGTCTCGTCCTGCACTACCGGCACCACCTCCACCACCACCTCCGGTATTGAATCCAGGACTATGAAAACCAATACCACCAGAAAATCCTTCAGGTGGATTTTTATTTCCTAAATTTCCTTGACCACCAAGTCTGTTTCCGCCAGTTTGAGTTCCAGCACCACCGCCACCTGAACCACCGGATGCTCCTACTCCTAAGGCATCACCCCAACTACCAGGTCCGATGCCGCTGCCACCACGACCACCACCAGTTGACCATAATGAAGAAGTTGTATTGAAAAATCCTGTGTTTGCGCCGTTAGCACCACCGGCCGAACCTTGACTTCCTGCACCACCGCCGCCGATTTGAATTGTAAATCTATCAAGAGGTGTTACATTATAAGAAAACCCTTGTATTACACCACCAGCACCACCACCGCCACCCGCATCAGCACCTCCTCCACCACCACCCGCAACAACTATGTAATCAATGCTTGTAAGACCTGCTGGTACATTCCATGTTGTTGTGTTGGAGAAAACAGCAATTCTATCCTGTCTTGAAGATATTCTAATAACAGCAAATCCAGAACCACCAGCACCACCACCAGTAAAAGATGGTGTGTTTCTTGACCCTGCACCACCGCCGCCACCTAAATTGTTTGTACCTGCACCTCCAGCATTGCTTACATTTGTTCTACCATTACCACCATTTCCACCGCCGCCAATGCCGCCAAAACCTTGTAGAAGTATTGGTGAACTAGGTGCTCCACCCCAAACCGTGCCACCACCACCGCCCGCATACGCTACATTTGTGCCAGTAAAAGTTGAAAATATTCCTACGCCGCCATTTCCTGCTATTTTTGCTACCGGTGATGCTCCTTCACCTGCGCCGCCGGCGCCGCCACCACCGCCACCACCACCGTCATACGCTGATGTTCCATTACCACCCGCAAATCCTTGTGTTATATTAACAGTTGTTCCAACGGCAGCACCACCCGGTCTACCTACACTAGCCCAACCACCACCACCGCCTCCTGAACCACCCGATCTACCGGCAGCGTCAGCAGCACCACCGCCACCACCAATAGCAATTAAAACAGGCATTGTATTTCCTGTATTGCTTGTTGATAAAACGGTGTTTACTCCGTTTGAGGCATTTCCTTGCATTACAGCACCACCTGCACCACCCGCACCAATGTGTACAGTATAAACTTGATTTGGTATTACAGGAAATCCTGTTCCTGTAATTACACCACCGCCGCCACCGCCACCAAAAAGTTCAGAGCCACCTCCACCACCAGCAACCATGAAATAATCAATCGATGTTACACCGCTTGGTACAGAAAATTGACCGGTGTTAGAAAAGACAAAAATTTGGTTTTGTGTATTGCTGAATGTCCATTTAAGAACAACAACACCCGAACCTCCAGCGCCGCCCGACGGTGCAACAGGGAATGAACCTGCGCCGGCATCACCACCACCGCCACCGCCACCACCAGTATTATTGTTTGCAGCGAAACCTGAATTTACTCTACTAAATCCACCACCACCAGCACCGAAAGGTGAACCTGCTAAATCTCCATAAGTTCCATACCCACCACCAGCAAATCCACCTTGATCTGTGGCGGCAGGACCATGGCCCCCTCCTCCCCCACCACCAGCATATGCAACGTTTGAACCAGTGATAGAAGAAAATAATCCTATGCCACCATTACCTCCCCTAACTATAGGAGAAGTTGTAAATGTTTGACCGACACCACCAGCACCACCGCCCCCTCCACCACCCAAATAATTAGGATTTCCTGGTCCACCTGCACCACCATTATTACCTTCACCTGGTGTGCCTAAACCACCGTTTGATGCGCCACCACCATCACGAACTGCACCTCCACCACCAGAACCACCACTGTTTCCTTGAACTTCTGCGCTTGTGCCGGGCGTGCCACGATAAGAACCGCCACCACCGCCACCAGTTGACCAAAAAGAAGATGATGTATTATAAAAACCAGAATTAGTTCCGTTTGCACCTCTAATCCCACCACCATCAGTAGGTGTAAAAGGTGCTCCACTACCACCAGCACCAATTATAATTGTTAATGTGTTTAATGGTGTAACTGGATAGTTTGTTCCAGTTCTAAAGCCGCCTGCACCTCCGCCACCACCACCTTCTACACCACCACCGCCGCCTCCGGCGACAACAAGGTATTCAACACTCGTTATTCCTTCTGGTACAATCCAAGAAGTTGTTTCTGTAAAAATCTGAGAAACAACATTAGGACCTATAGGCGCAGGAACAAAACCACCAGTAGTAACACCAATACCAGGTGCAGTAAATCGTTTTAAACTAAATCTACCGTTTGTAAATTTACGAATTGGCATTAGAAGAGTTCTGTACCAAAAGCACTGAATGAAATAGTGGATGTATTAGCATTAACTGACAATTGCGATGAGGCATTTAGTGTAATACCCAAACTCAATGCAATTGAATCATTGCCAGGAATAGCAACACGCCATGCTAGATAGTTAGCATTTGCAGTTGCTACACCAGAAACGTTTGCGGCAATACTAAACGCAGCAGCATTTGCATCAAGATTTGCAATATTGATTGATGAGATAACAGCAGAGTTACCAGCGGGCACTTGATACAGTGCCGTCAGTACATTTGCTGATGGGTTTCTTTGTCCCAAAATTGTATAATTTCTTGGCATCGTTTTTTTCCTTATAAACCGCCCATTAAAAAGTAATCTTCAAAAGCATTGGGCTCTTGAAGTTTTGCATTTGTAACAGCGCCGTTTGCAATGTTGTTTGCTGTCACGGCATTGTTTGCTATTCTATTTGTTCCTACTCTGATTATATCTGGCATAGTTTTACTCTTTTATGTAGTTATGTCCATTTGAGAATTACGATACCACCTCCGCCGGCGCCACTATTAAAACCAGTAGCGGGGCCACCACCAGAGCCACCACCACCACCTCCAGTAAATGCATTTCCAAAACCTCCCGCACCAGAATTGTTACCGCCATTTCCACCACCACCAGCGCCACCTAAACCACCAGTCACATCTGAACCACCACCTCCACCGCCAGCATATGTTACAATAGTTCCCGAAATGGCAGAAGACATTCCCACACCACCAGCACCAGCCGCAGAACTCGAACCATTTCCACCAGATCCTCCCGCACCGCCTCCACCACCAGCACCAACAAAAGGTCCTGCGGTAGAAGAAGAACCACCATTGTTTCCTTGTCCGGGTGTTCCTAATCCTCCAGAAGTACCAAATGACCCACCACCACCGGATCCACCACTCAAACCAACAGTACCCGCTCCCGGATTGCCGACAAAACTACCACCACCTCCACCGCCAGTAGACCATAACGCTGGAAATGGTGTTGCACCAGAACTCCAAATTCCTGAATTGGAACCATTTCCACCCTGAGCAGTGGTTGGTGCAGTCACTCCATTACCTCCAGCACCAACTTGAATTGTATATGATTGTCCTGGTGTAACAGATAAACTAGAACCAGTCAACATACCACCAGCACCACCACCTCCACCAACAAAACGACTACCACCGCCGCCACCACCAGCAACAAGAAGATATTCTACGCTTGTTACACCTGTTGGTACTGTCCAAGAACCAGTGTTGGAGAAAACTAAAATTTTATTTTGTACAGGAGACATTCTAATGATAGCAATGCCTGATGCTCCAGAACCACCGGCACCTTGTGGTATATTAGAGCCTCCACCTCCGCCGCCGCCAGTATTTGTATTCGCAGAAGAACCAGCCGCACCCGGACCGTTACCGCCGTTACCACCTCCAAACGGTGTGCCAGTTACAGCACCATTTGCACCATATGGTGCATATCCACCGCCACCCCAGCCGTTACCAGCGTTACCCTGATCAACTGAATTGCCACCACCACCGCCACCAGCGTATGCTGTGTTTGATCCAGTAATTGTTGAAAATATTCCTATACCACCATTACCACCTGCCGGACCTCTACTTGTGCCCGCTCCAATGGCACCCCCACCACCAGTTGCACCAGGTCCAGTGTAAGCACCTCCATTATTTCCTTGACCTGGTGTGCCAAGTCCTCTTGTGCCACCTGGTACTGAAGCGGTTCCACCACCAGAACCTCCTGATGAACCATTCACATCATTCAAAACTCCACCGCCACCACCACCAATGGCAGTAAAAAGAATTGCATTTGATGTGTTACCAGCAGACCATATGGTGTTTGTTCCATTAGCACCACGTGTCGCAGGCGTTGGTCCGCCTGCGCCGCCAGAACCAACTCTAATTGTATAAAGTTGACCTGGTCCTACTGGATATCCAACACCTTGCAATACACCACCGGCGCCGCCACCACCTGAGCGATCTGATGCACCTCCACCACCGCCAGCAATCAACAAATAATCAACCGAAGTTACGCCTTCAGGCACTCTGAATTGGCTTGTACCAGTAAAAACAAAAACTTGATTCGTAGCATCACCAAATGTCCATCTAATAGTAACAGAACCAGAAGATCCTTGACCAGCACCAGGAGCAGAACCGGGTGCATTAAAACCACCAGCACCGCCACCACCAGAAAAAGGTATAGAAATATTTGCACTTACGACAGTGGAGCCGCCATCACCACCAGACTGAGTTCCACCCGCTGCTCTGGTTGTGTTTGAATAAGAAGCACCGCCACCACCACCAGCATAATATAAAGACTGACCTGAAATAGTATTTAATACAGATGCACCACCAGCGCCACCCATATTAGTTGCACCATTTGCACCTACACCACCGGCACCACCACCGCCACCACCACCATCATTAGTGTTTTGTAACCAGCCCCATCCACCTCTGAATCCTTGTACGGGTGTTCCTCCTATAGAAAGGCCTCCAATATAACCAGTAGAACCCGAACCACCAGAACCAGCGCCGCCACCACCCGAACCACCACTCATTCCTACAAAACTTGGTGAACCAGGTTGAGAGCCTCCCGCACCACCACCAATACAAACGGCTATGTTTGCAACGGGTGATGTGGCAGTAAGAGAAGAATTTGAACCATTAGCATTAGTACCACCACCTGCACCAACAGCGATTGTGTAAACGGAACCTGGAGTTACTGGGTATGAGGTTCCCGCCAAATATCCACCAGCTCCACCTCCACCACCACCATTTAATTCAGAACCACCGCCGCCGCCAGCAACAACAAGATAGTCAATTGTTGATACACCAGTAGGCACAGTCCAAGTGGAAGAACCTGTGAACACTTGAACGCCAACACCTGGTGTAAGAGGTGCAGCACCACCTCCAGTACCAAATCCGGGTACAGTAAGTCTGACGTTTCTTATATTGGAAACTGTGTATCTTTTAAAACCCATTATGAACCTAATCCTAATAAAAAGTAATCTTCAAAAGCATTCGGTTCAGACAACTTAGCATTTGTAACTGCACCATTCGCAATAATATTTGAGGTAACAGCACTTGGAGCTATTGTGTTACCAAATACAGCACCATCTTGTATTAAGTTTGTTCTAACTTTCTGTATCATTTAGCACCTTATGGATTCTGACTTAATGCTCTTTGAAAACTGGCATTTGACGCCAACAATGTATAAGCATTTGCTGCTGTTTTTAAAATGTTAAAAGAATAAAGATCAATTGATTCTTGTTGCGTTGTTGCAAAACTTGGAGCTGAGTTACCCAACCACCAAGGAGATTGCAGTACACCATCGACATATACATTTGCACGATACCTCGTTGCGCCTTGTTTTAATAAAATTGCGGAAGTAATTGTCTGCCCAACATTCATTTGTGAATCTAAAGTATTCTGTGTATTTGCTCTAAAATTAAACGTAACATTTGCTGTAGTATTGGATGAGAAAAAATAAACAGTGTTGTTTTCTAAATCAATATTTACATTACCACCCACTGCAACTGAATAAACATTACCAGTTTCTAAAACCTGTGTTAAAGATATGTGAAGATTTGATGCAAGTGTGTTTCCACCAATCGCACCGGCCACAATATTGTTTGCACGAACGGAATTAACAGTTAATTTATCACCCGTGATTGAACTGGCGGCCAACTTATCACCAGTGACCGAACTACCGGCCAACTTATCATTAGTGACTGCCGATGTTGCTATTCTACCCGATTCTATTTTTTGTTCTGGCATTTACAAACCTTGTTTTATCAGTATTTAGATTAACCACCAAAGACGATTGACATAGCAATTGCCTTGCCAGTAGTCGCAGCAGCATTTGCTGCTATAAAAGATGCATTTGCTGTTATAAAAGATGCATTTGCTCTATCTAAAGCCAAACTTATTTTATTATTTACGGTACTAGTAAGTTTTGAAAATGTAATTGAACCATCTTCTATTACATAAACATTTGCTGCATTAGTTAGTGTTGTTACTGCAATGTATTCATTGTTTTGAGGTGTGGATAAAAATGTAATTGTGTTTGCAGCATTATTAATAGTGTATGTACTAGGTGCTTGAAAAACACCGTCAACTGAAACAATCAAAGCCAAATTACTTTTAGGCTCAAAACCCAAATTGAACGTGCTTGTAACTCCATCAGCAGTTGTTTCGTAACTTCTAACTGCGGTATTTGCCGGTCTAAAATAGCCGAAAAATGGATTTACTTTTGAAAAACCAACAACACGAATATTTTCACCTGTACCTGGTGGAGTATCAAAAGTAATTGAATCTGCAAGAGGGTTTACTGTGTATGACGAATCGGGTTGAACAACACCTCCCACGGTTACAAAAATGGCATTTGCACCTACTGGATTAAATCCAATATTATACGTTGTAGTTACATTATCACCAACCGTCGAAAAAGTTTCAACTGAAGCACCGGCAGAATTGGCAGCATCAATTGCATAAGGCACCACGGTTTTATAACCAACAACACGAACATTTTCTGTTGCCGGCGGTGGACTAGTAAATGAAATTGTGCTATTTACAGTATTGACAGAAAAAATACTTTCTGGTTGAACTATACCACCAATTGTAACTAATACTAGACTATCTGAAACTGGTGAAAAAGTTAAGTCAAAAGTAGAAGTTGATCCATCGGCAATCGTGTTAAAAACAGAAAGTTCTAAATTTGCACCAGCAGTTATATCCTGCATTTTCCAACCATAACCATTCCACTTCCAGGATTTTTCACCTAAAGTGTATACTTGATTAGCAGTTGGATTACTTGGAAAATTTAAAGCCATTTTTTATTATCCTTGACCTGGCTGACCTTGAGCCAATCCAAAATTAGTATTTGCCGCCAGCACAGTGTATGTATTTGCTGCTGTCTTAAACACCACAAACGAGTATGTGTCAATTGATTCCGGTTGAGATGTTGCAAAAGACGGTGAAGAATTGCCGAGCCAAAAAACTGTTTGCAATACGTTATCAATATGTAAGTTTGCTCTGTATCTTGTAGAACCTTGCTTCATTGCAACTGCAACGGTTAATGTATTTGCTACAGGTACAAGATTATTAAATGTGCCACCGCTATTTCCGTTTGCTCTTAAATTAAATGTAACATTTGCGGTTGCGTTTGATGAGAAGAAATATGATGTATTATTTCCAACATCGATGTTGACGTTACCACCAATTGCCGTGGAGAAAATGTTTGATGATTCAAGAACACGAATTATATTAATACCTAAATTTGCACCTAATCTTGAACTTGTAACGGTAGCATTTGCAGAATTAGCAACATCGAAAGCAGCATTGGCACGGTCATATGCCGCATTTGCTTGTGCAAATGACAGAAGAACATTTGCCGTTGTAAATGTGTTAGCATAAACAACCGACTTTTGAGGACCAAATTCTACCCACTGAGCGCCATCTTGATCTGAAAAATAAGTGTACTCTGTTCCATCTGCCGAATCAATCCAAATGTCACCGTTAGAATTACCAGTAGCAGGTGGTGTTGCTGAAAGTGTTATTGTACCTGCACCAGAATTTGCTGTGTATTGTTTTGATCCATCACCAAACTGAATGTATGATCTTGATGCTACGTTTTGAGAAACAAGATTTGCGTTAATAGACACATTGCCAGTTACAGTGCCACCATTGTTTGCATCAAGTGAATTGTTTGCACGAATAAATGCCGCATTTGCCGTGTTAAATGCAGGTTGTACTTGTGGTGCTACATTGTTTGCTGAAGCAAACGCCGCATTAGCATGGTCAAATGCTGCATTAGCCTGCGTTGATGTTGCATTTGCTACAATAAACGATGCATTTGCTTGATTGTATGATGCATTTGCTTGAATGAATCCGCTGTTTGCATGGAAGAATGCAGAGTTTGCTTGTACAAATCCAGAATTTGCATGATCAAAACCAGCATTCGCTTGAATCGTCGTAGCATTCGCAACAATAAATGCCGCATTGGCACGGTTACTTGCCGTTACTGCTTTATCGTCAGCAGTGTTAGCAGCATCAAATCCAGCATTTGCGTGATGAAAGGCAGACTGTGCGTGTAGAATTGCTGCATTTGCTTGGATAAATGCCGCATTGGCAGTATCAAACGATGGTTGAACTTGCGGTGCTACATTATTAGCCGCAGCAAAAGCAGCATTCGCATGAACGTATGCACCATTAGCGTATACACCAGCAGACGAAGCATTTGCATCAGCGTTGTTTGCTGTGATAAATGACGCATTGGCTTGAATGAATGCCGCATTGGCGGTATTAAACGCCGGTTGTACCTGTGGTGCTACATTGTTTGCAGAAGCAAATGCAGCGTTGGCGTGTACAAACGCAGAGTTAGCATATGATCCGGCAGATAGTGCATTTTGATCGGCCGTATTTGCTTTATCAAACGATGCATTAGCATGTATAAATGCTGAGTTGGCAGTATCGTATGCGGGCTGTACTTGTGGGAATACATTGTTTGCCGCCGCAAAGGCTGCATTGGCATGGTCAAACGATGCATTAGCCTGAATAAATGCCGAATTACCTGTGTTGAACGCCGCATTAGCAGAAGCGAATGCACCATTAGCATTGGCAAAAGCGGCATTGGCCATCGCAAGACCAGCATTTGCATTTGCAAAAGCAGCGTTGGCATAATTACCAGTTGAGTTTTGACTTATGTAAGCAGCATTGGCATGATCAAAGGCTGAGTTGACATGAATGTAACCACTGTTAGCATGTATAAATGCCGCATTTGCATATTGACCAGTCGCATTCTGTGACTGATATGCTGCGTTGGCATGACCGAATGCGGAGTTGGTATGAATAAATGCGCCGTTGGCTACAGTAAACGCAGCATTAGCGTATTGACCTGTAGCATTCTGTGACTGATATGCAGAGTTCGCATGTATAAATGCCGCATTGGCATATTGACCAGTGGCATTTTGCGATAGATAAGCCGCATTCGCATGAGCATACGATGAGTTTGCCTGAATGAATCCGGAGTTTGCATGTTTGAAACTTGCAGTTGCTAAGTTCTCTGCAATGTTCGCAGTTGTAAATCCTGCTTTAGCATGTTCATTAATGCTATTCGCAAGATTTGCACCAATAGGGTAGAACTCTTTTTCATATGCTTCAAAGTTATCATATACTGCCCATGTGTTAGCAGTCTTTGTTGCAACGAGAATGTGACCAGGTTCACCCGATCCTTCATATGCTAACCATTCATTAACAGTTTCATCCCAAAGAATATATGCGTTTGGCAAATTGCCACGATTGACAATGATTGCGGCATTGAGTGTTGGTGTACCAGTAACATTGGCACTCAGAATTACATTGTTACCACCAACAAACAATTGGTCTGTAGTAATCGTTTGAGCATTACTAATTACCAAATTACCTGAGATAGTCAGATTGCCTGTAAATAAACCATCACCAGCAACATGTAGATTTGCTTGAGGGCTGTCTGTATCAATACCTAAACGGTCGTTGACATAATCCCAATACAGTTTGGTTGGGTCTTGATCAATTGCACCATTACGACCAAACAGAATAGCACCATTTGTTTTATTCTTGCCTTCCATCAAATGTGAATAGACGAGAATTGAACCGTCTGTTACATCCGACAGAGTAACATAACCAACTGCCATCGGTACACTTGGTGATGCTGGTGCAGTTGTCTGATATTCACCCGGTGTATCGGACAAGAACAATTCTTGACCAGCAGTCAACAAGGAGGTATTCAGTCCTCTGATTTTACCATGTATGGTTACATAACCATAATCATTATTTGCAATTGCAGTTGAAGTAACACCAATTACTTCAGCATTTTCAGCAAAATCAGCAGAAGCAAGAGCAACAGCAGGGAAACCATTTGCTGATGCATCACCACCTATACGAGCAACTTTGCCTCTGTCAATCGTGGTACCAGAATTGTTCCATACACGAATTACTGTTTCTTGACCAAGTTGAATCGTGTTATCAGATTCGTTGTTATACGCTAATGTCTTTTGATCGTTTTCGTAAAAAATACGACCTTCGTTTCTTGGAGGTATAGAAGATGAAGTGTTTAGATCAATGTAAGAACCAACAAATACATTTTGTGTAGTTAGATTAGCATCAATTACAACATTAGCGGTAACTGTACCACCAAGATTTGCGTCTAATGAATTGTTAGCACGAATGAATGCTGAGTTAGAAGTATCTCTTGCTACATTATCGATACCATAGCCAATGAATGCTGTGAATTGTTTTGTAGCATCTGGGAATGTTATCTGGCCATCTGTACCAAAGTCCCATGTATTGCTTGTAGTTCCAGTGGTTTGAATATGTGCGCCACCCGGATCAACCCACATAACAGATTCGTCGGCAAAATTCATTCTTACATAACCAGCGCCACCGTTATTGTTATATAAATCAATACCATTCGGGAAACCACTTCTACCGATATCTCCACGTGATGCTGGTAATGTTATTGTACCATCTT
>Ga0315906_10005998_pt1 | contig 15142 bp, 15 predicted proteins | sample LakEriMetagenome_4_FD_203526 | JGI IMG/M metagenome (GOLD analysis project Ga0315906, IMG submission 203526) | Freshwater fungal communities from buoy surface, Lake Erie, Ohio, United States - Buoy 2 MA122 | ecosystem: Environmental > Aquatic > Freshwater > Lake > Lake biofilm | place: USA...
CACTTATTATAAATGTATTGGGGTTGATTTTTATTCTTCTTTATCCTGTACCTGTAAAATCAGATGATACCTGGTGGGGATGGAAGCAACTGAATACAGAGCTGAATAAAAAACTTGAGACAAAGCCCGGCTATTTTATTTTTTCTCACGACAGCTATAAAACAAGTGCTTTACTAAACTTTTTAAGAGATGATGAAGTATATACAGGTAATTTGCTGGGGGAAAACGCACTTCAGTTTTCAGTTGTACATAAGGACGCACCCCAACAACTAAAAGGACGGAATGCATTGTTTGTTGATTCTTATCCCCAGTTTAAAAAAGAAAGCAATACAGACTCTGTTTTATTTAAACTCAAGAATCATTTTAATGAAGTGATGCCTCCTGATACGATTGTGCTGAAAACAATCTTTGGAACAAGAGCAAGAATGTTTTTGATTTATGATTGCAAAGGGTATAAGCCGTAGGTGTATAAAAAGAAGCGAAACTTTCTTTTTTCTCAATTCCTTTTTACTTTCCTTAATCTCTTAGCTTTTTCAGAGCCTCTCTAAGCTTTCCCAAAAACTCAGGAATCTCTTCTTTTCTGCAAGTGCCCACACTTAAACGATACCAAGGAGAGTTTTTTGCTGCACCAAATGCATAGAAAGGAACAATGGCAAGCTTTGCTTCATCTAATAAATACTGTGTTACATCAGCTTGTGTTTCCAATAAACTTCCATCAGCTCTTTTCTTTCCGGCCACATCAATTTTAATTGTAAGATATATAGCACCTTGCGGTTCAATTACATCAACCGATAAGCCATCACTCTTCAGTTGTCTGAAGCCTTTTGCAATTTCAACCAAACGATAATTGATTTCATTTTTAAAATGAACAAGGTAGTTGTCAATCGCATCTTTCTGTAATAAGTATTTGGCCGTTGCTACCTGTTCAGCCATTGGCGCCCATGCACCTACATGTGAAAGAATTGCCTTTATTTTTGAAATAATGAGTTCAGGCCCCATGCTCCATCCCACACGCACACCGGTTGCTGCAAATACCTTGCTGATGCCATCAACAAACACAGTAACATCTCTCAACTGCGGACGTAGCGATACAGGGTTGTAATGTTCATTGCTACCAAAAGTCAAGGTCCAGTACATTTGATCAAACAATAAAAACAATTTCTTTTCATGTGCAGCACGTGAATTGTTTTCTTCAAGAATTAAATCACAAATTTTTTCCAGCTCATCTTTGGTGAGCATAGTACCTGTAGGATTTTGCGGCGTACACAAACATAGCAGCGAAGCCCCTTTAAGCAACGGCTTTAAATCTTCTGCCCTTGGCATAAAATTATTTTCAGGCGTTGCTTCTACTACAATATGCTGTGCTTCGTTAAAATGTACATAATGATTGTTGTTCCAGCTTGGTACGGCATACACTACCTTATCTCCCTTATCAACAATGGCACGAAAGATCGAATAGATGAGCGGGCGCCCACCGCTTGCAATTTGAATTTCATTTACACCATACTCTAAACCTTCACGTTCTTTAATGAAAGCAGAAACGCTTTTGCGTAAATCAAGAATCCCTTCTGCAGCAGGATACGTTGTATAGCGCTGATGATAGGCTTCAATAATTTCTTTCTCAAACTCCTGTGGTATGGGAAAAACCGAACTGTCAAAATCGCCAATAGTGAAATTATAAATATGCTCTCCGTTACGGATACGCTCTTTGATTTGGTTGCCCAGTTTCACAATTTCAGAACCCACTAATGTTTCAGAGAGATGAGAAAGTTTCATATTGTTATTCGTTTAATACGAAGCGCAAAAGTAACTTTTCCAATTTAATAATCAGAAGTGAAACAAATGTTTACCCACACTTAAGGGTTAACCAGTTTATCATTCTGATCAAAGCTGTTTTCAGAGGGTTTCTTCAACCAGCTCATTTATTTCATGACGGTAGGAAGACGGCATAATTTTATCACTGTAGCCAATACGTATTAAAAGGAGCGGCTCTTCCTTTATGCCTATCATTTGTTTCAGTTCATTGCGTAACTCAGCTTCCTCACAAATCATATTCATATGTGCATGTGCAATACCGTAACGTGTAGCAGCAAGGGCAAATCGTTCAAAACTACGGCCCAGGCTTATCCAATTTTTCTTTGAATTTTCTGCTGCTGCAAAAACAACCAACGCAGGAGATTCATCAGCCAAAAGTTCAGCTTTTTTTGCTTCGCCTCCGGGTGTTGCAAAATGGGTAAATAAAAAGTCACCAATGACCGGGTTAACTTCCGGTAAACCCATGGAAGCATATCTCAATCCATCTTTGTGGTTTAGGGCAGCTTTTTCATTAAAGCGAATCCAGTGAAGCAACTCTTTTTTATATTCTTTTCTTTTAAACTGAACAAAGGCAGCTTTTTTCAACAACTCCGCAACCTTGTGTTTAAGATCTTTATTAATGATCATTGAAACGCTAACATTGTCCGAAGCGCTTACTTTATGCAATTGCTGCAGGGCTTCAATGGGTATTTCAGCATTAAGAAAATTGCTTCTGTTTACATGTCTCTCCGGAATGGATTCAAACAAACGATGTCCGGAAATCAGCCCGTCTTCAAAAAGATGAATCAGGATTTCTTCGGCCCCATCTGTGAGATCGTACATAATATTACTGTTGTGACCAAGTTGACTGGATGCAATTACCAGGTTTTCCAAGGCGCAACCAAGGCTGATAAAAAGCTCATGATGATCAGCATCAGAAACAGGCAAAACCTTTGAATAATCGGGAATCAGTTTAATAAAATGCCCCTGTACTTTAAATTTCCATGGTTGTGTGTTGTGTGCAGAGGGAGCCATTGCGGCATATTCAATAATGGTTTTAATATCGGGTAACATGATTTGAAGTTTTGTATAAAGGTCTAAATTACCCGGCTTTAGTAGTATGATTGCCGTCAAAGAAAAAAGTGAGAAGGAGTAGCAACTGACACCTTTTTGTGCGGCTCTGTTATAACCTTTTTCTCAACTGTGATAGTTCAAAAGTTGGAGGAATCTGTATTATAGACGGGTTCGAATTTGGTAAGAACCAACAAGACCAGACTGGCATGTGAACCTAGTTGAAGAACCACATTAATATCATCATTTGCTTTATATTGAACCTATCAGGTTAGAGCATTACATTTGTTACATTCAATTTTTTTTATGCTTACTGCTATTCACCCCAAGCTGCCGATGCGTGATAAAGCTGCTACCAGAGATTATTACATTAATCAATTGGGCTTTGAAGACATTGGAAGAATTGATTATGAAGCCTATTTAATGCTGGCAAAAGATGATATTGAAATTCATTTCTTTCTTTTTAAAGAGTTGAACCCATTGGAAAATTATGGGCAAGTGTATATAAGAACAGATAATATTGAAGACTTGTATAAAACGTTTTTGAAGAACGGCGTGCCTATTCATCCAAATGCTCCGCTGCAAACAAAACCATGGGGACAAAAAGAATTTTCATTGCTGGACCCAGACAATAATTTGCTGACGTTTGGAGAAAGTGTGTTATAAATGTTACAGCTTGAAACATACCAACATCAATGGAAAGTTGAATTTGAACAACTCCGGCAGGTGATTTCGGAATTACTGAAGGGCATTCCTGCAACAATTGAGCATGTGGGAAGTACCGCTATACCCGGCATGATTGCGAAACCTATTCTGGATATTGATATTATTCCTGAACACAAAGAATCATTAGCTGAAATTTCAAAAAAACTGGAACGAGCAGGGTATCGTTCCAAAGGTGATCAGGGAATACCCGGCCGGTTTGCTTTCAGGCAAAACAATCAATTTACACCTGTAACAGAACAAGAAATTAAATGGATGAGCCATCATCTGTATGTGTGTTATGCAAACAGCCTTGCATTAAAAAATCATTTGTTGTTTCGGGATGCGTTGCTCAACGATGAGCAACTTGTTCAAAACTATCATCAATTAAAAAAAGATTTGCTTGCTGAAAAGGGAATGACAAGAGAAACATACAATAAACGTAAAACCGAATTTATACTTTCAGTTTTAGCTGGCAGAGGTTTAACAAAAGAAGAGTTGGTAGAAATCCGGGATGCAAATAAGTAATTACTCCTCCACCCTTTCCAAACACTTATACTCATGCTTCAGCAAATCATCATACGCATCGGCTTTGTGAAATAAATTTTTAAAACTGTTTACCCCGGTATCAGGCGTTAAATCCAAATCGTAAACAATCATACTTAAGACAATATTCTCTTTAACACAACTAAGTACCAAACCATTGCTGTTGTAATTTTCTTTAAGCAGGTATTCATATAAAGGCTTGATGAATTGTGATTCTTTGGGCAACCGGCATAAATACGCATCGGCAGCAACAAAATAATTTTCAGGATTGTAACGGATCACAATCTTGGCGCTTCCTTCTTTTACGCTCCATACATTTACACCTTCACGTGCAAGACGCACATCTTTGCCCAACTGTTTTAGAATAGTTTCAATGGTTTTGGCAGCTCCAACGGGTTCGTATTCTTCTTTCGGTAGTTCGGGCAAAAGCACTTCACTGCCACAGGACGGACAATATTTACCACTGTCTAAATTTTCGGGCAATACCAAAAACTCACAACTGGCACAGCGTGTACCGGGCACGCCTTTATGCGGTAGATACATATCCAATGCTGTACGCAAATAACTTTCAGGTAAAGCAAACCCCAAATTATCACCACCTCGAATGATGAATGTGTTTACACCCACCACTTCACCATTCATATTTACTAATGGTCCGCCGCTGTTGCCGGGATTAATGGCGGCATCAATTTGTATATACTTTAATCCATCTCGCACACGGTCAGCTTTTGAAACCACGCCTTGTGTTGCGGTATAATTCAAACCAAATGGGTGCCCGATAGCAATTACGGATTCACCATCTTTTATTGTATCATAAGTGCCGAGTTTAATGGAAAAAACATCCGGCATTGGCGGCGGTTGTAAAAATGCAAGATCATGTTTACGATCAGTGTACCATACACGGCTTAATAATTTATCAAACTGCTTGCCTGCAATCGTTACTTCAGCATAGCCATCTATTACATGATTGTTGGTAACAATCAAATCATAATCCTTCAAATAAAAACCGGTACCCGTGCCGCTTTGTGTGGCAATTTGTATAATGGCTAATTGGTATTGATCAATAATGTCTTTGTTCGTCATGGTTATTTGGCTTCAGTATTTACAAATTCCACTTCAGATGAAAAGGAGTGCGTAAAGCTTAAGAGTGAATCGTACTTAAGGTTCTCAGTTTTAAAATTGATTTGCGGATATTTTGTGCGCCATGATTCCATGATGTTATTTATTTTTTCGTTGATGAGTGCAGTATTAAACTCGTTGGTTTGTGCATTGTACAACTCATCAGTAAAACCCAGCTCTTTAAAAAAGCTGCTGTAGTTCACCATCATAAAAATGTGATACAATTCTGTTATTGGTTTGGGTAAACTGAAATTGTACTGACAATAACTCAACCCATATTCACTCACCTGCTGTGCTACCTGCGGATATTTATTTTCTCTAAACCAAATCATATTTTGATTGGCACCATAAATGGTATCAGCAATTGTTTTTTGTGTTTGTGGCACTGTAATAGCAAATGTGTGTTTGCTGCGGAATAGATAAGGAAATACTTCTTCTTTTGTTTTTTGCTGAAAGGTTTTGAAAGCCGCTACCATGGCTTTATTTTTTTCAGGCACAGGCTTTTCATCTTTTGCAAAATATTTGGCTACAATATCTTCCAGGTCAAACAACAAGTTTCCTTCGGGCACAATTAAATAATCTATACGGTATGCAAGATTTAAAAGCAGGTGTGCAATTCCGCCGCTCAGCTTTTCTGCATCAAGCGATTCAACCATCTCCAAAGATTCTTTGATCCATTGCTGCATGTACTTGTATTTGATTTCTTTTTCAGCGTCCGGAATCGTTTCAATATGCAGCGTATCTACTGTTTGAAGTGATGAGAAATCCTGCAGCAGCAAATCATCCTGTTTATCAGCTCTTGTAGCCAGTTCCTTAAAGGAGTAATAGAGTTTGTTTGGATTGGCGCTTTCAATGCCTGTATCAAAACGCATACAAAGCTGATTATTTTGCAGTGCATAGCGGCTGTAGTACAAATTAAAATTCTGCTCCAGCAGCCGACGCATAACAGGTACTGATGATTGAGGCATACGTGCCAGTGTAACTTCTGCATGCAGGGCATTTGCATCGCAACGGCCACGTACCACTTTGCTGCCTTGTATAAATTCAAATTCAATTACCTCCTCTTTACGTACAGCGGTTACATTTTGCAGCGCATCATCCCGCAGGTAATCAAAAAACGTAATGATGCTTTCCTGGTATTTTTTTTCTTTAAACAGATTATCAGCATCGGCCCAGCTCTGTGTTTTTTCAGGCGTTTTGTTGTTATCGCTGTAACGGCCAAAACGAATAGCAGGCTGCTGCTTTTTCGGCTCTTCTTTCTTTTTCCCCCAGCCAAATAATTTATCAAGCATAATCAAAACTTATAAAGGAAGGTGAAAGTACAAAAGAGTTGGTTTAAAAAAAGCACGAAACTTTTTGTTGAGACAAAGAATTCCTCATCGTAAAAAACAGAGTGCCGTATATTGTTGCCTGATGCGCTGTAGTTATTTTTGCGCAAGAAAACCGTAATGACAGAATTTATCAATAAACTGTTGAGCAAGATTGGTGTGCAGGTAAAACGTTACCCTGCAGTTGATTTGAAACGTCGCATCAGCATTGTTCATCACTTTAAAATTGACACACTGCTTGATGTAGGCGCCAATACAGGGCAATATGCCAAACAAATGCGGGAACTGGGTTATGCAAACCGTATTGTTTCTTTTGAACCTGTTAAAGAAGCATTTCAGCAACTTTCCAAAAAAGCAAAAAATGATGGCAACTGGATTGTAAACCAATATGCCCTGGGTGAAAAAGATGAAACCGTTATTATAAACGTATCTCAAAACTCTTTCAGCAGTTCAATACTTAGCATACTTCCTGAGCATGTGCAAAGCGCCCCTTCATCAGCATTTATAGCAAAACAGGAAACAGAAGTTAAAAAACTGGATAACGTTATTAATTCATTTACAACCGGCAGTAAGAACATTATGCTTAAAATAGATGTACAGGGTTTTGAAAAAAATGTACTTGCAGGAGCCGAAGCGTCACTACAAAAAATAAAGATCGTTCAACTGGAAATGTCGCTAGTGCCTCTTTACCAAAACGAATGGCTTTTTAATGAAGTGCTGGAATACTTTTCACAAAAGGGCTTTCAGCTTTACTCCCTGGAAAATGGTTTTTTTAACAAGGAAACCGGACAGCTTTTACAGGCAGATGGTATTTTTATCAACACCCAAATCAGCTAATCTGTTATACCGCAGGCGCACCTGAAAGCGGAAAGAGAAAACGAAAAGGGCAGTAAGATAAAGTTGATAATTTAACCCTTATCTTGCACGGGTTAGAAGCCATTTTTTAATTACCTTCCAACGCAAATCAGATTAGAACCATGAAGTTTATTGTTTCCTCATCAGCCTTACTCAAACAACTACAGCAAATCAATGGTGTAATTAATGCCAACACTGTACTTCCTATTTTGGAAGATTTTTTGTTTGAAATCAATAAGAACAAACTTACCGTAGTTGCTACCGATTTAGAAACGGTAATGAAGATTCATATGGATATTGAAGCCAAAGACAGTGGCCGTGTTTGTATTCCTGCACGCATCCTTATGGATACGTTGAAGAATTTACCTGATCAACCATTAACGTTTAATATCGATAAAAACTTTGGGATTGAAATTACCAGCGACAGCGGTAAGTATAAAGTGATGGGCGAAAATCCTGATAACTTTCCCAAAGAACCCGTAGCAGATGATGCTACCAGTTTTACTACAACTTCAAGTGTATTGGTACACGCCATCAATAAAACATTGTTTGCGGTGAGCAATGATGATTTGCGCCCTGCTATGACGGGCGTGTATTTTGAACTGGATAAAAAGGGATTAACATTTGTTGCAACAGATGCACATCGTTTGGTACGTTACAAGCGTACCGATGTGAGCTGCCCCAAAGCAGAGAACTTCATTGTTCCCAAAAAGCCATTGAACTTATTGAAAACTGCTTTGCCTGATAATATGGATGAGATTACGCTCTCCTACAACAGCAATCATTTATTTGTGGTGCACGGTACAACAGAGTTGGTGTGCCGGTTGATTGATGCACGCTTTCCTGATTATAAAGTGGTGATTCCTGCTGATAATCCTTACAGCATGATTGTAGGCCGTAATGATTTTCAGGGTGCACTGCGTCGTGTGAGTGTGTTCAGTAACAAGAGCACCAACCAGGTGGTACTGAGCATCAGCGGCAGTGAATTGCAAATGGCTGCACAGGATGTTGATTTTAGTTTTGAAGGAAACGAACGTATGAAATGTTCTTACGACGGAGAAGATATGCAGATTGCTTTCAATGCCAAGTTTTTAGTGGAGATGCTGAGTGCCGTGGAAACAGATGAAGTAAAACTGGAATTAAGCACTGCTACAAAAGCAGGATTGATTAAGCCTACCGAGCAAAACGAAGGCGAAGATGTGCTGATGCTTGTAATGCCACTGATGCTGAATCAATAAAAAAATCTGAAGTATAAAATTGAATCCCGCTGTAATGGCGGGATTTTTTAATTTAGATGTATATGAGCTACGTTCACCTTACCACCTTTACCAACTACATGGATGCCCATCTTTGCCAGATGCATTTGCAGGAAGATGGTATTAATTGCTGGTTGAAAGATGAAAACACAGTGACGATTGACCCTATTCTAACCAATGCTATCGGAGGTATTAAACTCATGGTGCATGAATCACAGGCTGAACGTGCCATAGATTTGCTTCGTATCATGAAAAACAAAGAGCACAAAGCAATGGCCTGCCCAAAATGCAACTCATTGAATGTGGAATATATTGTTACCAACCGTAAGGCAAGTAATTGGCTTAGTGCTATTACTACATTTGTGCTTGGTGATTTTGCAATGTCGCCGCACCAGGTATATCATTGTTTTGATTGCGGGCATGAGTTTGATAAGAATCAGATTTCTGATGTTGCAGAAAAAGAATAAAAACAGGAAATGTTATTCAACACATGCGCATCTCCCGATAGTTTTATTTGTAACTTTCCTTTATAAAACAATTACATATGCTTGAACGTTTTGTGGAATTCTGGAATCATGTAACACCAATTCAACGGTTGATAACAATTGTAATACCGTTGCTTTTTTTCTGGTTGATTGAATACATTATTCCACAAATAAGTTTTGATAGGAAATATAATAAACTACGTCATACCGGAATTAATCTTGTGTTTTTACTCACTTCGTTTATTGTGAATTTAGTTCTGGGTATTGTTACAGTAGCAGCTGCTACCTGGGCGGCCAGCCATGACTTTGGATTGATGAACTGGGTTGCATTTCCATTATGGGCCAAGGTGCTCTTTACATTGTTCATCATGGATTTGTTTGCTCAATACATTCCACATTATTTATTGCACAAAGTAAAATTCTTGTGGCGCTTTCATGTAGTGCACCACAGCGATACACATGTAGATGTGAGTACAGGTACAAGACATCATCCCGGCGAATGGATTATACGTGAAAGCTTTACGATTCTTGGTCTGGTGCTCATGGGTGTTCCGGTTGGTTTGTATTTTATGCACAGAAGTTTTCAGGCGTTGTTTACATATTTTAATCATGCGAATATTCAATTACCCAAGTGGCTGGACAGAACAATTGGATTAGTGTTTGTGTCGCCTGATATGCACAAGTTTCATCATCATTACAAACGTCCATGGACAGATATGAATTTTGCCAATAGTTTTTCAATTTGGGACAGAGTATTTGGAACGTTGGTATACGATGATGTAAAGAAAATCCGCTACGGTATTGATACATTGGATGATTCATTAGATGAGAATGTGGGCTTTCAAATGAAAGTGCCGTTTGATTTGAGTGTGCAGGTAACACAACCGGAGCAGGAAACAAAATAACATGCTCCCTATTCTTCTTTTTGGCATTGGCAATACACTTCGTTCTGATGATGGTGTAGGCATTTATGTTTGTGAACAATTGCAGCAGAGGCAATTAAAGAACGTCGTAATTCAAACGGCACAACAATTGCAAATGGAACTGGTAGAAGAAATGTTCAATTACAAAGTAGTATTTGTTGTTGAAGATTCTATTGCCAAAACCGAAGCGATGTTGCTTAAGAATACAAAAATCATGAACATGATCATTCTTGGCGCTTACCTGCAAAAGAAGCCTGTTGTAAAAATTCAATCTATATTGGAAGCATTCAAAAAAGTATTGTCGGGAAAATATCATCAACTTTTGCCTATCAACAAACCGGCTTTCGAAAAAGGGGCTTCATTTTTAAATGCAATGAAGGAACCTGTAATCTAACAGTTAGCTATCTTTGCCCTTCTAATACTTTCGGCAAATGACTCCTCAGGAAATAGCACAGTTGAGAAAAGATTATACAATGCATGATCTTAATGAAGACCATGTAGCAGCATCTCCTGTTCAACAGTTTGAACACTGGTGGAATGATGCTGCAAAATCTGAGATACTTGAGATGAATGCTATGACCTTGGCTACCACAGGACACGATGGAATGCCTGAGGCAAGAACAGTTCTTTTGAAAGCATTTGATGAACAGGGCTTTGTATTTTTTACCAATTATAACAGTGCTAAAAGCAAGCAACTTGATTTCAACGTTAATTGTTGCTTACTGTTTTTCTGGAAAGAACTGGAGCGACAAGTACGCATCAATGGTGTTGCTGAAAAAATATCTATGAAAGAAAGTGTTGAATATTTTGACAGCCGTCCAAATGGAAGCAAAATAGGCGCATGGGCATCACCACAAAGTATGGTAGTAGCCGGTAAGGAATGGCTTAAGGAAACCTTTGAGTATTATACTGAGCGGTTTAAACATGGCCACATTCCTAAGCCACCACATTGGGGAGGCTATAGAGTTAAACCACAACGTATAGAATTCTGGCAAGGCCGGCCAAGCCGCATGCACGACAGGATCTTGTATTCATTAACAGACGAAGGAAACTGGAATATTGAAAGGCTGGCCCCTTAAGTAAAGCACATGTAGTTCCCGCTCATCTTTATTTCATTTTATTAGCAATCATTTCTCTTACTGCTAACTTCATAATGAAACGAGGCTATATGATAATATGTATTATGTTGTAATAGCTGGATTCAACACTTGTTGGCAACAAAAATTTTATATGTGTTTTATCATTTAAACAATTACTTTTGTGATTCATAATTCACAAAAGTGAAATATAATAATACATATCAAACAACCACAATACTAAGTGCAGGTAACAGCACAGCTGGTTTAGTTGTTTTTTCTCCTCAACCCCGACGTGGTTTCTGACAGGACGAGCCCTTCACCATGGCCCCTGTCAGTGAACGTTTTCCCCCGAAATTAATTTTCATAGGATTGGTTATCCGCTTTTAAATAAGCATTTAACAGTCATGCAAAATCAGGAAATCATTATACGTGTAGCCAACAGCGCTGATGTTCATTATGCCGAAACCATTACCACAGAAATGGAAGAAAGCGCTAAAGCACGTGGCACAGGCATCGCTAAACGAAGCCCGGAATATATTGCTGAAAAAATGAAAGAAGGTAAAGCTGTCATTGCTCATTTAAGCGATGGCACGTGGATCGGCTTTTGTTATATTGAAACATGGAGCCATGGTGCATTTGTAGCCAACAGTGGTTTAATTGTTTCGCCTGCTTACCGCAAAAGCGGAGTTGCCAAAAAGATCAAAGAAAAAATATTTCAGCTGAGCAGACAATTGTATCCCGAAGCAAAAATTTTTGGTTTAACAACAGGTCTTGCTGTGATGAAAATAAATTCTGACTTAGGTTATGAACCTGTTACCTACAGCGAGCTGACACAGGATGAAGAATTTTGGGCCGGCTGTAAAAGTTGTGTGAACTATGATATTCTCATGAGTAAGGAGCGGAAGAACTGTATGTGCACAGCGATGTTATATGACCCTGCAGATCATTACGAGCCTGAAGAAACCAAACAATTTTTTGAAGAAAATAAAAGTGGATTAGAGCGGCTCTTGCGTTTTAAAGAATGGAAATTTATTAAGGCACTACGACGAAAAGATAAAGAAGCTAATGGTGGCGGAGAAAATAAAACAAAGAAACTGCTGCATCATTTTTTTCATTTTTGATTTTGTGTAACCGAAAGTTGCGCTGCTATTTTACTTCTGTTGTAATCGAAGATTAGTTTGCAAGTTTTTTCTTTCGGTGAAAGAAAAGGGGGAGAACCACTCTTTTACATTCTTAACTTTATTCAATTATAATATACATGTCAAACAAAATTGTACTCGGTTTTAGCGGTGGTCTTGATACCACTTATTGTGCAAAATATTTAAGCGATGATAAAGGATATGAAGTGCACAGCATCATCGTTAACACCGGCGGCTTCGATGAAGCAGAGTTGAAACGCATTGAATCACATGCATATAAGCTCGGTGTAAAAACACATACTACTGTTAATGCAGTAAAAGGGTATTATGACCGCATTATTAAATATTTAGTGTTTGGCAATTGCTTAAAGAATAATACCTATCCTCTAAGTGTGAGTGCGGAACGTTTGGTGCAGGCATTGCATATTGCTGAACACGCAAAGAAACTAACTGCATCTGCTGTTGCACATGGCAGCACCGGAGCGGGCAACGACCAGGTACGTTTTGATATGATTTTTAATATCATGCTGCCCGGCGTTGAAATCATTACTCCCATCCGTGATATGAAATTGAGCCGTGAAGAAGAAATTGCTTATCTCAAAAGCAAGGGTGTAGAGATGAACTTTGAAAAAGCAGTGTACAGTATCAATAAAGGTTTGTGGGGTACCAGTGTAGGCGGCAAAGAAACACTCAATAGCAAAGGGATGTTGCCGGAAGAAGCATGGCCCACACAATGCACGAAACAAAATGCAGAAGGCTTGTCACTTGGTTTCGAAAAAGGCGAGTTGTATGTTGTTAATGGAAAAAAATTCAACCATCCGTCTGAGGCAATAGAAGAGGTACAGAAGATAGCTGGTCCGTTTGCTATTGGAAGAGATATTCATGTGGGCGATACCATCATTGGTATTAAAGGCCGTGTGGGTTTTGAAGCAGCAGCACCAATGGTTATTTTAAAAGCACATCATGCACTGGAAAAACATGTTCTCACCAAATGGCAATTACAATGGAAGGATACATTGGCACAGTTCTATGGTAACTGGATGCATGAAGGACAAATATTGGATCCTGTAATGCGAGATATTGAAGCGTATTTTGAAAACAGTCAGCAGAACGTAACGGGTACTGTGTTTGTACAACTCATGCCGTATCGTTTTATGATTGAAGGCATTGAAAGCAAGTTTGATTTAATGAGCAGTAAGTTTGGAAAGTATGGTGAAATGAACAGCGGTTATACAGGTGAAGATGTACGTGGTTTCAGTACCATATTTGGAAATCAAACAAGAATCTGGAATTCCGTTCAGGAAGAAAATCAAAAGCAATGAGCACAAAAAAAATAGTAGCTGGCATCATTGGTGGCGCAGGATATACAGGCGGCGAATTAATTCGTTTACTCATCAATCATCCAGCAGTTGAGATTAAATTCATTCATAGCAGAAGCAATGCAGGCAAGTTGGTTTCAACTGTACATCAGGATTTAGTGGGTGAAGAATTGTTTTTTTCTGATGATACTTCAAATGATATTGATGTGTTGTTTCTGTGTTTGGGTCATGGGGAATCAAAAAAATATTTATCAGAGAACAAGATTGAGGATAGTGTAAAGGTGATAGACTTAGCCAATGATTTCCGGTTGCAGCAAAATGCAGTATTGGGAAATAGAAACTTTGTTTATGGTTTACCGGAATTGAATAAAGAACAAATTAAAATCGCAAATAATATTGCTAATCCCGGCTGTTTTGCTACTTCCATTCAACTCGGATTACTACCATTGGCAAAAGCAGGATTATTGAGTGAAGTGTACACAACCGGTATAACAGGAAGTACAGGAGCTGGTCAAAGTTTATCAGCTACTTCTCACTTCAGTTGGCGGGCTAATAATATACAGGCATATAAAACATTAACACACCAGCATTTGGGTGAAATCGGCGAATCTTTATTACAGCTTCAGCCCAAAGCTGATATTAACGTGAATTTTGTTCCATGGAGAGGCGATTTTACAAGAGGGATTTTCATCAGCTCTCAATTAAAGTGTGATAAAAGTTTAGACGAGCTGAATGTTTTGTATGAAGATTTTTACAAAGACCATCCGTTTACACATGTAACTAAAGAACCTGTGTTTTTAAAACAAGTGGTAAATACAAATAAGTGTGTTATTCAACTTGAAAAAGTGGGAAACAATTTAGTTGTTCACTCAGTAATTGATAATTTATTAAAAGGGGCTAGCGGACAGGCAGTGCAGAATATGAACCTAATGTTTGGTATTGGTGAAACAACGGGACTTAATCTTAAATCAAATTACTTTTAATACAAATAATTATGAACTTGTTTGATGTTTATCCTATTAATGACATCACTATCACTAAAGCCAAAGGCTCATATGTGTGGGATGATAAAGGTGATCAGTATCTAGATATGTATGGAGGCCATGCTGTTATCAGCATTGGTCACACACATCCGCACTGGGTAAAACGAATTGAAGAACAACTGCACCAAATTGCTTTCTATTCCAATTCTATCAAAATTCCAATTCAACAGCAATTGGCAGAGAAGCTTGGCAAAATAAGCGGCAAAGAAAATTACCAACTCTTTCTATGTAACAGTGGTGCAGAAGCGAATGAAAATGCACTCAAGCTTGCCAGCTTTTATAATGGCAGAAAAAAAGTAATCGCATTCACAAAAGCTTTTCACGGCAGAACATCACTGGCAGTAAGTGCAACGGACAATAAAAATTATATCGCACCGGTGAATGAAACAGAGAACGTTTTGTTTCTACCTTTTAATGATGAGCAATCATTAGAAGAAGCCTTCAATAAATATGGTAACGAAATTTCATCTGTTATCATTGAAG
>Ga0315906_10005999_pt1 | contig 15142 bp, 11 predicted proteins | sample LakEriMetagenome_4_FD_203526 | JGI IMG/M metagenome (GOLD analysis project Ga0315906, IMG submission 203526) | Freshwater fungal communities from buoy surface, Lake Erie, Ohio, United States - Buoy 2 MA122 | ecosystem: Environmental > Aquatic > Freshwater > Lake > Lake biofilm | place: USA...
AGGCAGATAGGAGAGCTTCATACGCCCCTCTCCAAGCCCACGGCCTTCAAGACCGCCAGAGCCAAAGGCGAGCTTCGACACCCACTGCTGAAGGCCGAGTTTGTCTTTGTTACCTTCGAGATCCAAAAGCACCATGACGCGTTCGAAGCGATTTGGGAGAAATTGAATACCTGCTGCCAGTGCCCCCATCACAAGTGTGATGATGACAGCCAAGTAGCGCATCTTCGTTCCAGCCACAAACATCACACCAAGCCCCACTACTGAGGCCAGCAAGGCGCTTCCAAGATCAAACTCGCAGCCAATGAGCGCCACGATGCCCATGAGAACCAATCCGGGCATCAGGAAACCGCGACGGAAGGTGCGAACCATCATTTCATGTTTGGCAAACCAACCCGACAAAGCCATGAGCAAAGCAATCTTAGCGAATTCGGAAGGCTGAATGCGAAACGAGCCCATACCGATCCACCGACGCGAACCATTGATCTTCACGCCGACGCCAGGCACATAGCAAAGCACCAGCAACACAGCAGAACCCATAAGAATGAACCAACACCAGCGCTGCCAAGCGTTATAATCGATCAACGCAGCCGCACCGCACGCCAACACTGAAATACCCAGCCAACTTAACTGCTTCCAAACCGTAACATAGTCTTCCGCACCCTCCTGAGCCACTTCAAAGGTGGTGCTGGCGAGCATCGTGATCCCAAGCGCGAGGAGTCCAACGACTGAGGTCAGAAGAAGAATGATCGAGTTTCGGGACATGCGGAAAAGATAAGCTTGAAGCACCGGGCCTGAAGTCGTTCAGCTTGGAGCCTGTAGACTCTATACCCAATATTCCATGCTATTTGGTCGGAATGATCAGCTTCATGCCCTGGCGCATGGCATTTGGATTTTTAATGTTGTTAGCTTTTTGGATGGCCGCGATTGAGACGCCATATTTGGAGGAAAGCCGATAAAGGGTCTCACCAGATGCGACGGTGTGAGTCTTTGATGTTGCCTTGGTGGTGGCGGTCTTTGGAGGGTTTTCTTTGACCGTTTTTTTCAGCAAAACTTTGGATACAGAAGGCGTATCCGTGATCCGCTGAGGCTTCTGGCTCGTCATCGAAACCGGTATGGCTTTCAAAGGATGCTCAGTTTCGGACTCGGCAACGAGCTTCTTCAGTTGCACCTTCGGTTCGGTTTTGGATTCGGCCTTCGGTGCCGCTGAAGACTTAGATTCAGTCTTGTTGGTGGATAGTGCTTCATCAACGACAGCAATAGCTTTTTCAGTTTCGGCCGTGGCCTTGGCAAGCGCAGCCATGGCCTCCGGGTTCACACGGCCGATGATCTGCTGCGCGGGAACCGCATCTGAGGCAGGTGCGGCGATGGCGAGAGCCTCAGCAGCAGCGCCGAGACTGTCTCCTAGTGGAGCTGCCTCACCTGGAGCTAAAAGGGATATTGGCGAGGTGACAGCCGCAAGGCTGGCTGGGGCATTTTCGGGCCTTACGATCTGTGCTTGTGTTTGAGAGGGGAATTGACGAGCCATGGCGAGTGCTTTTTCACGATCCAGTGGCACAGCAGACACAACAGCTTGCTTGGGCACATTGAGCAGCGTGCCGGGCTCAATCTGGATGCCTTTGTCCAAACGGTTCATCTGAATGATGATGTCTTCCGTGGTGCCATGTTTTTCCGCAATGCTGCGGATGCTATCACCTGAGCTCACCGTATATTGCTCCGTGTTATGATCTGGATTCGCAACAGCGTTAGCCTGCGCATTGATAACCTCTTGGCTCGCTTGCGGCAGGTCTGAGGTAGGAGCCTGTGCGCGCACGGACTGCGTGATCGTCTGGACCGGAACCTCTTCCTCCCCCATGAAGTCATACACTATAATGCCACCGATGAGGGCAATGTGGATGATCAACATGACCAAAAACATGCGGGCCATACCAGTGTTTGGCTCATGCTGGTTCCACTCGCCTTCGTCAGTTACGAGGGCCACACGATGCCTGTGATGATCGGCGTCCATCAGCTTGATGATCAGCGAGTCTTTTTTGCTCCGTTTTGATTTCATAGTGTGCGCTGGGTTGGTTTCGGGTTGGTTATCAGGAAAGAGATCAGCTCAGGGAGAGCACAGCCTCGCGGAAGGCATCGCCGCGCTGTCCGTAGCCGTTGAACATGTCAAAAGAGGAGGTTCCCGGGCTTAGGATGATGGCATCGCCCGGTTGGGAGAGCTGCTTGGCCAGTGAAACAGCCTCGGCCATGCCCTTGCCACGCCTACACGGCAGAAGATCACCAAAGGTCTTTTCGAGCTGCGGCGCGATCTCACCGATGAAGACCATTGCGCGCACCTGACCCTTCAGTTCGGCACGCAACGGCGTGTAGTCGAGCTGCTTATCCTTTCCACCGGCAATGAGCACGATGGGGCGTTCCTGCGAGCGCAGACAAGCCTCAAGCGCATGTAAGTTCGTGGCCTTGGAATCATTGATGTACTCGCGATCCTCAAGGGTGCGGATGAGCTCGCAACGATGGCGCGGCACTTGGTAGCCAGCCAATGCCCTCAGCATGGCTCCGAATTCAAGGCCATAGACCTTTCCAGCCATCAATGCGGCCAATACATTCTCCATATTATGCTTACCGCGTATGCTGAGATTCGCGGCCGAGCCGATCTCTTGGCTTGCATGATAGAATCTGCCATTCGCGTAGCGGCAATCCGCTTCCGCTCCGTAAGCGGAAAAGGTCCAGCGCTTTGCTTTGCCACTGGAAACGCTCTCTCCAGCCCTCACGATGGCTACATCGCTTTCAGTGCAATTTTCGAAGATGCGGGACTTGGCGGCGAAATATTCGGCCATTCCAGGATAACGGTCGAGATGATCGGGGGCAAAATTGAGCCACAGGCTGGCTTTCGCTCGAAATTTGCGGATCGTCTCCAGTTGGAAGCTGCTGATCTCGACTGCCAGCACATCGTATCTTTCCCCGCTAGCAACAACTTCGCTCAATGACGTACCATGATTGCCGCAAGGGATCGACTTCATGCCACAGCCGTTGAAGAGGGCCGCGACGAGCTCGGTGCAGGTGCTCTTGCCGTTTGTGCCCGTGATGGCTACCATCGGCATGTCGGTCAAATGGAAGCCAAACTCGGTCTCACCGACGAGGTGAACACCTGCAGCCGTGAATTTGGTCGGCAGCGGCCAATGTTCATCAAGGCCAGGGCTGATGATAACGAGGTCGAAGTCACCCGGTTTGACGACTAAGTCACGCGCAGCTTGTCCCAGCACATATTTGAAGTCTTCCACCGGCTTTGCCTTTTCATCTTCATCGAAAACCGTCACTTTCGCCCCATGCAAACGCGCAAGACGCGCGGCACCAAGGCCACTGCGTCCAGCACCGAGAATGGCGAAATGTTGGGAGGCGTATTTCATCAGCGAAGTTTGAGTGTGGCGAGACCGAGCAAGGCAAAAAGGAGGCTCATGATCCAGAAGCGCACGATGACTTGGTTCTCGTGCCAACCGCCGAGTTCGAAGTGATGATGGATGGGAGCCATGCGGAAGACGCGTTTGCCACGTTTCTTGAAGCTCACGACTTGGATGATGACACTCATGGCCTCCATGACGAAGACGCCTCCGACGAGTGCGAGGACGATCTCCTGCTTGCAACCAATGGCGATCGCGGCGATGCAACCGCCTAGAGCAAGCGAACCGGTGTCGCCCATGAACATCCTTGCGGGATGCGCGTTGAACCAAAGGAATCCCAAACAAGCTCCCGCGAGCGCCATGGCGATGATTGGCAGCTCATTGGCAAGGCTGTGATGCGCGACACCAAGGTAGTCGGAATACTTGGCGTTGCCGCAGATGTAACCGAAGCCGGTGTAGGCAAGTGCAGTGGTCAACGAACAGCCAGTGGCGAGCCCGTCGAGTCCGTCGGTGAGGTTCACGGCATTGGAGGCACCCACGATGATAAGCGAAAACATCGCCACGGCGAAGATACCCATATCGGTGATGACTGCATCCTTTACGAAGGGAATGTAAAGAGCGCGGAGTGTGTGGTTATTGTCCGATGGCACGAGGTAGGCGAAAGCAAAACCTGCCATGACAGCGACACTGGTCTGCCAAACGAGTTTCGTGCGCGCGGAGACACCTTTGGAATTTTTCTTGCTGATTTTGAGGTAATCATCGCGAAAGCCTAGGGCACCAAGGCCAACGGTGGTGAAGAGAACGATCCACACCATGATGTTGTCCCACTTTGCCCATAGCAACGTTGAGAGCACAATGGCACCGAGGAGTAGAATACCACCCATGGTCGGCGTGCCTGCTTTCTTGCCGTGCAATTCAGCAAGCCTATGCACTTCCTCAGCGGTGCGAATGGGCTGGCCGATCTTCAGCGATATGAGCTTACAGATCAGCTTGTCTCCATACATAAGCGAGAGCGCAAAAGATGTAATAGCAGCTCCACCGGCCCGGAAGGTGTGATACTTGAAGAGGTTTAAGATTTTGTAGAGTGCCGCGTCACCGCTCATCCAATCATGGGCGAGCATCCATTCACGCAGTTCGTAAAGCCAGTACATCATGACGCTTGAAAGTGAGTGATGACTTTTTCCATTGCCGCACTGCGACTACCCTTCAGCAGTACGAAATCGCCTTCACGCAGCAGCTCACGCAAATGCGCCGCACAGGCGGCATGATCCGGGAAATGACGAACTGAAAGGCCCGTGGTGGCTGAGGAAATCCATTCAGCCTCGTGTCCGCCAAGAGTGAAGAGCGCGTCGATCCCCAAATCAGCGGCAAATTTGCCCACACGCTTGTGCTCGGCCTCGGCGATGGATCCAAGCTCACCCATGCGCCCCAAAACGGCAATGCGACGACCTTTGCCCACTAACGTGGCCAAGGTGCGCAATCCGGCAATCATGCTGTCCGGATTCGCATTGTAGCTGTCGTCAATGAAGCGAATACCTTGAATGATTTTTGGCTCCAAGCGCCCCCCGGTAAGCACGGCATGACTGAGGGCCTCGGCGATATCGCTTGGCGAGATGCCATGACGCCATCCCATGCATGCAGCCAACGCGGCGTTGGCGACCATGTGCTCACCTAGGATCGGGAGACGCGCTTCAACCTGCTCGCCGCTAAAGTCGAGCGTAAAGCTGGTGCCGACTCCATCCGCGCGAAGATTGGAGGCACTCACATCGCCTGCATTCACACCAGCAGTTGAGACAACGGCCTGACAATGACGAGCGATCAAGGGGGTGTACTTGTCATTGGCATTCAGCACCACAATGCCATTGCGCTTCACTTGTGCCGGCAGCGTGGCTTTCTCCCAGGCGATGGCATCTTGCGTGCCGAGATTCTCAATGTGAGCGAGTCCAATGTTAGTGACAATCCCTGCGTCTGGATCGGCTATGTCGGTCAGCACCTCGATTTCGCCGGGATGGTTCATGCCCATCTCAGTGACGCAACATTGCTCACCTGCTTGGAGTGAAAGCAGTGTCAAGGGCACGCCGATGTGGTTGTTCAGATTGCCGCATGTGGCTCGGGTCACGAACTTCTTTGCCATCACGACCGCCGTGAGGTCCTTTGTGGATGTTTTGCCGTTAGAACCGGTAAGACCAATGATAATAGGATTGTGCTGTTGCCGGTAACCGCGGGCCATCAACTGAAGCGCCACCAAAGTGTCATCAACCACCAAAAGAGGACATGGCAGAGTTCCCCAACCCGGATCGATTTTGCTGACCATCACCGCGGAGGCTCCAGCGGAGGCGGCTTGTGGAACGAAGTTGTGTGCGTCAAATTTTTTGCCGACCAAGGCCACAAACAAATCTCCTACGGTCACTTGGCGAGTATCCGTGCTCACTCTCTCAATCCGTCGCGAGGCATCTCCATGCACGGTGGCGTGCGCGTAGGAAGCGAGAGTACTGAGGGTTGTGGGAGACATGAAACGTTTAAAATCGAGAGTCCGATGGCGGCCCGAAGGCGCCGCGCTGGCTCTGCATGGCTTCGCGCTCGGCTTCACGCTCCTCGCGCTCCAGAGCGCGCGCAGTTTTAGTTTGCAGCAGGAGCTGGCGAGCGACTTTGCGGTCGTCGAATGGGTGCTTTTTACCTTGAATATCTTGGTAGTCCTCGTGGCCTTTGCCTGCGATGACAATGATGTCGCCCGGACGAGCATTCTCGATGGCGATCTGGATGGCTTGGCGACGATCCGCAATCACAGCGTGGCTATTCGGACGAGCAAAACCAGCCTTCGCATCGTTTAGTATGGCCTGTGGATCCTCGGTTCGCGGGTTATCGGACGTTAAGACGCAGATGTCACTGCCCTGCTCGGCTGCGGAAGCCATTTTCGGACGCTTGGAACGGTCACGATCACCGCCACAGCCGAAGACAGTTATAAGACGGTTCGGGCGAAGGGCGCGCACAGTCTTCAAAGCATTCACGATGCCATCAGGCGTGTGCGCATAGTCCACGAAGATCTGGAAGCGCGTGGTGGTGTCGGTCACGCGTTCGAGACGTCCAGGCACCTGCGGCGCTTTCTGCATGTTGGCTATGGCTTCTCGCAGATTGAGGCCGCAGCTGTTGACGGCAGCGAGTGCGGCAAGCGTATTGTAGACATTGAAATCTCCTATAAGCGGCGAGCGCACCAGAAAGCTGCGACCTTTCGCATCGAGTTCAAACCTTGTGCCAGTCATGTCATAGCGCACATTGTTTGCGCGAAAGTCACAGCCGGCTCCGAAGCCATACTTGATGACGCGACCAGTGCTAGCGAAGCGTTCGATCAGCTTGCGCCCCCATAGATCGTCGGAATTGATAACGAGTGATGCACGCAGTGTAGCAGCGGCAGCTTCGAAGAGCTTTGCCTTCGCTTCAAAGTAGTTTTCCATCGTACCATGGTAGTCGAGGTGGTCCTGCGTGAGGTTCGTGAAAACGGCGGAGGAAAATGGCAGACCATGCACACGATGCTGATCGAGTGCGTGCGAAGACACCTCCATCGCACAGGCGCGGCATCCTTGGCCACGCATCTGAGCGAGCAGGCTCTGAATCTCCAGCGACTCCGGCGTGGTGTGCGTGGCGGGCAATTGCTGGCCGCCCAGATCGTAAACGAGAGTGCCGAGCAATCCACAGCGCACCTGACCGAGATTCATCAAATGATGTGTGAGGAAGGTGGTGGTCGTTTTGCCGTTTGTGCCAGTGACACCGATCAGCGCCATGCTTTTTCCCGGATGGCCATTCAAGGCGGCCGCAGCATCCGCAAGTGCGACGCGTGAATGACGCACATGAATCCAAGGTGTGGTACAGTCATCCGGCGGAGCCTGTTCAGCAATAATGGCAGCACAACCAGCCTCGATAGCCTTTGCAATGAAGGAGTGACCGTCGAAAGTGGTGCCACGAATCGCCACAAAAGCGATACCCGGGCTAATCTTTCGTGAATCATAAGCTAGACCGGCAACCTCCGTGTCAAGCGACCCGCTGATCATGGGATTATCGAGATGCGGAACAAGATCACGAAGGGTCATGTTATTGCTGCCCTCCTTTCTGCGCGAGGCTCATACTTTTCTGGTGGCGAGTGGCGAGATGATGAAGCGTCTCACGCACAACCTCTGCGAAGATGGGGCTCGCAACCTTCCCGCCGCGGATGTCGTGGTGGTCTTTGGCCACCGGGTCATCCAGCATGACGACGCACGTCACACGTGGTTTCTCGACCGGAGCAAAGCCGGCAAAGGAGGTGACGTAGTGGTTTGGAATGTATCGATTGAGCTTGTCGTCATAACGCACCGAGGTGCCTGTCTTACCCGCCACGCGGATCTCCGGCGCGAGTGAGGCACGCTTCCCTGTGCCTTCGAGCACGACACCTTCCAAGAAGTCACGCAGATGCGCTGCGGTGGCTGCGCTGCAGGCTTGGCCGACAGGCTTCGGCGGCACATGCTCTACCCTACCCTCAGGCGTGGTGATGCGATCCACAATGCGTGCCTGCATGAGGGTGCCACCATTTGCGACAGCGCCATATGCCAGCGCCACATGCAGTGGTGTGGTGTTGAGATTGTAGCCAACACAGACATTTTTCTGCGTAGGATTGCTCCATTTGCCCATGGGTAGCAGCCCGGGCTGCTCCCCGCTTAGACCAACGCCAGTTCGCCGGCCAAAACCAAACCGTTGCGCATAGTCCAACAGCGAGTCACGACCAATGCGCTTGAAGATCTTGTAGGTGCCGATGTTGCTGGAGTGGACGAGCACACCCTTGACGGTCTGGCGACCATTCGACTCGTCATCATTGATCCACACCTTGAGCTTTGGCTCAAACCAATGCCAATCCTCGCAGTCGATGATCTCAGTAGGTGTAACTTTCCTTAAATCAAGAGCCGCGGCCAAGGTGACAATCTTGAAGGTGGATCCGGGCTCGTAGAGACCGCCGTAGACGTGGTTGGTCCAAGTCGACTCGTCGGGCTTTTCACTGTCGCGATGCGGACGTGCTGCAGCTGCTAAGATAGATCCGGTAAAAGGATCTGTCACAACAATCACGACGCGCTTAGCCTGATGAGATTTCCATTCGCGCTCACAAACACCCTCAACGATGTCTTGGAGCTGCATGTCGATGGTGAGATGAATGTCGTGTCCGTTGCGTGGTTCGATGAACTTGCCGCGATACGCAGGCAGCTCGTTTCCAGCACGATCCCGTTCAACAAACTGCTCACCCGGCACGCCGGAGAGCACTCGATCCATGAGTTTTTCGACTCCCCAGAGCCCATGGTTGTCCTTGGTATCTGTATCACCAATAAACAACGAGAAACGATCCTTGGCTGGAAAGGTGCGCTCAACCACAGGGCGCAGGTAAACCCCAAACAGACGCTCTTTTTGCAGCACATCGGTGATTCGATCCGCACGCTCGTCATCAATGAGTTTTTCAAGGACCACCTCGCCTTTGTCGGCGGTGATCTTGGCAAGAATCTCATCCTTGGATATTGAGAGCGCCGGAGCAAGCGCAGTGGCGATGTGATCGTGGTAAGCGGAGAGCGTTTCGGCATCCGTCATGCTCTCACGGATCTCGATCGCCTTTACGCCGCGCAGCTTGGCGAGACGATGACGCACGGTGACAATCTCCCGCAGATGAGCGCGGTCTGTGTAGAGCTCACTGAACGACTCGTCAAAGGCGAGAAATTCGTCATTGCAGTCACGGATTGTGCCGCGATGAGCTGGGAGGATGATGTGGCGCTGATATTTCTGTGCAGCAAGGGCGGCGAGGCGCGGGGACTCTTTGATTTGAATGAGAGAGAGCTTCCAAGTGACGATGGAATAGCCCGCCAGAAGCACAAACAACAACACTATCATGCGGCGGCACAACGGGCGGTCGCGACGGAGCTGAATGTGGTTTGGCAAGGGCTGGCTCAAGGTTCTTTCGTATTTTGTGCAAGGGCGCTTGCGACCGGGATCGCGGCGGGGACCAGGGGTTCATCTGTGCTCAAATCGAGATCTGCACGCAGAGGCGCGCCGGCAGGAACAACAAGAATTCGGCCTTCATCGAGAGGGCGGAGCATCGTGGCGATTTTTGTCAGACGTGGCTGCACTCGCTGTGAGGCGAAAACCTTCTCCTTGAACTGTGAGAGTTTGTCGATCTCCGTGCGCAGCAGACGAATTTCATCTTCCATTCTTCGCTGCTCTTCACCTAGGGCTCTAACGCGGTTCTTGCCCACCACGATGCCAAGCCCCGCGAGGGCGAGCGAAACCACAACCACCATGATCACGACAATCGCGGTCAGGCTGAGCTGATTTCGATAGCGGGTGGAGCGGCGGGCCTTCATGACAGGAGACGTTCAGCGACACGCAGCCGGGCACTGCGGGCACGGGGATTGATTTCAATCTCACCCTGAGAAGCCTCTATAGGCTTGCGCGTGATCACTTTGAGCACGCAATCCGGATTCGGACGCGGCGCGGGCCACTCAGGGCGGTCGAGTTCCGGCATGGAAAGATGGGCAAACCCCTGCTTGACGATGCGATCCTCCAGCGAGTGGAAGGTAATCACGACGAGCCGTCCACCGGGTTTCAGCCACTGAGGCGCGGCGGCCAGAAAGTCGCGCAACGCAGCAAGCTCATCATTGACGGCGATGCGCAGCGCTTGAAACACAAGCGTAGCTGGGTGGCGTTTGCCACGCTTTGGTGAGACAGCAGCGACGATATCCGCGAGCTGCGTGGTCGTTTGAATCAGGCGGGAAGCGCGGGCTTTCACGATCGCGCGGGCGATTCGGCGGGCGTTCGGCTCCTCACCATATTCAAAAAAGATACGAGCAAGTTCCTGTTCAGCGGCAGTGTTGATCAAATCAGAGGCCCTTTGATCCGCATCCGTGTTCATCCGCATGTCGAGTGGGGCCTCCTTGTTGAAAGAGAAACCGCGGGTTGCGTCATCGAGTTGATGACTCGAAACGCCAATATCGACAAGCATTCCATCAAAGCCAGAGAGTCCAGCTTCTTCAACGATCTGCGGAAAGTATCGAAAATTACCGCGAAGGGCACAAAAACGGTCAGAGTAGCTTTTCAATCGCTCCTTGGCATAGGCGAGTGCCTGCTGGTCCTGATCCATGGCCACCACACGGGCTCCTCTTTGCAACAATGCCTCGGTGTGACCTCCACCACCAAGAGTGCCATCGAAAAAAAGTTTACCAGGAGCTGGCTGGAGAGCCTCCAAGGTCTCGGCTAGCAACACAGGCAGATGATAGAAAGGAAGATTCCTCTGCCCGAGCCCAACTCCATCCGCACCGTCAGGCAACAAAGGACCTCCAGAACCACTCCCGGAGAAACGAACCTCTCCGAGACCAAGGCGGCTTGGAGCACACCCATCCATCGCATCTGCGTCGGCACCGAACCAAGGCCAGCCACCGACTTGAAAAAGTTCACTCACCCCACCTAACATCGCTTTTTTGATGACCTCCAGAGCACTCTCTTTCACCACTCGGAAATCAGCGGTGAAAGAATATGGCGAGGCAAAAACAGCAGAGTGCATGAAAGGAACAAAAAATGTGGCTAGTTAGGCGACAAAGCCTGATGCTTGGAAACCACACGAATGAGCTTAAAATTTAATTAATGCTTATAATCTACTTTCTTGAGTCTTTGCAATGTTCGTTTTGAGAATTTTCGTAGCCACCAAGATCGCAAATGAGTTCATTTGAACATATTTGAGGCATTGTATTTGGACCTAAGATTTCTGAACCGATCACCAGGTGACTTAGGTAGATCGAACATCAGTCGAAACCGAAATAAGCCCATCCTGTTCTCCCAGACTGACTCGCCAACACCCGGAAAAGCTTGATTTTCGGAGCTTCAAGCTGGGTTATCCTCATTTTTCTTCGAAGAGGAATCTCGACAGGCTAGATGAAATCTTGTTAGTTTTTCGAAAAATGTAGAATTTAACCATCCATACTACCACCGACCATGGCCAAGAAACCAGCACCCAAGAAGGCACCAGCGAAAAAAACCACTGCGAAACCTGCCGCCAAAAAAGCAGCGCCTTCGAAGAAACCTCCGGCCAAAAAAACCGCTTTTAACAAAAAGCCATCCGCCAAGCCTGCCACAAAAACGGTCTCCAAACCCGCTGCAAAGCCAACCACCGTCCCAACCCCGGCAAAAAAACCTGAGCCCACTCCAGTTTTCAAACCCGTTTTCGAAACGCCTGCCTCCATCACGGCACCCACGCACACCCCTGATCTGAAACTGCCCCAAACCAAAGGCTCCGCACCCGTAGGCACCGCGCTGACCGTTTCCACTCAGGCCGCCGCCGGCGCCGCAACCAATGGCAACACACATCCTGCGAACATCCTTGTACTAGTAAGCAGTGGCGGCTGGCCTGTAACCGACCTCTCTAAGGACAATTTCAGCCTGATGGAATACTTTGAGGTGCCAGGTCAGCAGGCTCCTTTCAGCAATAACATAACCTCCTTCCGCAATGTCGGCACCGGAGCCTACCTCATTCAAGTCAAGCCCATCAACAATGCCCCTTGGCGCAGCGGTCACCACCTCGCCCAGATCATCGTATCCTCTGATGACAACCGACAGGGTCAGGGAGCTGTGAAGATCATCATACGCTGATCTGGTGATAAATAAGAACCTTTTAGGAAAGGACCGCCTCAAAGCGGTCCTTTTCATTTTCTGCTTTTCGTCCTTTTCCCCTTCTCTAGCATTCGCCTCTCATGAAACGCCGCTCCTTCCTCGCCTCTACCTTGGCCACAGCTGCAGCCTGCTCTCTTTCCAAAGCCGCCACCCAAGGCGGAAAACTTCGCATGGGTCTCGATCACTTCTCCGTTCGCGCCACCGGCTGGAAAGCCGCGCAGTACATCGACTACGCCGCCTCGTTGAAGCTCGACACCATCTTCCTTTCGGAATTGGTCGTGTTCGACAGCTTTGAAGATGCCTACTTAAAGGGGCTTAAAGAGCAGGCGGACCGCCTCGGTATCAAGATTTATGTCGGCACTGGCAGCGTGTGTGAAAGTTCGAACACATGGAAACCTGCGAATGGCACCGGTGCCGATCACCTCGCGCTTACCATCCAAATCGCCAAGACACTCGGATCACCAGTGGCTCGCTGCTACCTCGGCAATCAGAAAGATCGGCACAGTGATGGCGGCATTGCCAAGCACATTGAAAAAACGATCGAATCCATCAAGGCCAATCAGAGCCGCGCCGAGGCCGAGGGCATCAAGATTGCCATCGAGAATCATGCAGGTGACATGCAATCCAGCGAACTGCGCGAACTCATCGAGACCGCAGGCAAAGGCTACGTTGGAGCAAATATCGACCCCGGCAATGCTGTGTGGGCGCTCGAGGAGCCGATGAAGCATCTCGAAGTGCTCGGCCCTGTCACAATCTGTTCAAGCGTACGTGACAGCATGCTATGGGAAAGCGAAAATGGTGTCATCAATGTCCAGTGGACTGCCATCGGCGAAGGACTCATCGACTTCAAAGCCTACGCCAAACGCTTCACCGAGCTCGCGCCCGGCGTGCCGCTTCAAGTCGAAACCATCTCTGGCTTCGCGCGCCCGTTTGAGGTCACCAAGGACGACTTCTGGACCATCTTCCCCGGCCACCGCGACAGCGAAATGTACAAAGCCTGGCTCGACCTCGCGAAGAAAGGCAAAAAGATCGAAAGCTTCAAAGCCCCCGACGGTCCGGGCAAAAAAGACGCCGAGATTGCTTACCAAAAAGCCGAGTGCGAACGCAGCTTCACTTGGCTGAAAGCGAATGCATGAGTTCGAGAATGAGCTTGTCGATAACAGTGCGGGCAGGAGTACCCGCATCACTCATCACACCAAAATCGGTTTGATCACCTTCGCAGGATCTACGCCAGTGAGGCGGAAGTCGAGGCCTTGAGAGCGGAAGGTGAGTTTTTCATGATCCAAGCCGAGCTGGTGAAGGATCGTCGCGTGAATGTCATGAACGTGGGCCGGATTTTCGACGGCCCCGAAACCGAACTCGTCCGTCTGGCCGTGAACGACACCGCCTTTGAAGCCACCGCCGGCGAACCACATGCTGAATGCATCGATGTGGTGATTTCGGCCGGTGGACTCACGCACCTCGCCCATCGGCGTACGGCCAAACTCACCGCCCCAGATCACGATCGTGTCATCTAGCAGGCCTCGCTGCTTGAGGTCCTTCACCAAAGCCGCACTGGCCTGGTCCACATCCCGACATTTTTCCGGCATATGTTTCTCGAGGTTCTCCGTGGGACCGCCGTGGTGGTCCCAGTTGGTGTCATACAACTGCACGAAGCGCACACCACGTTCCACGAGGCGTCTAGCCAACAGGCAGTTCCGCGCAAAGCTGCGCTCCTTCGGATCCTTGATGCCATAGAGGTCGAGTGTGGCCTGTGATTCACTGCTGGTATCCATCAGCTCAGGGGCGCTAGTTTGCATCCGGTAGGCCATTTCATAGGCATTGATGCGTGTGCTGATCTCCTGATCTCCGGTTTCGACAAGGCGCCTCATGTTCAGCCGCCGCACGGCATCCACCACCTGCCGCTGCTGCGCGGCGCTGATGGCATCGGGCGTGGAGAGGTTCACGATCGGGTCGCCTTGGCTGCGCAGCGGCACGCCCTGATAAGTCGTCGGCAGCACGCCGCTACCCCAAAGTACCGAGCCTCCACGCGGACCACGCGGACCACTTTGCAGCACGACAAAGCCCGGCAGGTCATCACACTCGCTGCCGAGGCCATAGGTGACCCAGGCCCCCATGCTTGGACGCCCAAACAGACCACTGCCAGTGTTCATGTAGAGCTTCGCAGGCGCATGATTGAAAAGCTCTGTCTTACAGGTGGTGACGATGCTGATGTCATCGACAATCTTCGCCGTATGCGGCAAGTAATCGCTCACCCAAGCGCCGGACTGGCCGTGCTGCTTAAAGCCAATTTTGGGTCCCAGCAGATCGCTACGATGGCTGCTGTCCATGAAGGCGAAGCGTTTCCCCTTGGTGTAACTCTCGGGAATCGGTTTCCCGTTGAGCTTGGTGAGCAGAGGTTTGTGTTCAAAAAGCTCCAACTGCGAGGGACCGCCCGCCATGAAGAGGAAAATAACGTTTTTTGCTTTTGCGCGGAAATGCGTCTTCTTTGGCGCCAACGCCGCATCACGCGCCATCAGCGATCCGAGTGCCATGGAACCCACACCGATGCCGCAACGGCTGAAAAAATGACGGCGAGTTTGGTGAAGCAGAGAGGTCATGGTAATTCACGAATGCGGAGTTTTCGAAAGAGGATGGGCGAGCCTTCGCTTTCGAGGCAAAGAAAGCCTTGGGCTGGGCTGCAGGCGGTGCCGCCGCTGACTTCCTCGCCGTTCACCCAAAGTCGCACCTCACCGTTGATGGCCCGGATGTAGTAGTGGTTCCATTCACCGTGCCCCTTGGCGAGGTGCTTGCGGGGGAAGCTGCGGCTGCCATCGGGTGAGAGCGGAGGGAAAGGCGTCATCTTAACACCGACTGGAAACACATCGCCATTCGTGCCAAACCAGTCCGTCTTACCGCCTGCGGCCTTCACTTTCTCTGTGTAGCCATGATCAAGCACCTGTACCTCGATTCCCTGAGGTAAGCCTGGCTTTGCTGCAGCCGTGAGTTTTTCGATCGAGGCAGGCGTGGCCCACACAAAAACACCGGAGTTCCCAGCGGGTTTTTGATGGCTCCATTCGACGACCATTTCGAAGTTTTTAAATTCTTTC
>Ga0315906_10006001_pt1 | contig 15140 bp, 3 predicted proteins | sample LakEriMetagenome_4_FD_203526 | JGI IMG/M metagenome (GOLD analysis project Ga0315906, IMG submission 203526) | Freshwater fungal communities from buoy surface, Lake Erie, Ohio, United States - Buoy 2 MA122 | ecosystem: Environmental > Aquatic > Freshwater > Lake > Lake biofilm | place: USA: Lake...
GCTATTTGCAAAAGGACTACCTGCTACTGCTAGTAATCCATCGTAGCTTAATTTAACGCTAGTTCCAAATCCATCATTGGCTTTATATTCGCCGCTGGACTTAGTCAGAGTCTGATTGTATGACCAAGATTCAGTTTTTTCATATACCTTCCACCCACCACTAGGAGTATCAAAAGGTTGACCTTGAACCGCATTAGTGGCCGCATCTTCGTCGATCCAGATCTTTTCACCCACACGCCATCTATAGAGTGGATTAGTAAGTCCAAATACTCTACTATCTTCCATGTATTTAAATCGTAGACTCTTGAGCACAAACAAGATACCTTGACCAGTTAAGGTATTGAGATCGTTTAGATTATCGGGATCTCCTTGATATATGACTGTAACTCTGTTGAGATCCAGCACACTGTAGACTTGATAGAATCCATCGAAGTTGTCATCAAATCCACGAATCAAGAATACATCATCTATCGCCAATCCATGAGGTCGATCTGTGGCCCAAGTTATGTATCCATCAAGTGCATTAGTTAAAGTTGTGATTTGAGTGGCAGTTTCGCTGACCCTATAAACATTCCATTTGCTAGAGAAATCTTTAGCACACCAGATAGTATATCCATTACCGATGTCTGCGAGTTGATCATTTAGTTCTGTGTAATTGGTTATATCAAATATAGTAGTTGATACATCTTCTAGATTTACATAGCCTGCTGTGAGAATGTCGTTGTCATAATCACTATAATCATCTCTATTGATAGCTATGTTTCCATCAAAAGCATCTGTAGATCTATATAACTGTGACTTGTTAAAAATAGTTACGCCATCACCTAGATTGCTATCACCCGTGTCTACGAATTCAGCCACAGCTGGGTTCACGCTGAATGCACGTTCATCTAGTGCTACCTCTACGTAAGGATTTGAAGTAAGTGCACCATACTCACCTGTGCGTACGGCCCATTCTTCGTACAAACTAATATTACCAGATAGATTATTAAATCTCGCTTTAGTCAAGGAATCTACAGCATTAGTGGATCCTTTTTGTTTTATATAACCCTTGTAAAACTCAATCTGTGTAGTATCGCTTACACCTAGATCGCTGAGATACTGCCTAGGTTTAAATCCTATTAATCCATGACTGTATGCCAATTGATCGTTATCTCGGATGTCACTGTAGCTGTCATAAAAACTCTGTGACCCTACTGCAATAGTAGAAAAATTACGTAATAGACCAGTTTTAATTTCTGTTGAAGATAATAATTTCCATGTGCTAAAGTCAAAATCTACAGCAGCTGGCACATTAGTTAAAGCTACATAATATTGATCTTTAAATAATACTAGTTCGCCTTTGAGATAATCTCTGCCCGATTGCCATGTTTGAACAGTTTCGCTGTTATAAACAAATCCTGGCGCATATAGGCTGCCATCCCAGGCATCTGTTTTTTGTCCTATAAGTTTAAGTCTAAATTGTCTGTTACCTAATTCTGGTCTGTAAATCACGTCATTGAATACTGTGGTATTATCGAATGTCAGCACGTGTTCGTATTGTACTAGATTAAGTTCTACTAAGCCGAGGACATTATCATCTGCTAGTGTTACCTTAAATCCTGTAGGACCACGTAGTATCTGATATCCAGTATTTCTAACCAAATTGAAATTTTGATCTACGATCTTGCTGCCATGTTGGCTATCTGTGATTTCATCTACTATGTTACCAACCGTAGTTAATGTGATAGAATTAGTTACAGGACTCATGACTAATAGTGTACCGGTCTTCCAGCCTTGCTGTGCCCAGAACAAGAATTCTTTTACTGATAGTTTGAAATTGCGTGTCTCACCTAGATCACCGTCGCGATCATTAAAAGTAAATCCCTGTGCTATGAGATATCGTTCATAGCTGATCAAGAAATCAACTACCTGTTGTTTGTTCTTGAATTCATAACCGTATGGCACGGTTAATTTTATTTTTTGATAGTCATTAAACACAGTACCTGAACTATTTAAAACCGTGATCTTATATGCATTATTATTAACTATGCTTGGTATGATAGTAAAGTAAGGACTGTTTAGATCATACCCTCTTACAGTAAATCCATTGTCAGTTTTTTCTAATATCACTGCACTGTAGGTGATCTTGTCTACTGGTGTAGATTTATACAACACCACATCATAATTCTCTTCCGGTACCATGATACTGGCATTTGTGCTAGTAGGACTACTTTGTTCAGCAAGGATCTGTAGATATTTCTTGTCACTGAACCCTGCCATCTTATAGGCTAATTTTACATTGTAGTTCTCTAACATAGCGGTGATTTTAGTGCTTGGATTGATTCCTAAACTACGTAGATAATCTGCTATCCAATTTAAATATCCTGCACTTCTGATCACACTGCCCGATGAATTATCACCGTTATATGTAATGTCTGTTTGTCTTATGTGATGATTTTCTAATGTTAGGTATTGTTCAAGATCACTGTTATATCTAACTTGATAGGTATCAATGAATTGTCCAAAGTACATGCCAGGTTTAGCCACTGCTACAGCTTGTTGTACTGCAAATGGAAAATCACTGCTGGTTCTCCATGCCCATTCAACTGGTCCCAGCTGTCCTACCGACCATGATGTGGCCGCATATTTGCCATTAGTAGCTTTGGCTATGACCTGTGCTGGATTTAATAGTATACCGTTTTCATCTACAGGGATTATAGTCGCTAATCCAGGACGACTATAGTTTTTGTCTACACCTGCACGATCTCCAAAACGTATCAGACCTGCTTCAAGGTCATTCCATAAGAGTTTATTACCGCCGGTGTAAGGAGCAGGGCCGTAGTAATCTTCCCACCAGTCCGGCTTAGTTGTAAATCCCAACATTTCCCAAGGACGTTGATGTGGATATACAGTATCATAGAAATATTCATAAACCGCACGCCAACTGCCTGGCATGTATTCGCCATCTATCCTATCTACAAATCTTGAATAATTCCAGCTAAATCCATCATTACTTAAGAATGTATCATTAGATGTAAAATCTGCTATGCGATTGTTACCAACCCATGTTAAGAAATTCTTGCTGAGGATATTCCACATCTCACTGCGGGTATATCCATCGTCTCTAAACTTGCCTGGCAATAGACAGTAAATATTTCTATAGGATCCAGTATTTGGTAACTTGATATTATTATAGATACGTTTTTCTAGTTCTAATAAGAAATTATCTCTGTAGTCATTGAACGCTGGCGTAATACTACCGTCGTGACCACGCACTACATTGATTGTTGTTCTATACGTGTCGTCACTGACTAATTCTGGTTTAAATTTAGGATATGTTCCGAGTTTACTTGGTGTTTCAGGCACGAAGCTACCGTCGGTATTGCTGTATTCAACGATGGTAATAACATCATCTATCTCAAGAGCGATTGAAAGATCGTTAAATGTAATAGCAGGCCTGTCTGTGTCAAAAGTATAGTCAATTCCTAAAATTAATTGTTGGTCATTCAAATAGACTAATACTGCCCGATTGCTTAACGTTACAGATGAAAATACTGAAGTTATTTCATAACTCATTACCAATGGATCAAATACAGTATAGGTTATGGTATTTTTAAGTGTTCCATATGGTACCATATCACTATAGAACCATGGAGAGCTAGGAGTCTTATTAAGATTTATCTGTGCTAGTATGAGATCTACACTGGCTACAGGATCATCAGGGTCAATACCTGACAAGCTGGCACTAAGTTCTAGGAATTTGTTTTTAAATTTAATGTATTCGCGTTGGGCTAACTTGACTGCGTCTATAAAATTAGCTTGAGGATCTAGCAAAAATAATTCCGCATAAGGTAGTGGTGCGCTATGTTGTAAGATAGTACCCCCTTGTGCTTTTATTTCGATATCTCGTAGATTGCAAGGACCTAAAACATCACCGTCTAGATTCGTACTATTCCTACTTAATTCAACCAAATGGTTTCTTATCTGTCCTAGAGTAAGATCAGTGACATCAATGTTCTGTGCGTTGAGATCAAGGTTTAATGGCACTTGATAATAACCAAGTTGGCTTACTTCTGAGCTATAGACTTCTACGTCAATTAAGTCACCTTCGACTGGTTCAGTGACTAATGTTATTTTATTATCTGTGCTTATAGTCCACTGATCTTGTGTGAGATAAATTTTGTTTTTGTAGACTTTCACATACGGTATAGTATTAGTAGTTCCGTGTACATTTTGAGCTGTTGGAGTTATGTCTAATTTAAACGGACTATTCGTTCCGTCATAAACAAAACTCAATATCTGATATTGTCTGCTAGATTCTACTACAGTGCGCCAAGTATTTTTTGGACTAATTATTGTTCTATTGACAATAGATTGCAAGAATCCTATGCTGATATTTTTAGTAAAGGTCGTCTGCCCAACAACATATTCAAATGTATCAGTATTAAAATAGTTTGAGAACAATATGTCACCTTGGCTTTGGAAACTTCTATAGCTCAAGGCAAAATTTAAAACTGGATCATCGCTACCATTTGTGTTGCGTTGATAGCCAAATACTCTAGTTCCCGCAAATGTACTGCGTGGATAATAGTCTGTATCTGATAGACTCCTACCATCATTATCATAAACATCAAATAATGGATCCTGCTGTAAGCTGGTTTTCTGTTGGCTTTCTAACCATTGTGAACCATCGTACCACCAAGCACTGCCTTTGTATCTTCCTAATTTAACTACTACAGAATCCCACTCTTCTGCATCACCATCATCCGCTATTGTTAGTTTGATGTGTTTAGCACCTGTAGGTCTACCAAGAGCGTCAACCTCAAACTGAACAAGATTAACTACATAAATCTTATCTCTTACCAATGGATCATTGTCTGCGGCAAACAGCACACGCATACCATCAAATAGTGTCACTCCGAATGCACCGTCACCTATAAAGCTAACTGTATCTGTCGTGCCGACTAATACTCCATCGTAGAAAACCTGTGCAGGGAATACCGCGGTATTATAGGTAATCGCTCCGCCATCATCTACCAATTGACCTTCAAGTTGATTGAAAGCATCTGTAATGTTGGTATCTAGTATGTCAATAAATTTCTTACCAATACGTCCATGATTGAATAATTGTAGATCACTTTCAAATTGCACGATTGGTCTTTGGGCACGCAGTCCTTGATCTAGTATAAGAACATCATCATTATATTCTGCTGTGGCTCTGATCACGTCAACATGGAACCAACGATTATGTCTGGCCCATGAATTCAAATCTAGTGCATCTCGCTTGATGGTGATATAGTCAGGAAATACTGTTTCAGCAAATGCATCATATACCGTAGTGCCTGCGGCTATGCCTGTTCCTGAAACTGCCATACCTTTAGTGATATTCGCAACAGAATCTAATGTGGTAATTTTTATAGAACCAACAGCTATCTCTGTGTTAGTTTCGATAGCGATCCCACCAACGGTTATTATCGTGCCGCCGGGTATTATTGCAGTTGTGACAGAGTCTAATACTATCTGTTGTATTGGATAATTAGTAGCGATTTCGTCATTGAATGCTTCTGGTGTAATTAATAGCCTAATATCAACTAATCTGATACTGTCACCTACATTTTCAACATAATAGATATTATTTTGATAACTCGCAGGAGTTACGTCTGTATCAAACTGTATTTTTAATCCACTGGTAAATTCTACGCCATTAGGGCTTGTATAATTCTCCTGACCTAGTATGTCCTGATCAACATCGATGGTGAAATCATTGAAATCTACGATCTTAATTTTTGTATAGATGTCGCTACGATCACCGTCTTGTATGTAAAGCGTATCTGCTGTGCTGGTAATCAAAGGCATACGCTCAAAGAAACCTGTAAAGTCTCTATAGAACTCTTGATTGGCATTTACCAATCCATATTTAACATAGACCTTTTGATCTATAGCTACAGAGGCAAATGGATAGCAGTTAACCAGATAATCATCGCCTGATGGTATGAGTTGTATTTTCCAAATACCATAACGATCTGCTGTAGCTACAACATCACCTCTATCATAGGCTATTGATATACTGTCAGTTTCACCAGCTACAGTCCATGCTTCTTCACCGAAGTTCGTTAAATTCTGTTGATCAACAAATATTAAAGTTTTACCGTCTAGACTACCAGTGAGTCCTGCATATTGCGGATAGTCAGTGACGAAATCACTTAGCAATCTATTTTGTAGTTTAGAATATGCTAATGGCACTGCAAAATCAACTGTGGCCACTAACTCCATAGCAAGGAAACGATCCTGCGCATTTTTCTGTGGTACACGGAATACTACATTTCCGGATGAGGCACCATTATTTTCTACTCCCAACACATCGCGACTGCTGATAGTCGGAACAGCGTTTAATCGGCCGTCTATACCTAGTTCTGACTGTATCCAGAACCCTGCCGATTGATTTACAGTAAATGTATAAGTTCCACCACGAGCTAGTACTAAGGTATTATTTTTTATGCCACCCGCTGAAAAATCATAGACGTTTTGATTATCGTTACGTGTGACCAGGAATGTCTTGACCAGTTCTACACCGCTGGTATTGACCTGTACTGCGGCTGGACCATTTGGAAGCCAATAGTATTGGCCAAAATTTACGAACTTATCATAACTGATCTTCGGATCATAAGAATAATATTCACCTGCAAATAATCTACTGTGATCATCTGTAAGACCACCGTAGTATTTGATCTTGTCAAGAAAATCTATATAGCTGGCAAAGAAAGTTGTATTATTATCTGTGTCAGTAATTACTGTTGCCGGTTCGAGTTGATAATTTTGCCTATCAGCTGATCCTTCAGTGATATAGCTGTCACCATCTACGTATGTAGGAGCAAACTTGCGTCCGATATACCCATAAAGATTTTTAAGTTCAGGTTCAGAAATTAGTTGATCTAGGGTAGCAGTAAGGAACTTGTCATTGACATCAGTCCTAAATACACCAGGAAGTAAATTTATACTTTTTCTTGCGGCCATTATGTTCTCTTTTGTTTGATCCTAATATTATGCAACTACTGGTTGATTCAACTGTGCGGCAGTTATAGCAGTGATTATCTGCACATTATCTACTGTAGCGGCACTTACAATGATTTCATTATACTCTGCATTGATCTGTAACAGACTACCAAATGTCTCACTGGTACTAGTTGGTACTATAGTAACAGATGCTATGTTTGGTGCTAGTACACTGTGCAGATATGCTGACAATTCACTGAAATAAAATGTTTCACCAAAGTCCCAATTAGCGATATCAAAATACGTATTAATCGCTGCAATTACACTGGTCTTAACATCATTATCACTGACTACTACGCTGGCATTTTTAACTACCTTAAATGTGGCTCTTAATGCTGCTTCTGCTTTATCACCAAAGATAGGTTTAAATTTTGCTGGATTATAAATTATAGTGTCACTGATACTCTTGTATTTTTCTAGATCACTGTAGTCTGTGCCAAGTGTCTCTGGAGTAGGGGCAATGGGTTCTTCTACAGTATTTGTAGTATCTTGTATCCATGCTAGATAATCTGTTGCGTAAGCTTTGGTTAGGATATATAAATCCACGATATTGTTAGGACTTGGATCGATACGACGATTGTTCGGACTGCTATGTCTATATTGGAAGTATAGATCTTGACGACCTACCTTAGCAGTATATCCTGTCACCTCATCGAGTGTGTAGACTGAGTCATTTGCGATAGATAACTGATAGAATGTATCAGTTGGTGGTATATAGAATAATTGTCCATCTTGATAGAGTGTAGCGGCAATCTGTGCGGCGGTAAGTGTTTCATAGATGCTGACTACTAAGCTGTTGCTTACTGGTGTCTGTATGACAAAATTATCATATCCAAAAGTATTTTGGAAGTAGACATATTTTGCATTTGAATTAGTATCAGGACTTACTAGTAACTCAAAAAGTTCTGGATTATCTGGAATACCGTCATCGTTGCTGTCAGGGAACGTTACTAGAATTTTGTTAGCGTTAGCATAACCATCTACCTCTACGATATTATCGTAGATGTGCCAAACATAATCTAATGCCAATGAATTAGTGTCATCTGGATTGGTATTTACTTTTAAGACTTTGATCTGATCTTTGATCGTAAATCCAGTCTTAGGATCAAAGATTTTAACACGATCATCGAAATAAAAATTAGTTTCTAGAACGCTTTCGAACACATATTCTAGTCCACGATAGTAAACTGTATAGGTCTGCCCCACTGCTTGAAATCGGATAAGCCAACTTGAATCAAGACCAGCTGCACTGGTATTACCAGTATACGCTAAACTGAAATCACCCGTATCTAGATCTTCAGGTTGGATGATGACCCACTCACTGTTATTAACGTCATAGCGTAGACCAAAATCTTTAAAGGCTCTGATGAAATCTACTATGTTGGTTGTAAGTGCATCGGTAAAATTATTATTAAATACTGGGAATATTCTAACAGCTTCTGCACCAGTAGGTACCACTTGATTAAGAGTTATAGGTCCACTGCCGTTGTCTAGATTACCTTGTCCACCGTTAGTTCCATCTGCTAAAACCTGTATTACCTGCGCATAGATAAAATATTTGTCTCCGCTGTTAGATGGAACTCCTGGCTGTATGGTGTTACGTGCATCAAAATAATTTCCTGTACCAGCTGAAAATTTAATTATACTACCTTGTTTGATATATCTCTTGCTGTCTGCTACAAAATCACCTACCTGCAGAATATTATCTGTGCTGTCATAGAAATATCCTGTGATACCTGCGTCATCTAATGATTTATTCCAGTAGGTGTTAGTTGCATTAATAGCATTATAAGTGCTGTAGAAAAACTGTAACATCTCTTTAGTTGATGTGAGTGATTTGACCTGATTATTGATCACTCTGAAGATGTCATTGGTAGTATTAAAACTAAAATTAAATGATTGAATAGGATCATCACGATACAGCATACCGTCTTGGCAGAATATGTTAGTAGATGAATACTTACCTGTGGTATCGATCACATCAAGATAACGGCTTACACCACTGCTGGTACGATTTACTGCTTTAACTTTTAAGACATTATTGAATAGTGTGTATGGTAAGATGTTATAGTCTTCACCTGTGACCATACGATCCTGTGTATAGTATTGTTGAGGGGCTTTCTGACGGACATCATCAACTGTTTCACGTGTAGTAGCATTAGTAACTGTGTAACGTAGGCTAGCACGTATATTAATAGTTTCAGTGCGGCCAGTACGGCTAACATAGTTTATAGGAATAACTATGCCTCTGAGTTCATCTGGTGATATCTTGTAGCTGAGACCATTGCTGACTCTATAGTAGATCCTAAAACGACCTTGTGGAATATTTGCAAAACTGCCATCACCAAAAATTAAATCAATCTGATCACCTGCGCGAGTATTCACTTGATAGATATTCTTGTTAGTGGATTTGTTGTAGATAACGTTAGTAGCACCAACACTAGGGACTGGCGTCCACTGTGTGCTTAAATTACCATTTTTATCTAGGCTATATACCCACACGTCTGTGTTGTTGATGTTGTTAACATTCAAACTGTACACGCGATTAGGTAGGCTTTCTTGGAAGTTGACATCTATGCTCTGTAGTACGCCTTGTTTGAAGTGTAAGAAATATCCAGTATTATTGCTGCCATTGCCTAGATTATCATTTCTATACAATAGATTAAAACTGCTGTTAGGTTTAGGTGCTACTTCATACAAGTAGTTTTGACCAGTTGATGTTGGGCTGACTATTTCAAACGCTATCTGGCTTCCTTCAACTGCAGCACTGAACTGATAGGTGGCTGTAAGATTTGGTACTAGATTGATCTGATATTCTTCAGTGGTCACACCGTTAAGTAATTTGCTATTACTGGGTTTACCTACTGCCTGATTGCTGTTAAGGCTAGCGTTAACCACTGCGATAAATTGTTCTGTCCAGTTGTCGTTCGCTGAATCTGCCCAGTTGATCACTAATCCTGATAGATTTAATCCGTTGCTATCAAAAACATTTTCAGTGGTGCTGACTGAATCAACTTTTAATAAGCCACTTGCAGGAATATTACGTTTAGGATTATAGCTGATTAAACGTGCTAGTTTTAGTACGCTGTCACGTCGTTGCGCTGTGTCAATAAAATTTTCACGGGCATTTAGATCGCCACGGAAAGCAAGGCTTTGTCCTAGGAACGCTATAAGATCTATAAGAGCGATAAATTCACTAGATTCGATGAAGTCATTGAAATCTTCTGGATAATACACACGGAGATAGTCAACCATGCTCTTGCGGAGGGTTTCATAGTCATAGCTTTGAAAATCCGCATTACGGAAAGTTTGATATAGTTTAGTCCAATCTTCTGCGACTAGTAAACTGCTTTGTCTTGTGGTAATAGCCATCTGTTGTTCCCTAATATAATGTATTTATCAGGAAAATAAACTGGGTAGTTAATTAAATAGCGGTAAGTGTGTTGTTCTGATTATCAAACTGTAGATTTAGTAAATTAGTCTGATTTGTTAGGACATAGCGTAATTGTAGCTCTACTTGTATGCCTTGATCATATTCGGTGATCACCACATTGTCGATGCTAATCCTAGGATCATATTCAGCGATGGCTTTGATGTCTGAGATTATCACGCTTTTTAGGTCTTCAGTCAAGGGTTCATGTACCACGTTCCAGATGATAGTACCAAAATTTGGATTCATCAGCTTTTCACCTTTACGGATGTAGAAATGATTGATCAAGTCCTGTTTGACTAACTCAAAATCCGTAAGGCGATACTTGCGTGTGCGCCCTATAGTAGAAAATCCTCTGTACATGATAGCCATATAGATATTTATCCTGCCTTAACTGCTGGTACCTGCGGTGCCAATACTGCTACAGCAAACTTGCCTTTTTGGAAATAACTACTACCAGTGGTACCAAATGCATCTGCACCACCTCGACCGTTACGCCAATTCTTAGCACCACCGGCTCCTAGTAAATGACTTGTGGCCAGCATACCACCAACTTCTTCTGGTGGCATATCTGCGGTTATGGCCCCATTTTTAACCATGGCAGTGTAGTTGCGTTGTGTATATTCAATCATGGCGCTTTCTTGTACGCTACCATTGCTGAGCCAAGCACTCTTGTCAGTGATACCATCTTTGCCGGTCCATGAATTAGGATTGTCCAGCTGTGCCAGGCTAGTCACCGATGATTTTACATAACCTCCATCTATCAGGGCCTGGTATCCAAATTGATACTTGCCCACATAACCAAGGCTATTAACCGCTGTGTAATCACCACCACTTTCACTTTTGCCAATCTGTGCCAGATAAGCTGTCATCTGATCTTTGTTTAGATTTCCTACGGTGCTGATAGGTTCAGGTTGATTGCGTAGATCTTTAGCACCTCCCGGATTCTTGACTTCTGTTCCAGCAACACTTTTAATAGCGTCAACTGATTCTGTATAGGTAGCTTGGGGAGTGATACCTGAGCTGGCATTTTCTGGATTGAAGAAAGCTACAGTTTCGCCTCTGTCAAAAGGTTCGTGTGTGGGTGCTACCGTAACTATGCTACTTAACTGATTAGCTCTATTGATCCATAACCCACTACCGCTGTCACGTGATGTATCTGAAAAGTTGTTGAGTTTAAATGTATCTACACCACTAACAGTCAATGTACCACCACTATTGTTTAGTATCTGTGCGGCTTCCAATGCATAATTTTGTGCGGCTTTGAGGCTGATACTTGCACCGGTTTCTACTTTAAACGGTCCGCCTATCTTAAATTCTGCTGTAGTATTGGTTTGTACTGATAGGCTACCTGTTAGTAGAGTTGTACTAGCAGATTCTGCTTGGATCTTTCCGCCTGCTCTGAGATTTATATTATTGGCTGCGTTGAGATTAATACTAGCGTCGCTGTGTAGATTGATCGTACCTTGTGATCTCACGCTGAAATTGCCTTGGCTGAATATTTTTATCTGTCCATCGCTGGTTAGTTCTACCCAGCTAGTACCATCTTTATGGCTAATATACAGAATATTGCTAGAGTCATGCATGAGTATCTGATGACCTCCAGCTGAGCGCAGCCTTACCAGCTGATTCTGTCCAAGGGTAGCACCATCATCCATGACGAACGTGTGTCCGCCCTTGCGACTTTTGATCTTGAAAAATTCTGGAGGCAAAGTACCAGCATTAAGTCTGTTAACATAGTCATTCCTAGGATTTGCTGGGTCTTGTGCATCCAATGGGCGTCCTGGTGTGCTGATACCAAATACCGCACTAGGAGTCTCTCGTTGGCTACTGCTGCTGATAGCACCACGTATGGGATCTCTGTCTAGACCCTGTACTTTCAGTATACCATATTGTTCAGTGTGTATGGGCTTGCTGAGATTATAAAAGGCAGGATTAATTACGTTTTCAGGTAGATTTTCGTTAAACTCTGCTACGGGTATAGGGACTCCTGCCTGGAATCCAGTACGATCAGCACCACTAGCTGAATTTAGATCAACATTGGTACTGCCTGCTAGTGCTGGAACCATGTGATGGCTTAGATTAGGATTAACACAGGCTACCCAATATCCACGGAGAGGATCACCCGCTATGAACAAAACTATGACCTGTACACCAATATCAGGTGGTACCATCCACATACCATATGTGTGTGTTACGCTTTCGAATGCATTGGCTGTATCTGCTGTGTTAGTATTGGTAGTATATCCCATGAAAGGACTAGCATAACTAACCGTGCGCCAATTTAGTTGATCCTTTTCATCACCACCTAGATCTGGTATGTATACCTGTAAGCGACCACTGCGTGTGGGATCAAGATTGTTTTTCACTATGCCAATGTATGGATAGGGATCAACACGAGCCGCGCCAGCTTCTTCTCTGCGCAGATTTTTAATTACTTTGGTGCCTGCTCTTTGATCTATTGCCATTATTGTTTCCTAATTTGAAGTGCTCGTAGCACCGTTAAATGTTCTAGTTAAAGTCCTACCTGATACTGGATCTTCATAACTATAAACGATTGAGCTGCCACTGTCGACAGCACTGACAAATTTATTCATATTTACAGGATCATCTGAGCCAGGAGGTAAATTAACACCTTTATATTGGAAAACTCCACTGGCTAGGTTTTGTGATACGCCAATCGGTAATTGTTGCCCATCAACTGAAACTCCTCTTACACTATTTTCCCCTGTGGCTGGTCCGTTATATAACACAGAACCATTATCAAGTCTCGTACCGCCAACTGGTGCGGGCGGAACCGTTACAGGTTCATTAGTGCCACTAATTGGTTCTTCAGGTGCTAAAGCACGTGTTTCAACTAAATCATCTTGTTCAGCAGTCCGATCTGCAAGCTCAGTCCTATTATCCGCTTGCTGTTCCTGTGCTGACTGTGCTGTATCATCAGATTCAACTGTAGATCTCTTGGCAGAATCTGGCGTAGTAAAGTCTGGACCTATCATATAATTGTCCATCTGCGCAGTCTGACCTAGCAGTATATTCCTATTATCGCTAGTAGGTGGTTTGTTATTAGCATAATCCAGTTTATCCTGTCTTGGCAATCTGATTAGATTTAATACCTGAGTAAACATACCATTGCGGAATTCGTTTGAAACTTTTATTACTCTGTACAATCCAGAAAATAAACTGGTCTGCATTGGTCCTAATATATTTTCGTTAGTGAATTGCATCATGCCTGTGGTTTCATCTATATCTACGGGTGTGCGGAAAGTGAGATTCACATAGACTTCCCCACGATCCATATTGAGACTACCATCTGGTGTTAATCTCGGATCGGCATTGATTAGATTTTCACTGATCTGTTCGTTGGTTTTTGGTGTCCAGAATAATTCATCCTGTTTGATAAAACTAGGATCACCTATGATTTTAAGTTTCACATGCAACATATCTGCTTGGCTGAGTGTCAGCAAGCTAGCTTCAAGATCAGCCACAGCTATTTGTTTAGCTGTAAGCGCACCACTACCAGTCGTGGTCCTTGCATCTAATATCTGAGGTTTCATAACCATGGGCATGATAGCATTAGGATCCTGTACCACACCTATGCTATTGGTTTTAGGGTTTTCGTCTTTTTCAGCTTCACCCGGTGATGCTAGTTGTGTGATCTTAGCCGCGCTGGTCCTATACAAGGTCAGGGCATTATAGTATAGAGCATTAAACTGTATGTCTAGATCTAGGATGTCATCATTTTTACCTGTGTAGATATAGTTGTAGGATTTCACAGGAGGTTTTGGATTGTCTTGTTGTCCAGCAGTACCACCAGGGCCTACGGCGATTTTTACATTCCTGACTTCATACTTTTGTATATGGTAAGTAATTTCTCTGGCCCAGACTTTTCTTATGTTATCAAATTTGATTAGTTTAATACTAGGAACGATCTTAAACCAATACAAGGGTTGATTGGCCTGCTGTTTGAGATCTTCAAGATATTTTTCGACATCTTCTATGCCATCTGGTATGACTATCTGATCTGTCATCCATTTGCTATTACGTATTACCCACCCTATAACTTGATCGATATAGGTACCAGCATTGATTTGGAATAATCTTAGATCGGGTCTGTATGAGTTGGTATTAAATCCCAGATCACCTTTTTTAGTATTGTCATCTTTGGCCAATCCAGATCTTGCATCTATAGATACCATGCCTGCGTTTTTAGGTGATGAGATCGACCCAGTGGTAAATGGGCTGTTGGCTATCTCAGGGTCGATAAAGTTAAACACATAACGATCGTTGACTGATATCTTGCCATCATCAAATGCGGCTTTTTGGAAATTGTTTAAGGCAGTACCAAAACTCTTGATTAAACCTAGTTCTCGTTTGGTCTTGATACTGAGAAGGCTTTGATTGAGTGTGTTCACAGGAACAAATTGTCCATCGGGACCAACTATGCGGCCATCGTTTCTGGCATATAAGGAACCCTGTGCGGATTCTCTCTCTACAGATGTATCTGTTGTGTCGCCTTGCGTTTCGTTGCTTTGAAAGAACTGTCCTACTGTTGCGGCTTCTACTTCAAAATTGCCAGGAGTAGTTACTGTGCTTAGATCGTACGCACTGTGATTGTAAGGAACTCCTTTGATCGCATATTCAGCACCCCTGGCTGAGATCTTCACATCCATCT
>Ga0315906_10006004_pt1 | contig 15122 bp, 13 predicted proteins | sample LakEriMetagenome_4_FD_203526 | JGI IMG/M metagenome (GOLD analysis project Ga0315906, IMG submission 203526) | Freshwater fungal communities from buoy surface, Lake Erie, Ohio, United States - Buoy 2 MA122 | ecosystem: Environmental > Aquatic > Freshwater > Lake > Lake biofilm | place: USA...
GACCGCCGTGCGGTTGCCGCTTGGAGGGCCGCCCACCCGAATGCCTTCGGGATTGAAGCCGCCGTTGCCAAAGGGCGAGGTGCCGTTGGTGCCGATCCATTTATTGCCGCCTTCGTGGCGTTCTTTCTGCTCTTCGAGCAGCTGCTTCAGGCGTTCGAGCAGCTTGTCGAGCCCGCCCATGGCTTCGATCTGTGCTTTTTCCTCGGCAGTGAATTCGCGCTGCATCTGGCGCTTGAGCCAATCCATGGGCACATCGAGGTCGATGCCGGGCAGCTCGGAGACGCCTTTGAAATAGACCCCGAACGCCTTGTCGAACTTGTCGAAGTTGCGCTCGTCTTTGACCAGTGTGGCGCGCGAAAGAAAGTAGAAATCGTCCAGGGACTGGTTGATCACGTTCTTGCGCATGGCTTCGAGGAGGGTCAGATACTCCTTGATCGACACGGGCAGCTTGGCCTGGCGCAGGTGAAGAAAGAACTCGATCAGCATGGTGGCTCCAGAAAATGTTTGACTGTGGCGGGCTTGGGTCGGGCCGGTTCAGGGCGCCGGCAACCTGGCCTGTCGGACCTGCAGGTGGCGGCGCACGGCGGGCCACTCGCTGTCAATGATGGAAAACACGACGGTATCGCGCAGGCTGCCATCGGGCAACCGCTGGTGCTGACGCAGCACGCCGTCCTGCTTGGCGCCCAGCCGCGCGATGGCTTCGCGTGAACGGTGATTGAACCAGTGGGTGCGAAATTCCACGGCCAGGCAGTGCAGGGCCTCGAAGGCATGGGCAAGCAAGAGTCGCTTGCATTCGGTGTTGAGCGCACTGCGCTGCACCGAGGCGCTGTAGAACGTGGTGCCGATTTCGAGCCTGCGCTGAGCGGCTTCGATGTTCATGAAGCGGGTGCAGCCCACGACCCGTTCATCGCGCAGCCGGCGGACCACGAAGGGCAGTGCACTCCCTGCGGTCTGTGCCTTCAGAGACGCCGCGATCCAGGCGTCGAGCGAATCGGGGGGCGGCACGATCGTGTACCAGAGCGTATGCAGAGCGCCGTCGGCAATGGCCTCGCGCAGCCCGTTGGCATGGGCTTCCGACAACGGCTCCAGCCGCACGATCTCGCCTTGCAGCGTGACCGATTGCGGTGGCCAGGGCAGGGCAGGGCCGATTGATGCGCCGGAACGATCGGTGCTCACGCGATGCGCCCCCGGCTCAGGTCTGGCGCGTGGACAGCGCCAGACCGCACACACCAAAGATGATCAGCACGATGCTGCCGATCCGCAAGGCGCTCAGGGGTTCTTTGAAGTAGGTCATGCCGACTACCGCCACAAGCGCCGTGCCCATGCCGGACCAGATGGCGTACGTGACCGACAGGTCCAAGCGCTTCAGGGCCATGGCATTGCAGGCGAAGGCCACGCCATAGAGCAGCATCATGGCCACGATCGGCCATGGTCTGGTCAGGCCCTGGGACAGCTTCATCGCTGTGCTGCCGCCGACCTCGAACAAGATGGCGGCTGCGAGGTAGTACCAGTGCATGAATACGACTGAGAAAACTGAGGATTGAGAGCAGACCCGGGCGATGCGCGTGTGTCATGCCCGGCCCGGCGTGTCAGCGGTTATGGCGCGCCATGAAAATCAGGCGCTCGAACAGATGGACGTCTTGCTCATTTTTGAGCAGGGCGCCGTGCAGCGGCGGAATAGCGGCCTTACCGTCCTTGGATTGCAGGGCCTCAGCCGGAATGTCTTCGGCCATCAGCAGCTTGAGCCAGTCGAGCAACTCGGACGTGGACGGCTTTTTCTTGATGCCAGGCAGCTCGCGGATCTGGAAGAAGCTTTCCATGGCTTCCTTGAGCATGTCCTTCTTGATATTCGGCTGATGCACATCGACGATGGCCTGCATCGTCTCCTTGTCAGGAAACTTGATGTAGTGGAAGAAGCAGCGGCGCAGGAAGGCGTCGGGCAGCTCTTTTTCGTTGTTCGAGGTGATCATGACCACCGGACGGTGCTTGGCCTTGATGAGCTGGCGCGTCTCGTAGCAGTAGAACTCCATGCGGTCGATTTCGCGCAGCAGATCGTTGGGGAACTCGATGTCGGCCTTGTCGATTTCGTCGATCAGCAGCACCACCGGCTTGTCGGCCTCAAAGGCCTGCCACAGCACGCCTTTGACAATGTAGTTGGTGATGTCCTTGACGCGCTCTTCGCCCAGCTGGGAATCGCGCAGACGCGACACCGCGTCGTATTCGTACAGACCCTGCTGGGCCTTGGTGGTGGACTTGATATGCCACTGCAGCAGCGGCATGCCCAGGCCGGCGGCCACTTCTTCGGCCAGCATGGTTTTGCCCGTACCAGGCTCGCCCTTGATCAGCAGCGGACGCTGCAGCGTGATGGCCGCGTTCACCGCGAGCTTGAGGTCGTCGGTCGCGACGTATGAGGAGGTGCCTTCGAAACGCATGAATGGGTTCGCCTGTTGGGGAGTGGATCCGGACTTCACGCATGGGCCCGACAGCGGGTGGGCACTGCGTCATCTGCCTGGCCGAGTATACGGAAAAGCGCCCGCTCGGGTAGAATCCGCCCCGACGCAGCGCAGCATTGGCGTCCGTTTCATTTCCTCGACGCACACCCATACGATAACTATGAGAACCCACACAGCTTTCGGAAGATCGATTGCATCGGCGATGGTGCTGACCGCAGCGCTGGCAGCGTCTTCCGTCCATGCACAGGGCGCAGCCGCACAGGGCAATGCAGAGGCCGGTCGCGGCAAGGCGTCGATGTGCGTCGGATGTCACGAGATCCCCGGATACAAGGCCTCGTTTCCTTCGGTCTATCGCGTGCCGATGATCACGGGCCAGTCGGGCAAGTACATCGAAGCGTCGCTGCAGGCCTACCGCAAGGGCGACCGCAGCCACCCCACCATGCGCGCCATTGCCGGCAGTCTGACCGATCAGGACATCGCCGATCTGGCTGCCCTGTACGGCAGCAAGTGATCGATTGCGCGTCCTGCGTCCGCACCGAATTCAAGCTCACACTTTCATGATGTCGACACTTCAACACTCGATGACCCGTACTGCGCGTGCGCTCTCAGCCTCGGCCGCGTTACTCGCGCTGCTGAGCGTTTCCCCTGCTGTTTGCGCCGCGGATCGTGCGGCCGGACAAGCCAAGGCCGACGCGGTCTGCGCAGCCTGCCACGGCAAAGACGGCAATACGCCGGTCGACCCGTCGTATCCGAAGCTGGCAGGGCAGTATTCCGATTTCCTGATTCGCGCACTCTCGGATTACAAGACCGGAGCCCGCAAGAACGCGATCATGGCCGGTCAGGTCCAGGCTCTGTCGAAGGCTGACATCGAAAATCTCGCTGCGTACTACGCAGCCTTGCCGGGTTCGCTCTCTTCGAAGCGCTGACCGTTCAGGTCAGATCAACGCGGTTCAGATCAGCCCTTCAAAGCCGATCGCATCGACCCAGTCGCCGGCGGCCACATCGCCCTGATCATGGCGCAGCACGATCAGGGCATTGGCCTGACTCATCGAACGCAATACCCCTGAGCCCTGGTTGCCCGTGATGTGGGCCTGCAGCAGGCCGTCCGGGCCGACCTCGACGGTGGCCCGCTGATACTCGGTGCGCCCCGGACGTTTGCGCAGGGGCGCAAGGCTTCGGACACGCAATGGCAAGACTGGCCTGGGGCTTGCGCCCGACAGCCTGATGAGCGCATCGCGCACGAAAAATAAAAACGTGATCATGACCGCCACCGGATTGCCGGGCAGGCCGAAATACCAGGCGTTTGCGATGCGCCCGAAGGCCATTGGGCGACCCGGACGCATCGCGATGGTCCAGAAGGCTACTTCGCCCAGTCGGTTCATGACCGCCCGCGTGTAGTCGGCTTCGCCTACTGACACGCCGCCTGACGAGATCACCGCATCGGCCTGTTCGCTGGCGGTGCGCATGGCCGCCTCCAGTGCTTCGGGCGAGTCGGTCACCACCCCCATGTCGATCAACTCGACGCCGAGACGGCTGAGCAGTCCGTGCAGGGTGTAGCGATTGCTGTCGTAGATGCAGCCCGGGTCAAGTGGCTGGCCCAGCGAACGCAATTCACTGCCAGTGGAGAAAAACGCGACGCGCAGCCTGCGCTGCACGGGCACCTCTGCCACGCCGATCGAGGCGAGCAGCCCGAGGTCAGCCGGGCCGAGGGATCGGCCAGCGACCAGCGCAGGCAGGCCGGCGGTGAGGTCTTCGCCACGCAGACGCCGGTTCTGCCCGGCGGATTGACCAGGAGGGATCAGGATGGATGTGCCGTCCTGGCGGGCCACTTCCTGAATGACCACCGTGTCGCAACCATCGGGCATCACGGCGCCGGTCATGATGCGCACGGTCTGGCCGGGCTGCACTGCGCCTGCGTAAGCCTGACCGGCCAGTGCAGTGCCGACCGGCATCAGTCGGGTCGGTGCGGTGGCGTTCAGATCCGAAGCCCGTACAGCCCAGCCGTCCATCGCCGAGTTGTCGTGCGGTGGTACATCGATCGGCGAGATGATGTCGCGGGCCAGAACACGCCCCAGAGCCTGGCGCAAGGCCACCCCTTCGGTCTCGGCGATCGGAGTCATGCATTGCTCGATGACAGCACGTGCAGTGGCCACCGGAAGTGCCTTGCCAAGGCCATCGGGCAGGGCAGTCAGTAATGCGCTCAGGGATGAGGAGGCAGTCATGGTGAAGGGCGGGAGGCGTGCTGTTGCAGATCCTGCGGCGTGTTGATGTTCACGAAGGCGTCTTCATCGGCGAACGGGACTTCGACTGTGCGCAGTTGACCGGTCCAGGCATCGATGCGTCGTCGGCCGCTGGCAAGAAAGGCTTCGAGGTCGGTCAGCAGAGTGGTGCGCACCAGCGCAAACACCGGGTGGGTCTGTTGGCCTGTGCGGGCTATCGCCACCTGCGCGTTGTGCGAGATCACAGCATCGGCGAGCCGCTGCACCAGGTCGGTCGGCAAAAAGGGCGAGTCGCAGGGCACAGTAACGATCCAGGGTGTGGTGCTGCAAGACATGGCGGCGTGCAAACCCGCGAGCGGTCCGGCAAACCCTTCGATGCGATCGGCAACGACCGGCAGGCCGAAAGCCTGCCAGTCAGGCAGGTTGCGATTGGCGTTGAGGAGTAAGTGGCCCACTTGCGGTGCGAGGCGATCGATCACCTGGCGCACCATCGGCTGGTGACCCAGCACCAGCAAACCCTTGTCTGTGCCCGCGCCGTGGGTATCCATGCGCCGGCTCAGGCCACCGGCCAGCACCACGCCTGTGATCTGTTCACGAGGGATCGCACTCATCGACTTAGCCTCGCTGTTCATACCGGTGAAAGCGGCGAATCAAGCAGGCGATCAGCGCCGGTATACAGGAGGTAATGGCGGCCCTGGCAGCGGGCAAACATCGTCAGACCCAGCTGCTCGGCCAACGCATGGCCCATGCCGGTCAGGCCCGAGCGGGACATCAGCACCGGAATGCGCATCTGGGCGCACTTGATCACCATCTCGGAGGTCAGGCGCCCGGTGGTGTAGAAGACCAGGTCGTCGCCGGACAGTCCTTCCCGCCACATCCAGCCTGCGATGGCGTCGACCGCGTTATGCCGGCCCACGTCTTCCACGAAGCGCAGCAATTGCGGCAGGCCAGGCTGGGCTTGCGAAAAGAGGGCACAGGCATGGACCGCGCCGGCTTGCTTGTAGAGCGTGTCGTGTCCTCGCACCTGATCGATGACACTGTAGACGGCGTCACGCGTGAGGCCCGCGTGGTCACCCCATTGGACAATGTCCAGCGTGGACATCAGGTCGCCATAGACCGTGCCCTGGCCGCAGCCTGTGGTGACGGTGCGCTGCCCCAGGCGTGCATCAAGCGCGGCGGCCTCCTGGCCGGTCCAGAGCGTGCGCCCATGCTCGGCCAGGCCGCGCGAGGTGATGGCGACTGACTCGGTATCCCAGTCGACCTGTACGGCTGCGATGGCGTCGATGCTGGTGACGATGCGCTGATTGCGCAGCCATCCGAGGGCGAGGTCCTCCGGATGGGTGCCCAGCGTCATGAGGGTCACCAGTTCGCGCTTGTCCAGGTACAGCGTGAGGGGATGTTCGCCGCAGATCAGCGTCTCGCGCATCTGACCGGTTTCATCCAGTGCCTGCAAGGCGACGGTCGGTGCACGACCATGGTCGCTCAGGCTCAGCGTGCGCTCGGAAACAGTCATGGTCCGGATCAGCCGCCGATGTAACTCATCTCGATCTTGCGCAGGCCCGCGGACTGGCTGGAGCGCACTTCGGAATAGTTGTCCTGGCGCGTTTGCCAGATGTGCGCAACGGCTGCAGCGAGCTGCGCATCGGTGCACTGCGAGCGCAGCAGTGCCCGCAGATCGTGCCCGGAGTTTGCGAAGAGGCAGGTGTAGAGCCGGCCTTCGGTCGACAGTCGGGCACGCGAGCAGTCTGAGCAAAAGGGCTGGGTGACCGACGAAATCACGCCCACCTCACCGCTGCCGTCACTGTAGCGCCAGCGCTCGGCGACTTCGCCTGGATAGTTGGGGTCGATTGGCTCGAGGGGATGCACGGCATGAATGGCCGCCACGACCTCACGGCTGGGCAGCACTTCGTCCAGGCGCCAGTCATTGGAGGAGCCGACGTCCATGAATTCGATGAAGCGAACGATCTGACCGCGCGCCCGGAAATAGCGGGCCATGGGCACGATCTGGTCGTCGTTGACCCCACGCTTGACCACCATGTTGACCTTGATGCCATCAAAGCCTGCGGCCTGCGCGGCATCAATGCCGGCCAGAACATCGGCCACCGGAAAGTCGACGTCGTTCATGGCACGAAAGGTGGCATCGTCCAGTGCATCGAGACTCACAGTGATGCGGCGCAGCCCCGCAGCGCGCAGCGCCGCAGCCTTGCGTGTCAGCAGCGAACCATTGGTGGTCAGGGTGAGATCAAGCGGAGCACCAGCGGGTGTGCGAATGGAGGCGAGCATCGCGATCAGTCGCTCGATATCCTTGCGCAGCAAGGGTTCGCCGCCGGTCAGGCGGATCTTTTCGACCCCATGCGCCACAAACACCCGCACCAGACGGTCGATTTCCTCGAAGCTCAACAGCGAGGTCTGCGGCAGGAACGCGTAATGCTTATCGAACACCGATTTGGGCATGCAATAGCTGCAACGGAAATTGCAGCGGTCGGTGACCGAGATGCGCAGATCGTGCAGCCGCCTGCCACGGATGTCCGACAGCAGGCCGGTGGGCGCAGCGGACTCAAGTGGCACAGCCGGAACCGAGGCGGCATAGCGCTGGTCGGCGATGGGAATGATGAAGCGTTCAGACATGGTGCGCGTGGTTGGGGCCAGTCTAGCAGCGCAGGGGCGGGCAGCCGCTGAGGACTGGCTGGCGGAAGGGAATGGGAGTCGAACCCACCCGGCGACGCGTGGCGCCACCCACCGGGTTTGAAGCCCGGCCGACCCACCAGGATCGTTTCCCTTCCGTGCGGTGCAGACTGCTCTTTCGCGAAGATACCTCAGTCGCGCGATGGGAGCGGTGCAGCGGCGCTGAGAGCGGATACAAGGGGCACTGGGCTGGCGCTTGGTTGCAGCCCCTGAGCCGATTGAGCAGGAATGGTTTGGCTGACCGCTCAGCTGTCCTGCAGGCGCGCCTTCAGTGCCGGCAACTGCGACAGAAAGAGCATCGGATCTTCCAGGCAACGCAGATCGAGGATCAGCCGGTCATCGGCGATGCGCCCGATCACTGGTGTCGGCAATGCGCGCAGGCTGGCGGTGAGTTGATCCAGCGCGCGGCCCACCCCCCTGGTGCGCGTCGAGGCAATTGCGATGCCGGCGGACGGCAGCAGATCGACCGGCAAAGACCCTGAACCGATCTGACCTTGCAGTGCAACCACCTCGGACGTGAAGCGCGGCGCCAGGGCGCGCGCGAGGGCTGGCTCGACCTGAAGCGCCGTGGCGTGAATCGAGGACGCTGAGCGGGTCAGCAATCGCAAGGTGGGCAGGTCGCGGGCCAGTCGTTCGGGGCGCAGGTACAGACGCAAGGTGGCTTCGAGCGCCGCCATGGGCAGCTTGCTCATGCGCAGCGCGCGCTTCATCGGGAAGCGGCGGATGCGGTCGATCTCCTCACGGCTGCCTACGATCAGACCTGCCTGCGGTCCACCCAGAAGCTTGTCGCCGCTGAAGGTGACCACATCGCATCCGGCGCTGACCTTGTCCTGCACCATGGGTTCGCGAGGCAGTCCGAATGCACTCAGGTCGATCAGCGACCCTGAACCGAGGTCGCTGGCCAATGGAATGCCACGCGCGTGTGCCAGGGTGGCGAGCTCAGCCTCATCAACGCTGTGGGTGAAACCCTGCACCACGTAGTTGCTGGTGTGTACTTTCATGATCAGCGCAGTGCGCGGGCTGATCGCGGCTTCGTAATCGTGCAAGTGAGTGCGGTTGGTGGTGCCCACCTCCACGAGGGTGGCGCCAGCACTGGCCATGACGTCGGGCATGCGAAAGGCGCCGCCGATTTCGACCAGCTCCCCGCGCGAGACGATGACCTCGGCACCGCGTCCAAGCGCGGCAATCGTGAGCAGGACTGCGGCAGCGTTGTTGTTCACCACGGTGGCCGCCTGCGCGCCGGTCAGGGTGCACAGCAGGTCTTCGACCAGCTCATCCCGATCGCCGCGCTGCCCGCGCGTGAGGTCGTACTCCAGGTTGTTGGGCGCGACCATCATCGCCATCACCTGGGCCAGCGCCTCATCGGCGAGCAGGGCGCGCCCGAAATTTGTGTGAAGGACGGTGCCGGTCAGATTGAGGACCCGCACCATCTGCGGCGCCAGGCGCGAGCGGACATGCTCGGCCAAGGCGGCATCAAGCGCTTTGTCGGACAGATCGGCGCGACGCAGCTCACCGGCCAGCACCTGCGCACGCAGCGTGTCCAGCAGGCCACGGGCCTGGCCAGCGACAAGCGTGTGCCCGTGTTCGGCGATCAGCGCCTGCGCCATCGGCTGCCGAAGCAGCCGGTCAACCGACGGCAGGTGCTGCGGCTGTGCGGCGGCGTGCGCGTCATCCATGAATGGAGGTTCCGCGCACGCCTTCAGCCTGCGTGTGCTCAGACCGCCGGGCGATTACCTTCGGTCTCGATCTGAACCAAGGGCTCACTGGCGACCACCTGGCGTGGTTTGCGCACGCGCGGTACACGCACGACCGGAGCGACCGGCTCGGGCTCCTGGGCGGGGGCCGAAGTGGTCTGGACCCACTGCAAACCGGCCTGTTCGACCACAGCCTGCAGTGCGCCACTGTCGGCCGGTGCAGCGATCGGCGTCGGCGCAGGGGCTGAGACGATCGGCGCGGGGGCCGGAGTTGGTGCAGCCGCTGCGACCGGCGCTGCAGGCGCAAAGACTGGCGGTTCGACCTGGACCGCGGCTGCCGCAGGGGCTGCTGGAACGGCCTGGGTGACGATCGGCTGTGCAACGGGCGCCTGTGCGGCAGGGGGAGGGGCCATCGGTTCAATCGCCGGGGCCGCCGTTTCAGACGTGACCACAGGCTCGACCGGCGGTTGCGCGGCAATCGATGCCGGGATCACCCGCTGCAAGGGCAGCGCACTCGCTTCGGTTCGGGCTGCAGACGTGTAGTCCCGCGGGGGCGCAGCCGAGGCCACCGGAGCCGGGGCTGCTACGGGAGCAGCCGGCGCCGTCACAACGGGTGCCACGACAGGCGCAGACGGCTCGCTCTGGGAGTCCTGGGCCACTGCGGGCATGGACGGCTGCTCGCCGCCCGGTTCGGTTTGCATGGTTGCGGAGGGGCGGGTCGACTCAAGCTCTGCCGACGCCGCTTCGAGGTCCGAGCGCTCCTCCTGGCCTTCGCCACGATCCCGACCGCGACCGCCACGACGCCTGCGTCCCCGACGCCTCGCCTCGCCGCCTTCGGTTGCGTCGACGCCGTCGTCGGTCAGCGGACCAGCTGCGCCTGATTCAGCGCGCGTTGCGGGTTCTGCCGAGGCAGCGGATTCACCTGCAGGGAATTCCATCTCTGCCTGCGCAGCACCACCCGCACGGCCCTGCGAGCCGCGACGCGGCTCCCGACGTCGACGCGGCTCCTCGCCTGCGGCAACGTCCGCTTGAGGCAGCGCATTGGCATCCTGCGTCGGTGCGGCAATTTGCAGCCCCGACACCTCGTTCTGTTCGACTGGGCGCTCTGATCCCTCGCGTGGGGCGCGATCGCCCTGGCGCCGATCGCCTCGGCCGCGCCGCGGCTCACGTCCGTCGCGCGGTTCTCTGGCTTCACGGGGTTCGCGTGTTTCACGCGGTTCACGGGTTGAAGTCTCTTTGGGTTCGGCACGACCCTCTCGGGCCTCACGTCCTTCGCGCCCGTCGCGGTGACGACCGCCGCGACCTCCACGCTCGTTGCGCTCGCCACGACCGCGCCCGTTGCCCTCGGATGCCCGCTCGCCGGTCGATGAGTTGACGGTGATCGCGCTGGACCCGCTGGCCGCAGCGGGCGCAACCGGCTGCGTTGCAACGGGTGCCGGCGCATCAGCCGGTTTGCGGCGGAACAGACCCAGGATCATGCTGAGCAGGCCGCCTTCAGCCGCAGCCGGTGCCGCTGCGACCGGAGCCGGCAAGGCTGGTGCAGGCGCAGGTGCAGGCGCCACCTCGGTGGCCTTGGGCGGCGCCATCGGGGCCGGCTGATCAGGCGTGATGCCTTTGACCATGGCCTCCTGGCGAGGCTTGCCCGCTTCGAACTTGCGATCGAGGTATTCGCCCGACTCATCCGGGCCGTCGGCAATGCTGTAGCTCGCGCGGTAGGTGGACAGACGTTCGTCGTCGTGGCGCAGGCGCTCGAGTTTGTAATGCGGGGTCTCGATGTGCTTGTTGGGGATCAGCACGATCTCGACTTTCACGCGTGCTTCGAGCTTGGCAATTTCCGCGCGCTTTTCATTGAGCAGATAGGTAGCCACTTCGACCGGCACCTGCGCATGAACGGCTGCGGTGTTCTCCTTGATGGCCTCTTCCTGGATGACCCGCAGCATGTGCAGCGCCGAAGACTCGACGTCTCGGATGACGCCGGTGCCATTGCAGCGCGGGCAGGTGATGTGGGTGCCTTCGTTGAGCGCCGGGCGCAGCCGCTGGCGCGAGAGTTCCATCAGGCCAAAGCGCGAGATCTTGCCGGCCTGGACCCGAGCGCGGTCGTAGTGCAGGGCATCTTTGGCGCGCTGCTCGACTTCACGCTGGTTTTTCGTGCTCTCCATGTCGATGAAGTCGATGACGATCAGGCCGCCCAGATCGCGCAATCGCATCTGGCGGGCCACTTCATCGGCCGCTTCAAGGTTGGTCCGGAAAGCGGTTTCTTCGATGTCGGAACCGCGGGTGGCGCGCGCCGAGTTGACGTCGATAGCGACCAGCGCCTCGGTGTGGTCAATGACAATCGCGCCGCCCGAAGGCAGCGGGACGACCCGCGAGTAAGCGGTTTCGATCTGATGCTCGATCTGGAACCGCGTGAACAGCGGGGTGTGATCCCGGTAGCGCTTGACCCGGGACACCATGTCCGGCATCACATGGCTCATGAACTGCTGAGCCTGCTCGCACACGTCGTCGGTATCGAACAGGATTTCGCCGATGTCGGGCGTGAAGTAATCGCGAATGGCGCGGATCACCAGGCTCGATTCCTGGTAGATCAGGAACGCACCGTTTGCAGATCCGGCTGCACCTTCAATGGCGCGCCACAACTGCAGCAGATAGTTCAGGTCCCACTGGAGTTCTTCCGCCGCACGGCCGATCCCTGCAGTACGGGCAATCAGGCTCATGCCCGAGGGCACTTCCAGCCGGTCCATGGTTTCGCGCAATTCCTGGCGCTCTTCACCCTCGACCCGACGCGACACGCCACCCCCGCGAGGGTTGTTTGGCATGAGCACCAGGTAGCGGCCGGCCAGAGAAATATAGGTGGTGAGCGCTGCCCCTTTGTTGCCGCGCTCTTCCTTGTCGACCTGGACGATCAGCTCCTGGCCTTCGGCGATGGCGTCCTGAATACGCGCCTTGGACGCCTCCGTGCCGGGCTTGAAGTAAGCCTTGGAGATTTCCTTGAAGGGCAGAAAACCGTGACGCTCTTCGCCATAGTTGACGAAGCAGGCCTCCAGGCTGGGCTCGACCCGCGTGACCACGCCCTTATAGATATTGCTCTTGCGGGATTCGCGCCCCGCAGACTCGATGTCGATGTCGATCAGCTTTTGACCATCGACGATCGCGACGCGCAGCTCTTCCGAGTGCGTCGCATTGAACAGCATGCGTTTCATCCGATACCTTTCACTCGCGCATCCGGCGTGGTGCGCGTGGCCAGCGGATCAACGCAGAGACTGTCCGGTCAGCGCACGGGGCGTGACCGGCGAATACGCATCGGGCTTCGACCATGCAGGACCCGATGCGCGGGGTGCGGGGCACGGCGCGCGAATGGATGGGTGGCTGGCATGGGAGAGAGCTGCATGATGGGAGGGGGGCGGTGCACGGTGGGGCGGAAGATTGGGGCTGCTCCGTTGGGGTCAGCGCCGTCCGCCGGACCGCGGGCCTGCCGGCCTCGGTTCGTTTCGGGTGTCTTACGTAGTCTCCGCGCGCCGAACCATTCGGCGCCGCGCTTGAATTCGGGTGGCTGCGTGGGCGGAACTGCCGTCCCACGTCTGGCCGCTACAATGCGGCTGTGGGCGTTCGGCATGGGCCGGTTTCGCAACTTCCGGAAGTATACACAAGCGCATGAATGCCTTAGCGGCCAACCGCTTAGCGGCCAAACCTGAGGCATCTCCTGCGCCTGACCCGGGCATGCGTCCGGAGGTCCGGCAGGTGCGCATCGACGAAGACCACGCCGGCCAACGGCTGGACAATTTTCTGATCGGCGAGCTCAAGGGCGTCCCCAAGAGTCGCCTGTACCGCATCGTGAGAAGCGGCGAAGTCCGGGTGAACAGTCGCCGGGTCACGCCTGAATACCGGTTGAATGCGGGCGACCTGGTGCGACTGCCACCGGTGCGTACCGCAGCCGAACGGCCGACATCCGTACCAGGCGCGGAGTTCCCCATCCTGTATGAAGACGATGCGCTGCTGGCAATCGACAAGCCGGCGGGTGTGGCGGTGCATGGCGGCAGTGGCGTCAGTTTTGGCGTCATCGAGCAACTGCGGGCAGCCCGACCCCAGGCGCGCTTCCTCGAACTGGTGCATCGGATCGATCGCGAAACCTCCGGCGTCCTGCTGGTGGCCCGCCGGCGCCCCGCGCTGCTTGCGCTGCATGAGGCGATGCGTCAGGGGCAGGTCGCCAAACGCTATCTGGCGCTGGTACAAGGCGACTGGACCGGCCCTGCGCAGGCATTGCGCTTTCCGCTGCACCGCTATCTGACGCCCGAAGGTGAGCGGCGGGTCATGGTGCGCGATGGGGGCCAGGTGGCCGGCACCCGGGTGAAGGCCCTGGCCCGCCGGACGCATCCGCGCTTCGGACCGGTCACGCTCGTGCAGGCCGATCTGGAAACCGGCCGCACCCACCAGATCCGTGTCCATTTGGCGCATATCGGTCACCGCCTGCTGGGCGATGAAAAATACGGTGACTTTGAACTTAATAAATTACTTCAGAAAGAAGGTCATAAGCGCATGTTTTTACACGCTTATAAAGTCAGACTCAAACATCCGTCCAGTGGTCAGGACCTGCATCTGGAAGCTCCCGTCCCAGAGGCCTTCGAACAGTTCTTGAGAGCCTGTCATGCGCCGCTTTGACCTGGTCGTCTGGGACTGGGACGGCACCATCATCGATTCAGTGGGCGCGGTCTCCGACGCCATGATCGGGGCGGCCACCGACCTGGGCCTGCCCGTTCCGACCGAGGCGCAGGCGCGCTGGGTGATCGGCATGGGTCTGCTGGAGGCGGTGCATTACGCCGTCCCCGCCATTCGCAGGGAGCAGATGCCGGCATTCATCGAGCGTTATCGTGTGCATTATCTGAAGCGCGATGCCGAGCTCAAACTGTTTGAAGGCATCCCCGAGGTGTTGCGCGGGCTGGATGCGGCTGGCGTGCCCTTGGCTGTGGCGACCGGCAAGTCGCGCGCCGGCTTGAACCGCGCCCTGGTCCAGACAGGATTGGGCCCCCGGTTTGCTGCCACCCGTTGTGCGGATGAGGGCGCGCCGAAGCCTGATCCCTGGATGCTGCGCGATCTGGGAGAAACCCTGCAGATCGATCCGAGCCGCATGGTCATGATCGGCGACACCACGCATGATGTCGGGATGGCCCAGGCGGCGGGCGCGTCCAGTGTGGCGGTCCTGTACGGCGCACATGATCCGGACGCCCTCCAGGCTATCGCACCGGATGCCGTGGTGAGCACGGTGGCTGAACTGGCCGCGTGGCTGGCCGACGCCTGCGAGGTTCCGGGCGACGTGCTGGGTCTGACGCAGCAGCGGCGCTGAACGGCGCTGCCAGTCCCCTTTGATCTAAATTGAGACGCGAGAGCGAGCGGCATCGACCATGGAACACCACGCATCTGAGAGCGCTTCGGCTGGCGGCAACAACGCCGGCTGGGAACGACGGCTGATTGAGCAGGCCGTGCTGGCCAATGTCACCGAACAGCGGCGAGCCCGCCGGTGGCGCACGTTTTTCCGCCTGCTGACCATCGGGGGAGCCTTGTTGGTCGCGCTCTGGGCCTTCTTGCCCGAGGCCTTCAATCTTGGCGGCCATCATCCTGGCGGGCGGCATACGGCGCTGATCGACATGGACGGGGTGATCGACTCCGGCGGCCCGGTGACCGCCGATGGCGTGATCGACGCCTTGCGCGCAGCATTCAAGGACACCGGCACCGCAGGCGTTGTGCTGCGGATCAACAGTCCCGGTGGCAGCCCGGTTCAGGCTGGCCTGATCAACGACGAAATCCGCCGGCTGCGGGCAGAGCATCCGAATACACCTTTGCACGCGGTGATTGAGGACATCTGCGCCTCGGGTGGTTATTACGTGGCCGCCGCCGCTGATCGTATCTATGTCGACAAGGCCAGCCTGGTCGGCTCGATCGGTGTGCTGATGGATGGCTTTGGCTTTACCGACCTGATGAACAAGGTGGGTGTGGAACGCAGGCTTCTGGCTGCCGGAGAGAACAAGGGCTTTCTCGACCCCTTTTCGCCGATGTCGGAAACCCAGCGTGCGCATGCG
>Ga0315906_10006006_pt1 | contig 15118 bp, 22 predicted proteins | sample LakEriMetagenome_4_FD_203526 | JGI IMG/M metagenome (GOLD analysis project Ga0315906, IMG submission 203526) | Freshwater fungal communities from buoy surface, Lake Erie, Ohio, United States - Buoy 2 MA122 | ecosystem: Environmental > Aquatic > Freshwater > Lake > Lake biofilm | place: USA...
CTTCCTGTTCCTTTTTATACCAAAAACGACTCGAAGTCGCATGAAAACGACTGAGAAGCCCTCAGAAGCCCTAGAAAGGGTCTCAGACGGTCGCAAAGGGTCGCAACAGGGAAAAGATAGGGACACAGACCTGCAAATACCGCTAATGGGCGTACAAACGCCTCGAATTCACACGCCGCTCAACGATTTGCCCTCTTTGGGGCACGAATTAATTGACCTTGCCTCTAGTTTGGGCGTCGATCTTATGGAGTGGCAGAAATTTGCCCTTATCCACAGCCACAAGGTCAAGCCTGACGGTCGCTGGGCTACGCCTCAAAACATTTTTTGCGTCGCACGTCAAAACGGAAAATCATTTTTACAGCAGATTAGAATTCTTGGCGGGCTGTTTCTCTGGGACGAGCCGTTGCAGATCGGACAAGCTCACACCCTCAACACTTCACTAGAGCAGTTTCGCCAGATGATGTGGACTATTGAGGCAAATGACTTTCTGGCTAAGCAGGTCAAAAAGGTACGCCTTAATCATGGGGCTGAGGAAATCGAGACAATGAGGGGCACGCGGTTTATGGTGCGTGCTGGTGGTTCAGCTGCGCGCGGTATCAGCCGACCGTCAACAATTCATTTGGACGAGTTGTTGCGCATGAATAACATGGACTCGTACGCATCATTGCGGTACACACTCATGGCGTCGCCCAATCCAATGCTCATGGGCTATTCCAATGCTGGTGATAACACGTCCGTAGTCTTAAATTCTTTTAGAGATCGCGCGCTCGCAGCTATTGGCGGTGTTGACGACAACATTGGGTATTTTGAGTGGTCGTCGCCAACAGATGAGATCAGCGTAGAAAATGCTCGTTATGCCAACCCAGCAATGGGCGTGACTATCCACGAGGACAACATCAGGTCAGTACTCAATGACCCGCCAAACGTGGTCATGTCCGAGGTATTGTGCAGGTGGGTTGTGGCAATCCAAAACATTGTTGATGCAAGCGCGTGGAACAAATGCCTTGACAAGACAGTTGATCTCGACCCTGAGAAATTGACGTGGCTGGCTATCGATCTTTCACCAGACAGAAAACGAGCAAGTCTCGTTGGGGCGCAGAAGCTAGAAAATGAGTCGTTTGTCGTAAAGCTGCTGCACAGTTGGTCAAATGAGTTACAGCTTGATGATCGGGAAATTGCAAACGAATTAGCAGACTATGCGCGCAAGTATCCGACTGAGTATGTGCTTTACAGCAGAAAATCAGCTGGCGCGGTTGCCTCACGGCTTGCACCTGCTGGCATACCAGTATTTGACATGGACGGTGCCTATCCGCAGAGCTGCGACGAAATGTTGTCGGCGATTAACAGCGGCAGACTTAAACACCGTGGGCAAAGTCAATTAACCGAGGAAATTCTAGCTGCGGTGCAATTGCGTCGAGGTGACGGCGGTTGGGTCATTGGCAGACGTGCCAGCAATGCCATTGTGTGCGGCGCAGTCGCTGTTGCCCTTGTTACACACTTTGCGACACGCCCAGACAATGATCTTGACATCATGGTTGGTTGATCGTATAAGCCTGTCAGAATTAAGACATGGGTTTATTCGACTTATTTGTGCCAAAGGTTACAGCTGCCGTCACAGCTGAGCCTTTGGACGTTGACGCGTCTCTTGCACCGTATTTTACAGAAAACAACAATTTTTACTTTTACGGCATAGCGCAGGCAAACCGCGCAGAAGCAATGAGTGTGCCAACAGTTGCGCGTGCATTAAGTATCATGCAAACAATTGCATCATTACCGTTGCACACACGAAATGAAGCAACAGGCGAAAAGGTGTCACAGCCGCGCGTTATCAATCAACCAGACCCGCGCATACCAGGTTCTACCTTTTACGGTTGGTTGATTTCCGATTTATTCTTTCACAACGCAGCGTATGCAATGGTTATGGAAAGATACGCCGATACAGGAAAAATTCGCGCAATGGAAAGAGTTGCACCAGAGCGCGTGTCAATTACTACAAATTTTGATAACACAGAAATTACAGCTTATGAGATCGACGGCAAGCCAATTGACCCAGCAAATCTGGTCGTGTTTCCAAATACACAAGAGGGTTTGTTGGCTCGCGCCGGTCGCACAATCAAAGCTGCTGCCGCGTTAGAAAAGGCGTCACTTAATTTTGCCAATGAGCCAACACCGCTGATGGTATTAAAATCAAACGGCACATCATTGCCAGCAGATCGTGTTGCAAAAATCCTCAACGCTTGGCGTACAGCTCGTGCCAACAAATCAACAGCATTTCTTAATGCTGACGTCACAATGGAGTCAGTTGGTTTTGACCCTAAGAATTTGCAGCTCAATGAAGCCAGAAACTATGTATCTTTAGAATTAAGCCGTGCGTGTGGGTTGCCTGCTTATTTCACAGACAGCCAGCAGTCGAGTTTTACCTACGCCAACGCTTTAGACAAAAGGCGCGACCTTGTGGACTTTGCTTTTAGAAATTACATGTCAATCTTGGAACAAAGGTTATCTTTTGCCGATTTCACACCAGCTGGCAACAAAGTCATGTTTGACTTAGACAATTTCTTGCGTGGTAATCCATACGAGCGCGCGCAAGTCTATGAAATCTTAAATCGTATCGGCGCAATGTCGATCGACGAAATACGCGCAGAGGAGGACATGTTGTTATGAAAAAACTCATCACACCAATTGCCATTACCGCAGCTGACTCAAACAGTCGCACGATCACTGGTCGCATTGTGACATTTGAGGAAACAGGAAACGCCTCAATTGGCAAAGTGCAATTTGCTAAGGGCAGCATTGAAGCAAAGTCTGTTTTGCTTAACCTAGAGCATGACCGCACACGCCGTATTGGTAAGACTTTGTCAATTGAGTCAAACGAGCAAGGCATTGATGCAACATTTAAGATCGCCAACACAACAGCTGGGACAGATGCACTTGTAGAAGCTGCTGAAGGTTTGCGCGACGGTTTTAGCGTCGAGGTTTATTTTGACGAGTATGAAACCTTGAAGGACGGCACAGTACGCATTATCAAGGGTGAAATGACTGGCGTTGCTTTAACGTCAGAGCCAGCAATTAGATCAGCGCGAGTCGCTGAGGTCGCAGCTACTGAGGGCGACGAGGAGATTTCTGACTCAACAATTGAGCCAGATGCAACACCAACAGAAAAGGACGACGAAGTGGAACAAACCGTTACACCAGCGGAAGCCGTCGAAACGGTAGAAGCCGCACAGTCAGTAACAGCAAATGCAAAGCCAGCAGTGGGTGGTTGGACATCAAAGCCACGCCTAGAGTTCACAGCTGCTAAGTATTTGGAAAACACAATCCGCGCCTCACTTGGCGAGGAGTCAGCACGTCAGTATGTCGCAGCGGCAGATGACACAACAGACAACGCAGGTCTTGTGCCTACACGTCAGTTGACAGAAGTTATCAACGGACTTGCTAACAACACACGATCAGCAATTGACGCAATCAGCCGTGGCGTTTTGCCTGATGCTGGTATGTCTTTCGAAATTCCAAAGATCACAACAATGCCAACAGTTGCTGAAACAGCAGAAGCAGGCACACCAAGCGAAACAGATCAGGCTTCAAGTTTCTTGTCAGTTACAGTCAAAAAGTACGCTGGACAACAAACATTTAGCGTTGAATTGCTAGATCGCACATCACCATTATTCTTTAACGAGTTGCTTAACAACATGTCAGCAGCTTATGCAAAGGCAACCGACCTTGCTGTTTACACAGCACTGGCATCTGGTGCAACAGCTGATTCAACAACACTGACAACATACCCAACAGCTTCAGAGTTGCTTGGCTTTGTGTCACGCGGTGCTGCATCTGTTTACTCAAACACACAAGGCTTTGCAACAAACATCTTGGCAAACACAAGCCAGTGGGCAAACCTAATGACACTTAACGACTCAGGTCGTCCAATTTACATGGCTGCACAGCCAAGCAACGCAGGCGGCGTAGTACGTCCAGACTCAATCCGCGGCAACGTCGCAGGTCTTGATCTATACGTCACAGCAAACGTACCGTCAGCAAATGACACTGACAAAGATGACTCAATGCTAATCATCAACCCAAGTGCTTACACATGGTACGAGTCACCAACCTACCGCTTGCGTGCAGACGTAATTGCGTCAGGTCAAATTGCAGTTTCAGTTTATGGATACGGCGCAATTGCAACCAAGATCGGTGCAGGCGCGTTTGGTATCAACAAGACCTGATAACTAACCACTAACTAATCATGCGGCGGGTTCTCCCGATCTCGCCGCAGCAGTCGAAAGGAAACGGACATGCCAGCCATTGTTACAGCAAGTCAATTGCGCACGGTGCTTGGCGTGTCCGTTAGCCTTTACAGCGACAGTTATTTGGACGAAATAATCAACACTAGCGAGGACGTAATTTTGCCCATGCTGGTTGCAAACGTTTCAGGCATTGATGCTTACAAGTTGAAAGACAACGTAGCTACTTTTTACACAATCCGTGAGCACTATTTTGTGGCTGGTCAGTCAGTAATTGTGACAGGCTTACCTGCACCATTTAGCGCGACTTTTACAGTTGTTGACAATGCGCCTTACTATTTCACAGCAGCACTTACAAATGCAGACGTCACATTGCGTCCAATTGTGCCAAACGGCAAAGCAACATTGTCAGGTTACTCAGCTGCTCAAATTTATGCCAGCACACCAGCAATTGAGTCAGCAATCTTGGCTGTTAGCGTTGAGGTCTTTCAATCACGCGTTGCAGCTGGCGGACAGATCGAGGGCGTGGACTTTGCCAGTTCGCCATACCGCATGGGTCGCAGCTTGACCAACCGCGTCAGCACATTGCTTATGCCTTATTTGGACGCCGAGACAGTGGTTCAATAAATGCCAGCAAACTCAATTGCCGAGACACGATCAGCTTTAGCAAACGCCTTTAGCGCGCTATCTGCAAACGTGTATCCAAGCGTGCCTGAGTCACCAATACCGCCAGCCATTGTTGTCGTACCTGACAGCCCATACATGGAGGTCGTGTTAATTGGCAAGGCAAAAACACAGGTCAAACTTAATTTTGCAATTACAGCCATTGTCGCCAGCAACAGCAACGCTGGGTCACTGGATAATCTAGAAAAGCTCATAATCGGAATTCTTGCGGCAATGCCCGCAGGATACGTCGTAGGCGTAATTGAAAAGCCAACGGTGTTGGAAGTAGGACAGTCTCCAATGCTTGTCGCTGACATAAACGTTTCGACTTATTACACTCAAACAACATAGGGGACAAAATGCCAACGACAATCATAACTGGTCGCGATTTAGTCGTGACCATTGCAACCGTTAACTATGACGCACAGGCGACCAGCGCAACTCTTGCGAACAGCCCAACCGTCGAGACATACCAAACACTGGACGGCAAGGCTTACAAGCACATTGACGATCAGTGGACTTTTGACATTTCAATGCTTGCTGACTGGGGCGCATCAGGTTCACTTTGCGAGGCATTGTGGACAGCTTGCGAAACAGCACCAAACACAACGCTGGCAGTTTCAATGACAGCCGTGACAGGTGCAGTCTTTGCATTTAACGTAATGCCAGTGTTTCCAAGCGTCGGCGGTGCTGCACCAGATGCACAGACCGTTGACCTATCATTTGTCGTAGTGGGAACACCTACTGAGACATTTAGCTAAAAACTACTAATCGGGAGACAAAATGAAACTACCAATCACAATTGAATACACAAACGGCGATCAGATCACTTACACAGCTGCACCGCCAGAGTGGGTCAAATGGGAAAAGCACACAGGTCACACAATTGCTCAGGCACAGGAAAAGATCGGCATTTCCGATTTAGTATTTCTTGCCTATCACGCCATGAAGCGTGAAGCAGCTGGAAAGCCTGTTAAGCCGATCGACATTTGGACAGAAGGTATTGCTGAGGTAATCGTGGGTGAGGCAAACCCAAAAGCTACGCCGTCGGAAGCCTTAGCAGAATAGTTTGGGAGGTAGCTCTGGCAACAGGGCTACACCCAGATGTTTTTGAGACAGCCGAGGACATACTTACCGTCATTGAGATTTTGGAAAGGCGAGCAAATGGCTAAAGATGCAATCAGCTATGACAAGGCTGAGCTGCGCGCCATTACTCGATCTTTTAAGGCTATGGACGACGAGGCGTTAGACCAAGCCAAAGAGGCAACGTCTGCCCTTGCTACTTATGTGCAGGGCAAAATTAAGTCAGCAGCTAGTACCAAAACGCGCAACCTTATTGATAACCGCGTTGCGGACGGCTCAAAAGTTTCTAAATCATCAAAAATTGGTGAGATCAGTTTTGGTTACGCATCACAGAAGCTAAGCGGTGGTGCAAGCACGCAACAAGTCTGGGGCGGCGTTGAATTTGGTTCTAACAAATACAAACAGTTCCCAGTGTGGTCAGGTCGAGAAGGTCGAGGGTCACGCGGTTGGTTTATTTATCCAACCTTGCGAGCTGCGCAACCTGAGATCATTAAGCAGTGGGAACAGTCATTTAACAAGATAGTTAAGAGGTACAACTAATGGCTGGAAGTCGTACCCTCAAACTTTCCATACTTGGAGACGTTGACAACCTCAACAAATCGCTTAAAGCTGCCAGCAAAGATGTTGACACTTTTGGCGACAAAATGGGCAAGGTTGGCAAAATGGTTGGCGCAGCTTTTGCAGCTGCTGCCGCTGCCGCTGGTGCTTACGCAATCAAGATTGGCGTTGAAGGCGTCAAGGCGGCAATCGAGGACGAGAAGGCACAGACACAGCTTGCCGTCGCCTTAGAAAACGCCACAGGGGCTACAAAGGCACAAATTGCTGCCACTGAGCAATCAATCTTGCAAATGTCTTTGGCAACTGGTGTGGCAGATGATGAGCTGCGCCCAGCTTTGGGACGGTTGGTCAGATCAACCTCAGATACAGAAAAGGCACAGCAACTACTTGCCACAGCTTTAGACATCAGCGCAGCCACAGGCAAACCGCTGGAAAGCGTTGCAAATGCTTTGGGCAAGGCTTATGACGGCAACACAGCATCACTGGGCAAACTAGGCATTGGCTTATCAGCTGCCGAATTAAAAACCATGAATTTCACTCAGGTGCAAGGGAAATTGTCAGACCTGTTTGGCGGTGCAGCAGCTCGTAACGCTGACACTTACGCAGGGCGCATTGCTCGCATGCAAATTGCATTTGATGAGGCTAAAGAAACAATTGGGTTTGCGCTATTGCCAATCCTTGAAAAGCTTATGGGTTTTATCAACAACAACGCTTTGCCAATCATTAACGCATTTAGCGGTGCTTTTAGCCTCAACGGCAATGGTCTTGGCGGTGTTATCACAACACTTGGCAACATTATCACCAGCGTATTTACGCCAATTATCAATGGCATGATTAAAGCATTTGGGTATGTTCGAGATGCAATCGGTGACAATCTTGACACTTTCAAGGAATTTGGCGCATTGATCGCAACCTATGTTGCACCAGTCATAGGCACGGTTTTAGGCGGTGCGTTACAGGTTGCAGGCAAAATCGCAGGCGGTGTTATTGACGTCATTGCTGGCGTGGTCAAAATTCTTAACGGGTTGATCTCAGGTGCGGTTGCAGGTATCAATGCTTTGATCTCTGCCTATAACGCAATACCGTTTTTACCAAACGTCAGCAAGATTTCAACACCAACGGTTAGCGTGCCAACAATTAAGACACCAACAGTGCCAACAACAGCGACGACTATTCCAAAAATTTCAGCACCGTCAGGCGGTGGCGCAACGACCACGTCAAGCGGTGGCGGTGTTTCAACAGCTGCAAAAGTGGCTGCGACCGCTGCCGCTGCGACGACTGGCGGCATTGGTTCATTTGATGCTGGGCGTTTCCGTATGGGCGAGGAAAAAGACCGCGTCGGTACAACAATCAATCTGACCGTGACTGGGGCGTTTGATAAGGAAGGCACAGCACGCACAATCGTTGACACATTAAACAACAGCTACTATCGCGGCACAGGCGGCGCAACTAACCTGCAAATAGCATGACCCAGTGGACGCCAGTTTGGCTGGTAGAGATCGACGGCGTTTCATACACTGACGCCGTTTTGGCTAACCTAACAATCAGGTCAGGTCGCACAAACATTTACGAGCAAGCCCAAGCAGGTTACGTCAATTTGCAGCTGCTAGACGTTAATCAGGCGACCATACCTGTCAACATCAACAGCACCATTTCAGTGCAGGTGCAAGACACATCAAGCACATACGTCCCAATCTTTGGTGGGACAGTCGTTGACATTGCTGTTGAGGTTCGCGACGTAGGCAGCACAATGTTCACCCAGACATACAGCATCACAGCACTTGGCGCCTTATCTCGTTTGCCAAAGGCTTTGACAAATGGTGTTTTATCGCGTGACTTTGACGGCGATCAAATCTGGGAAATTTTGTCAGACTTATTGCTTAACACTTGGGCAGAAGTACCAGCAGCTTTAACTTGGGCAACCTACGACCCAACGACAACATGGGCAACCGCAGAAAACGTTGGCTTAGGTGAGATCGATCGCCCTGGTGATTATGAGCTAGCCGCACGATCTAGTGACCGCACAGACGTTTATTCTTTGGTATCAAAGCTTGCAACGTCAGGTCTTGGCTACATTTACGAGGACGCATTTGGACGCATTAGCTATGCCTCAGCTACACACCGCAGTTTGTATTTGTCAAACAATGGCTATGTGCAATTGACAGCTAACCAAGCACGAGCAGCTGGTTTGCGCGTTGAAACCAGAGCAGGCGACGTACGCAATAACCTGACTATCCAATACGGTGCAACCAGCAGTGCAGAGCAAAGTGCCAGCGACGCAGACTCGATTTTGCAGTACGGCACGTTGTCCCAGATTATTTCGACAACCTTGCACAACGCAGCTGATGCAACTCAACAGGCAAATTTCTATTTAGATTTACGCAAAACACCGCAAGCAATCTTTAGTGAGATCACGTTTGACTTGACAAACCCAGAGCTAGACGACAGCGACCGTGACAACCTCATTGGCGTGTTTATGGGTGAGGCATTGGCAATCAATGACCTACCAGCAAACATGGGCGGTATCTTTCAGGGCTTTGTTGAGGGCTGGTCATTTCAGGCGTCGTACAACCAACTCTCGATCACTCTTAACATTTCACCAGTGGCTTACTCATTGCAGGCTTTGCAATGGGACGAAATCTCAGCTGCATTTACTTGGTCGGGCGTGTCGCCAACACTCGACTGGGCGCGTGCGACAATAGTGGTCTGATAAGGAGACAACATGGCAAACCCAACAACAAACTTTGGCTGGCAAATGCCAACCTCAACCGATTTAGTCACAGACTTACCAGCAGACTTTGAGGTCTTTGGGCAAGCTGTTGACACCGCATTGGTTGATCTTAAAGGTGGCACAACAGGTCAGGTCTTGGCTAAGGCGTCTGGCACAGACATGGATTTTACTTGGGTTGCACAAGATGACTCAAACGCAATCCAAAATGCAATTGTTGACGCGAAGGGCGATCTCATTGCAGCTAGTGCAAATGACACACCAGCTCGCCTAGCCGTCGGCAACAACGGCGAGACACTCGTAGCAGATAGTTCCACTTCAACAGGCTTGCGCTATCAAGGCAATTATGCAGCAGGAAAAAATGGAATTCTCAATTCTGATTTTAACATTTGGCAGCGTGGAACAACCGCAACATCAACAACGGACGGCTATCAAGCCGATCGCTGGTATAACTACAAAACTGGTATTAATGTCACAGTTTCACAACAAGCGACTGCTTTACAAAACCTTCCAAATTGCGCCAGATTTCAAAGAGTATCGGGTCAAACTGGAACTTCATCCGTTGCACTTGCACAAATGTTTGAAAACGCCCAAAGCGTAACTTATGCAAATCAAACTATTACAGTTTCTTTTTGGGCTAGAAAAGGCGCAGATTATTCAGCCGCGTCCAGTTTATTATCTTGGCGTTTAATTACTGGCACAGGTGCTACTACTACTAATGTATTTACTCAAGGTTACACATCACAAGCAACAACAGGAACGGGTTCAGTAACATTAACAACATCGTGGCAGCGATTCTCAGTAAATGTCACTATTCCATCGACAACCACACAAATGAGTTTTTATTTTATTACTAATTTTGTGGGAACTGCTGGGACTAATGATTATTTTGAGGTAACAGGTGTCCAGTTAGAAACAGGTTCAGTTGCTACCGCATTTCAAACTGCAACAGGAACAATTCAAGGAGAATTAGCCGCTTGTCAGAGGTACTTGCCTGCAATAAGTGGTGCTTCTAATAGCGTTTTAGGTTACGCCTACAGCACTACAGGAACTCAGATTTACATAAAGTTTCCTACAACGGCGAGAGTGGCAGCGACAGGCGTTACAGTCAATGGCACTTTGGCAGCAAACTACGCGTTAGTAAATCAAGGCTTTACTTCTGGAACTCCAACCGCTATTGCTTTTAATTCAGCGGGAACAGATTACGGAGTTTTGAACATTACAACTACAGCAGGCGCACCAACTTTAGTTGCTGGACAACCTGCACAATTTCAAACACTTACCTCTAATGGTTACATTTTATTTACAGGATGCGAGTTATAAATGGAAACTTACCTAAACACTAACGGCGTTGAGTGCGTTATCTGGACAGATGAGCAAGGCACTCACTCAATGACTAAAGAGGCTTACGACCGCCAGCAAGCGGAACAATCCACACCAATTGTGACGGCAGATGAGTAATTATCCGCAGGGCACAAATGCCCGACTGATCGAGGTTGCAGCTGCTGAGGTTGGAACAATTGAGGAAGGCGACAACCTCACAAAGTACGGCAAATTTACAAAGGCGGACGGTTTGCCGTGGTGCGGTTCATTTGTCAATTGGTGTGCAAATCAAGCTGGCGTCAAAATTCACAGCGTTGTTGGCACAGCTGTTGGCGCACATAAATTTAAGGAAATGCAACGCTGGTCAACTATGCCTCAGCTTGGCTACTTGGCTTTCATGGACTTTCCACATGACGGCGTTGACCGCATTTCACACATTGGAATTGTGGTTGGACTCATTGACACAAAGACATGTTTGACCATTGAAGGCAATACGTCTGGGACAGGCGATCAACGCAATGGTGGCATGGTTATGGTCAAGGTCAGATCGTATGGAGAGGGCAAGGAGATCGTCGGTTTTGGCATACCTAAATTTGTGCCATACAAGGGCGAATTTCCACAGGTAGATGCACCAGCTGCAAAAGCAGCCGCAGTCAAAAAGGAGAGCAAAAAATGGAACAAGCAAAAGCCGTAGCAGCCTCATGGGCGCGCTCATTTCTGGCAGCTGCACTTGCCTTATACATGGCAGGTGTGACTGACCCAAAGACATTGGCAATGGCAGGGGCAGCAGCTGTTGCACCAGTGATCTTGCGCTGGCTTAATCCAAATGACAAAAGTTTTGGCAACTTGGGGAAGTAGCCAGAAACTTGCGGCGGCAGGGTTGGTTTGGGCACTTGCACTAATCCTGTCCGCTTGCGGGTATCAAGGCTGGACGCGCTATGAGTGTCAAGAATTCGACAACTGGTCAAAAGCGGAGTGTCAGAAACCGCAATGCCTCCCAACTGGAACATGCACTGACGACCTACTTGGCATTGACCCGTGATAAGCCAGCACGACGCAAATCACCAGAGGAAGTACACGCGCAACTAATCCTGATTATTGGGGCAACACTAGCTGCGGTGTTTTTGGTTGTAACCGTTGGCATTACCTATGCACTGATCTTTGTCACACAGCCAATTGGGGCACAAGCACCCAATGACGCTGCATTTATTGATTTGCTTAAAACACTTGCGATCTTTCTTACAGGTTCGCTAGGCGGTGTGCTGGCTGGCAATGGACTTAAATCCAAGCCAAAGCCACAGGACACGCCGACAAACACGCAAGGTTCTTGACCGCGCGCCGATCATGCGTCACCCTGAGTTCAGGTGGTAACACTTACCGCCTAGAAATCGGGAGAATTCTAAATGGTACTTGATCTATTAGACCCAGAGACTTTGGGTCGTTTGGTTGGCGTAATCTTTCTTATGGTGCTTGGCGGTGCAGCTGGTTATGCCAAAGGCTTTAAGGAAGGCAAGCGAGAAGGCATGGCACGCCGTAAGGCGATTAGCCGTCACATGAGCAACAAGGTGGCTGACTAATGGCATTTCTTGATAACTACGAGGGCAACAAAGAGCGCACAGATCGCTGGAATTCAACGTACCCAGAGGGTCGTTTGCAGGCACACATTGTCGAGTTCAATGCTGAAAAAGGCTACATACTCGTACAAGCTAAAGCTTGGCGCAATCAGACAGAGATCGAGCCAGCAGGCATTGACTATGCATACGGCTTTATTGCAGCTTACAACCCAAACATGAAACGCTGGTTTGTCGAGGACACTACGACCTCAGCTTTGATGCGCGTCATGGCTTTGGTCATGGGCGGGACAGAAAAGGCAACTCGCGAAACAATGGAACAGGTCGAGAAGCTATCAACAAAGGTTGCCACAGCTGATGTGAAGGCTGATTATGACTATTGGACAACAAAGCACGGCGACGTGCCTAGTTACGCCACGGCAGCAGAAGCCGAGCAATCTGGCATACCGTCACTTGGTTCATCAATTGACGAAATTGCAAACCAATTGGGCGGTCAACTGGTTGAGGAAAAGCCACGTTGCGAGCATGGCACACGCGTCTGGAAAACAGGCGAGTCAGCCAAAACTGGTAAAGCTTGGGGCGGGTATTTCTGCACCGAGAAAGCCAAAGCAAATCAGTGCGAGCCTCTTTGGTATCAGCTAGGCAGCACAGGGCAATGGGTTGTGCGTTTGCCATGAGTGACTACATGGAGATGATCGACGTCAAAACAATGATGTGCAAGCTGCTTTGCAATGGTGAAGTAGTCGCTGAGTACAAAGTAGAGCAATGCGACAAATGCTCACAGATTACAAAGCTTGACTCGTTTGGCTACCAAAAAGGCTATGATGCGCGCGAGAAGGTCATTTGGTTTTGCGGTGGTTGCCGTTGAAAATCAAGCTTACAGCAAATGAAATGTGTGTGTGCATGGTTGCAGCTGTCAAGATCACCAGCGACAAAGGCGACTTGCTAGAGTCAAAAGGTCATTACAACGAAACATCATTTATGACTTACTTGGCAGAGTTAGCAGAGTCAATCGGTAGTGAGTGGGCAGTAGCCAAATACTTTGGTTTGCCATTTGACCCATTTGAGGACAAGGGCAAGCGCAAGGCAGATGTTGGCGCAGCTATTGAGGTGCGCTGGACAAAGTACGAGCTGGGTCAGCTGATCGTCTATGAGTACGACAGACCAAATGACATTGCCGTGCTAGTAACAGGCACAGCACCCAATTACTACATAGCAGGCTGGATACCAGTCACAATGGCACAGAAGCCACGATACCGACACAGCAAGCAACCGACTTGGTGGGTCACACAAATTAACCTGCAACCTATTGAGAATTTGAGGAAATCCAATTATGGAACAAGTGCAATTTGAGTGCCGCATTTGTAAAAAGGTGACACGGCAGCTGGTACATAAGATCACAGACAACCTCCCACAAGGCGTCGAGGTTATTCAATGCACCAAATGCGAGGTTATGGGTGTTGCCCAAATAGGAGGCACAGATGCCGACGTATGAGTACAGATGTGTAGCGTGCAACATCAGCTATGAAGTCACAGAAAAGTACGCAGAGCACACAACACCGTATTGCTGCGGGTTTATGATGAGTCAGATTTATGGTGCACCAGCGATAGTGTTTAAGGGTAACGGTTGGGCGGGTAAGTCATGAAAATACTCAACCTTTATGCAGGCATTGGAGGCAATCGCAAGCTTTGGGGCAATCAACACGAAATTACAGCAATTGAGTTTGACCCAGAAATTGCAAAGGTTTATGCAGATCACTTTCCAAATGACACTGTTATTGTTACGGACGCGCATCAGTACTTGCTCGACCATTTCCACGAGTTTGATTTCATTTGGTCGTCACCGCCATGTCAGTCACATAGTAGCTTTAGACAAAACATTGGTGTTCGATTTAGGGGAGTTCAACCAATCTATGCTGACATGAAGCTATGGCAAGAAATTATCTTTCTTAAATACAATTTCAAGGGCAAATGGGTAGTTGAAAACGTGAAGCCTTACTACACGCCATTTGTACCTCCTACTGCTGACTTACAGCGTCACTATTTCTGGGCTAACTTTGACATTGCTGATCTAATGTTTGAGAAAGACAACCTTAGAGCTGCGCAAATACCTCAATTACAAGCATTGCATGGGTACAACCTTGACGGTTACAAGTTGCCCAACAAACGTCAGGTATTGCGCAATTGCGTATTGCCTCAGTTAGGAGAGCATGTGTTTAAGCAGGTATCTAATGTATAAGTTATCCACAGACGTTATCCACAGGCTGTGCGCAACGCCCAACAGCACGCTCAATAACCTGTTAACCTTGACAGGCTTGGTACGCTGGTTTCGCTTGAAGCGAGCCGCTGAGGCGGGTAGCTCGCAAGGGCGCAATCGGCTAATGGGCAAGGTCTATGCCATTGCGGCATTGCTTTCAATAACGACAACACTTGAAGCAAATGCAGCTAATTATTCAATAGATCACTTAAAGCTTTACTCGCACAGTCGTTTGCTGGACTGGAAAGAGTTTCAATGTTTCAACAAAATCATTACCAAAGAAAGTCGCTGGTCATACACAGCACGCAATGGGAGTCACTATGGTCTAGGACAAATGAGGTCTAAGCATTATCGTGACCTTGACCCATTTAGACAGATAGATGCCACAATCAAGTACATAACAATCCGTTATCAAACGCCATGCAAAGCGTGGGCATTTCATCAAGAGAGGAACTACTACTGATGAGCAGTGCATTACAAGGTAACGGCAGTACGACCAAGTGGCGCAAGATAAGACTACGCATCTTGCAACGTGACGGTTATGTTTGTCAGATGTGTGGTGTGGAGGAGGCAAATAGCGTCGATCACATAGTGCCAAGAGCTGCTGGTGGCAGTGATGATGAGTGGAATTTGCAAACATTGTGTGCCAGTTGCAATAGCAGCAAGGGCGGGCGGTTTTTTAGTGTGCCTAAGACAC
>Ga0315906_10006010_pt1 | contig 15117 bp, 15 predicted proteins | sample LakEriMetagenome_4_FD_203526 | JGI IMG/M metagenome (GOLD analysis project Ga0315906, IMG submission 203526) | Freshwater fungal communities from buoy surface, Lake Erie, Ohio, United States - Buoy 2 MA122 | ecosystem: Environmental > Aquatic > Freshwater > Lake > Lake biofilm | place: USA...
TCAAGCTCAATCCACCGGAAATTTTCAAACCAGTCAAAAAGTAGGGCAGAGCTGCCGGTGCGCGCAGAAGTGTCAGTCGTCGCCAAGGGCTCGCGCGATAGAGCCGGAAGAGCTCCACTAAGTTTCGATCAGTAGCACGTAACCCTGTCACGGTGTTCGAAAGAATAGGGAAAAAAGCAACAATCCATGCGCACAGTAAGAGTGCAACGGTTGTACTGTCGATATAGATCAACATCAGGGGAGCGATCGCGACAATGGGCGTCACTTGAAGCACAACAGCGATGGGAAAAAAAGCACGTTCTAGTCGTGGCGAAAGAGAAAATACGGAGGCGATCAGAACGCCGCCAAGGCAGGCGAGAGCCAAGGCGCCAAGAGTGATCTTGATGGTGAACCACCAACTCGTCGCAAGAGAGGGCCAGTTGTCGATGAGGGTAGTTCCGATGCGGCTCGGAGCTGGAAGGGTGTAGGCAGGGATGTCAGCCCATCGGACGCCAAGCTCCCACAGCACTAGGCATGCGATTAGCGTGAGCGCAGGCAAGAGGCTATTGACAAGCGTCTTCATTAGCTGTCCTTGCCAAGCGTTGTCGGCTGCGCAAGGGCAGATGCCAGCGCACGGCAGTGATTCGAAAATCGCTCTGAGTCTCGAAAGGTCGACGCCCTGGGGTAAGGCTCATCAATCGCTCTTTCCTGAACGATTCTCCCTGGTCTGGCTCCCATGACTAGGACACGGCTGCTTAGGAAAACAGCTTCTGCGATATTATGAGTCACAAAGAGCGTTGCGATGCTTCGTTCTTGCTGCCAATGCAGTAAGTCGTTATTTAGGCGATGTCGCGATAAATCGTCTAGCGCAGCAAAAGGCTCATCCATCAACAAAATTTTTGGCTCCGTGATCAGTGCGCGAGCGATGGATACCCGCATCTTCATGCCGCCCGAAAGTTGCCTTGGAAAGGCTTGCGCGAAATCTTCAAGACCGACGCTTTTGAGAGCGGCCTCTACACGAGCGCGAGAATGGGATCGACTGAAACCTTGTAAGCGGAGGGGCAGCCACACATTATGGAAGACACTCGCCCACGGCATGAGCGTCGGCTCTTGGAACACAAAGGCGGTCGCATATTGTTGCGCGCCGTACTCAGTGGGCACATGAACTATTCCAGCGCTTGGAATTTCCAGCCCTGCGAGCAACCGCAGTATGGTACTTTTTCCGCAGCCGGACGGGCCAAGTAGGGTGACAAATTCACCAGAACCGATAGATAGCGATACGTCTGAAAGCGCAAGTACGCCTGTGTCGAACCGCTTGGAAGCCTTAATTAGTTCTGCCGTCGGCGGATTGGCTGGTAGTTCCATCTTGGCGTGTTACTGCATCAAAACTAAGACACCAAGATTAACAGTATCTCAGCTATTTAATGAGATACATCGGCAACCACATAACCAAACTTGGGAAAATAATTGCAAGCGTCAATCCAATTAACTGCAGGATCACGAACGGGATGATCGCCTTACAGATGTCTGTCATGCTGATTTCGGGCGGAGCAATGCCTTTCAAGTAAAAAAGTGCGTAGCCAAAGGGCGGAGTCAAAAAGCTGGTTTGTAAGTTTATTGCGACCAAGATGGCGAACCAAGTCAGCTGCTGAGCAGGTGTTAAACCTAGCCCAAAATCGAGCGCAGAAATAATTGGTGCAAAAAGCGGTAAGACAATGAAGCTAATTTCAATCCATTCAAGAAAAAAGCCAAGAATGAAGATCAAGATCATCACCACGGCGAGCGTGCTGTAGGGGCCACTAGAAAGTGCACTGACCGTGTCCTCGATCATTGAGTTGCCGCCGATGCGCTTAAAAATGACAGAAAAGCATGTTGCACCGATCGCCACAAACAAGACCATGCCGCTCGTCTTTCCCGTTTCAAGAACGACTTCTTTTAAATTAGAGTAATTCAGTTTTCCAGCGGCAGCAGCCATGATGATGGTGCCAGCCGCACCAATCGCGGCCGCTTCTGTTGGTGTCGCGATCCCAGCAATAATTGAGCCCAGGACGCCCATGATTAGGCAGACGGGCGCGAGTAAATCGCACGTCAAGGCAAACCAGAGCGGTCGCTTATCGTCAACATCTGCGATACCGGCCGGTGCTTTGTGTGGAAAGAAAAATGCGATCGCCAAGATATAAATTATGTAGAGGGCACCTAGCAACAAGCCTGGGATCAGCGCGCCCATGAACAGGTCGCCCACCGATATTTGGAGAATATCGCCGACGAGAACCAACATAATCGACGGTGGGATAAGGATCCCCAATGTCCCTGAGGCGCAAACGATACCTGCCGCAAGTCCCTTGTCGTATTTTTGACGCAGCATGACCGGCAACGAAAGTACGCCAAGCAGAACAACGGAGGCTCCTACGATGCCTGTTGAGGCGGCCATCACAATTCCTAGGAGCGCTACGGAGATCGCCATACCTCCGCGCATGCCGGCAAATAAGCGCTCTAACGATAGCAAGAGCTTGCGCGCGACATCTGATTTATCGAGCATTAAGCCCATAAAAATGAACAACGGCACGGCAAGTAGTAGCCAGTTCGCAAGCGTGCCCGTAAAAATGCGGGAAACAACGGTGCCCAGAAATAAGACAGGGATGTCGCCAAAGAAGCAAAAGGCCACGCCGACGCCGGCTAACAAAAAGGCGACTGGGTAACCCGTAAAAATCCCGGCAATAAGCGCCAGAATCATCGCAAGTGGTAGAAAGTAATCGCCCATGATTCGCTTGATCTTTTTAGTTAAGTTGCATTTGATGAATCATCGATACGTCGCTGTGATCGGCCACTTAGCAAGAACCCGATAGCACGAATCACCCGACCCAAGCCGCAGGCAAATAGCAGCCCCAGACCAATAGGAATCATTGCTTTTACGAGGTAACGATCCGTTAGCCCGCCATAGTCAGACTTTTCGCCAGAGCGATAGGCGAGGTCGACGAAACCAAGCGACAACCAAAAGACGATTGCACAAAAGGGCAGTAGCAAAAATATGTCGCCAAGCAGATCAATAGTGACTTTTTTTCGATCAGAAAGATTCGCGTAGATCAGATCGACGCGAACATGGCGCTCTTCGATCATGGTAAAGGCGGCGCCGAGCATCACAATCACGCCCAATAGATGCCATTCAAGCTCGGTTAAGCTCGCCATGGTCAAGCGTGAGCCAAAGAGTGGAATCGAAAAGCCCCAACCAAAAAGCTCACCAAGACGCATCAAACCACCCACCACTCCAACCAAGACGGAAAGAATAATGGGTAGGATGAGCCACGAACTCATGCGACCCGGCCATGCACTCAACTGCATTAGTGCTTGGCCGAACCGCTCTAGTGGGTGCATCTTGGTGTTCACGGGTTACACCTTATTTTGTTGGGAGACTTTGCAATTCCATCCAAGCATTGGCGGTCTTGGCATACGCGTTAAGCGAATCCAGAGCTTCTTTGAAGATAGGGTCACTCTTAGCTTCTTCCTGGAGCACTTCGGCAGATGCCTTGCGCAAGGCTTGAAGCACGGGGTCGGGGAAGCGTAATACCTTGATGCCTTTGGCTTTGAACTCTTCTAGGACGGGGCCTTGCGCAGCAGGTGCGACTGCCATAGACCAAATCACGTTTGCCTTACATGCAGCGATAAACTGCTTTTGTTCGGTCTCGGAGTATTTCTTCCAAACGTTCATGTTGATAATCAAAGAGTTCCAGCTTGCAGGTTGGTGCCAGCCTGGAAAGTAGTAGTACTTGGTGATGTTTTGAAAGCCGAGGGACTTGTCGATAATGGGAAGTGAGAACTCCGTGGCTTCGATCCGTCCTCGCTCGAGAGCAACATAGATTTCTCCGCCAGCGATCAGTTGTGATGAGGCGCCGAGCTTGTTGATGACTTTGCCACCAAGCCCAGAAATACGCATTTTCAGACCTTTAAAATCGTCTGGCGAATTGATTTCTTTGTTAAACCAACCACCCGCCTCAGGCGCGGTTAAGTGACAAGGAAGTACCTTCACGTTGTACTTGTTGTAGGCCTTTTGCAAGATCTCCAAGCCGCCACCTTCCCACATCCAGCCAAGAAAGACTTCTGGTCCTGGACCAAAGGGCATGGCACCCATTAGGCCTGTTACGGGGACAGTGCCGGCCCAGTAGCCAATCCAATCCCAGCCTGCTGGAACAGCTCCAGAGCTCACCGCATTAAATACTTCTAGCGCGGGTACGAGTTCACCTGCACCGTGTACTTTCATGCGCAGCTTACCGCCTGACACGTCGGCGAGCAGTTTGGCTAGGTTCTCGGCGCCTTCGCCGAGATAAACCATATTTTTTGGAAAGGTGCTGGCAACATCTAACGCGCGTTGCGCTTTAGCTTCTTGTGGTTGAGAGACGCCGAAAATAAATGCGGCGGCTGCGGCTAGGGCTAGGGCTTTTTTCATGGATTCTCCAGGTAGAGCTCGAGTTTTTAAGTCGACCATGACAGGCGCCTGCCCAATACGCTTATCCGAGGCTCGGTCAGAATGGCCGAACGCCCAAATGAAGGTACTTTTGCAGCATGCTCCTCCCAAGGCCGACGGCGTAGTTGCTGACGGCTTTGCAGTGTCTATCGCACTGTTCACCCAATTCTCGCTAAAGAAACTCGAGCTGTCAATTAAACAATGGGTGTATGCGGGTAAGTCTTATGTGACAATCGAACTCGGACACAAACGAACACTTGAGGCTTGCTAGGTATGCGCACGAGCATCATTCGCTGGACCAACCAACACATATTTGGAATATGTCGTGACTTTCATCTGTCCTATCTACCACCACTAATGGTTTACTTAGCGGCGGGTGTCTCGAGCCTGACAGCGATCGTTGGTACCTTCTTTGTGAAAGATTATCTCAGTCTATCAAGCGCCGTCTTGGCGTCACTGAGTTTCTGGATAGCCATTCCTTGGTCCCTCAAAATGGTTTTTGGCCATCTGGTCGATTTATTTTGGCGCGCCAAAAACCTAATTTTATTTAGTGGCGCGCTGCTGATCGCAACAAGTCTGTTAATCATGATCGGCTTGATTGGTGAGCGGGAGGCCATGCAGCAGATTCTGCCGGTCGATACTTGGTACATCATTAGTGCGTTGCTCGCACCCATGGGTTATGTCTTGCAGGATTCCGTTGCAGATGCAATGACGGTGGAGGCGGTGCCGCGGATCGACAGCGAAGGTGTGGCGATTGAGCCTGAGAAAATAAGGTTGATGCACACAACGATGCAGACATTGGGACGTGTCGCTGTGGTGGGCGGCTCTCTTTTAGTTTCGGTTGTGAACTTGTATGTATTTTCTGGCGTAGAGGGCATGAGTGAAGCCCAAAAAGTTCAAGGCTACTTGTATGTCTATTGGACGGCATTGATTATTCCCTTGCTCTCCGTGTTAGGCGTGGTGATCGCTGCTTGGGTCAAGGGGCGAGCGCGCCGGCAGCTTGAAGCTAAAGGCTTAGATCGGGTACAAGTCGAGCAAGTTCTTAACGTGCACGGTACGTCTACGGCTCCTAATTGGACGATTTTGATCGGTAGTTTTGTTTTCGTACTGTTCACCTTGACGATCGGATTGAGTCAATTTCCGTATGGTCAAGAAATTATATTTTTGGGGTCGCTCGCGATCATCTTGTATTTGATTGCTCGCATGACGAGCGAGCTGGCGCCCGATATGCGGATGACCCTCGTGGGCACTGCACTCGTGATCTTTATGTTTCGTGCAGCACCAACGCCGGGGCCAAGTATCGCGTGGTGGGTGATTGATGACCTTAAGTTTGATCAGTACTTCATGTCTGTATTGACGCTAGTTGGGGGCGTTTTATCCCTTGTGGCTATGTTTGTTTTTCGTCGGTTTATGGCCGAAAGACCAATTACTTTCGTGATTGGGATGCTGGCTCTGCTAAGCACAACCTTCGCGCTTCCGACCCTCGGCATGTATTACGGGCTACATAATTGGACAAGTGCGATGACTGGAGGGATTGTAGACGCCCGGTTTATTGCGCTAGTTGATACTGCGGTTGAGTCGCCCTTGGGTCAGTTGGCGATGATCCCCATGCTCGCATGGATTGCGCGCTCTGCACCTGAAAATCTCAAGGCTACCTATTTTGCAGTGATGGCCTCTTTTACGAATCTTGCGCTGTCGGCGAGTCAGTTGGGAACAAAGTATTTAAATCAAATATATGTTGTGACCCGAGAAGTACGCGACCAGTCAACGGGCGTGGTCAAGGTCGCTGCCGACTACACGCAACTTGGCCCGTTACTCACGATCTGCTTAATTCTTGGCCTGCTGTTGCCTTTTGCTGCAATCGCGTTTGTGAAGTGGACAAGATTTAAAGCAATTTAAGTAAGCGATTATTTATTTTTGTTGCGCTACGCGCATTGGTGTCAAACTTGCAAAATCTTCCGAGTACTCTCTTAGCTTGGTTTTTAAATACCGATTCTGAGTGGGGGTCATACTGTTCAATAGCGCAGCGGTCGTTTCAGCCCAGTCCTTTCGCAGCGCTTCTTGCAGGCTAATAAGTGTTGGATCACGATATTCAGCTAGGCTTCTTGTATATAGTGTCAAGGCAGTTTCGGCTTGAGTCGGCTCTTTGTTGCGCTGAGCATTGAGTGTGTCAAGCAGCGCGGTCTGTCTAAGTTGACGCTCGTTTGCCCATAGCGCAAATGACGCTGCTCGACGATCGGCAAGCTGAGTCAAACTCAGTTTTTGTTTCTCCGTTAACGAGCCGAGCCAGTCTTCATAGCGCTTGAGCATACGAGAGTGATGCTTTTTGCGAGTGCTACTACTGCCAGAGTTTTTCAAATAATTATCAGCGTACTCTTTGTTCTCGGTTTCAAAACGGGCGCGTAGTTTCGCAATTTGAGTTGGCTTGAGGCTCACGGCGATGGGTGCCAGTTGCTTTGCTGCTTGGATGCTCAGCGCAAAAAGCGCCTCTTGCACTTGCTGGTACATGCCGACGACCTCTTCGGGCGTGAAGGGCTCAGCTTTATCAAGGCGGGCCGACCACACCTGCATTGTGCTTGCGTATTGCGGTAGGGCAGTCGAGCTATGCCAGTTTGAAAAGTCGATTAACTCAGCGTCTAGCAGTTGTTGTTGCTGAGCGTCAAGATTCACATATGAATTTAAACGGTAGGACAGGTAGTTAGGCGCGTAGTGATAGGCTATTTTTATAGAGCTGCATCCCGTGAGCCATGCCGTGCAAAACAGTACGATAATTAACGATCGGTGCATTGTGGAGCTCTACAGTTTGCCTAATAGCTTAAGGGGCTATTGTGCCAGTTATGCGTTAAGAAATATAAAATAAAGTTCTCTTGAGTGCGTATTGAATATGGACGTCTATTACTCAGATCACTTCGTGCTCCCCTTGCCTCAGGGGCATCGATTCCCTATGTCCAAGTACCGGTTGTTACGAGAAAGTCTCAGTACGGTACCTGGGTTGAGCTTTCACGAAGCGCCCGCGGCGAGCGATACCCAGTTACTGTTGGCGCATGATCCCCTCTATGTAACGAAAGTGATTTCGGGCACGCTCGATGCGAGAGAGCAGCGAGAGATCGGATTTCCATGGAGCACAGAGATGGTTGAGCGCTCGCGCCGGTCCGTCGGAGCGACCACCGCGGCCTGTCAGTCAGCGTTTGAGTCGGGTGTTGGTGTTAGCTTGGCCGGGGGTACGCATCACGCCTATCGTGAAAAAGGCAGCGGCTTTTGTGTGTTCAATGATGCAGCGGTGGCTGCTCGGGTGATTCAGCGTACGTTAGGGGTACGAAGGGTTGCAATCATTGATTTAGATGTTCACCAAGGTAACGGGACGGCTGCGATCTTTCGTCACGACCCGACCGTGTTTACGCTGTCGCTTCATGGGGATAAAAATTTCCCTTTCCGTAAGGAGCCTAGCGATCTCGATGTTGCACTACCCGATGCATGTGATGACCAAACCTACCTTTCCGCGCTGGGACAAGCACTCAGTAACTTGGAGCACCGCTTTAAGGCCGATTTCCTGATCTTTTTAGCCGGTGCAGACCCGCACGAGGGCGATAGGCTTGGAAGATTGAAGCTAACTCAACAGGGCTTAGCTAGCCGGGACGAGTTCGTTTTTTCGTATGCGCTGACCCGCCGCCTGCCATTGATGATCTGTATGGCAGGAGGATACGGGACGAACATTGAGACGACGGTCGCAGTGCATAGGCAAACAGTCTGTCTCGCATTTGAGCATTATCAAAAGTATACCCAGCAATCAGTTGTAGAATGAAGTGATCGTTTTTTAACTTAGAGCAAGGAGTCTCCCGCCATGGGCCACACACTCGAACAGTTTTCTCGGCAGTGTCACGACTTTTTAAAAAATAACCCAGGCCCAGCTGGACGTGAAAAAGTGGCTGGCCTGCTCAAAGAGATCTTGCTAGATAAAGAGTTTATTGAAAAACACCTTCATGCAAATGTTGGTGAACGCGAAGTAATTTATGAGGATCCAGAGCTCGGTTTTTGCGTGGTAGCCCACAATTACCCCGGCGCTAAAAATTCTACTCCGCATGATCATGCACACTCTTGGGCGATTTATGGCCAGGCGCGCGGCGAGACAGAGATGTGCGATTACGAATTGATCGAGGCTGCAACGGCTGAAAAGCCTGGTAAGGTCAAATTAACTAAACGCTATAAGTTGGTCCCAGGCGTTGCGCACGTCTACAACGAAGGAGACCTTCATTCGCCGGAGCGTAAAGCGTCGACGAGTCTGATTCGGGTCGAAGGTACCAATATGGCTAAAGTGACTCGTTTCAAGTTCGAAGCGATCTAAATATGCAAGGCACGAAAAAAAGCGTTTGACTCTTGAGTCAAACGCCTTTTTTATCTACAGACGTTTCTTGGTTATTAGTTGCTCGTTGATATCCCTGCATTCTTAATGACTGCGCCCCAGCGGTCATACTCTTTTTTCATATAGGCTTGCGAGTCTGCGGGTGTGCCAAAGACAAGTTGGGCACCACCGGCCTCCAGACGTTTCTGTGCCTCGGTACCATTCAGAGACTTGATCAAGGCCTGATTGAGCTTGTCCACAACTTCTTTGGGTGTCTTGGCTGGCACCATTGGCATATACCAAAGCGAGGAGATCATCTTTGGAAAGCCTAGTTCAGCAAAAGTGGGGAGGTCTGGCGCCAAGCTGTTTCTCTTGGGGCTCACTGCCGCGATCGCACGCAACTTACCGCTCTTGATATGAGGCATGAGTGAAGGGAAGCCGTCGAACATAATGTCAACCTGACCGCTCGCAACATCGACCACGGCAGGCGCCGAGCCCTTATAGGGAACGTGTAGCATCTTGATGCCGGCTTCGGTCATAAACAGCTCTGCTGTTAGGTGCGGAGCACTTCCTGCACCAGGGGTAGCAAAGCTCATCTGTCCATTTTTCTTTTTTGCTAAGGCAATTAGATCTTGAACACTGTTTACAGGTAAGTTTGCATTCACAGCAAGAACTAACGAGAACTCCGCGACAACTCCCAGCGGCATGAAGTCTTTGAAGGGGTCATAGGGAGTCTTTGTATAGAAGTGCGGCCCAATCCCGTGCGTCGAAATGGCGCCTTGAAGGAGGGTATAGCCGTCGGCCGGTGCCTTGGCAACGAAAGCAGTCGCAATCGTGCCACTTGCTCCAGCCTTGTTTTCGATCAGAACCGATTGCCCTACCTGTTTGGAGAGCGCTTCACCGATCGTACGCGCGACAAAGTCTGCGGCACCGCCGGGGGGAACTGTCACGACCATCGTGATCGGCTTGTCTGGGTAAGCTGCCTGGCTGTGTGCCGAGAGTGGGGTCAGAGCAAGAGGGAGCGCCAGGATAAGGGTATGGCGTACGAGTCGTGTCAAAAGGGCGCGAGTATGCATATTTAGAGTCCAGTAGATCAAAAATAAAAATGTCAAGGCTAGCTTACTTGAGGGTACTGCCAGGAACAACCCCATCAGGCAGATTATTTATATGGTCATAAATTTCACCTGGTCTTGCCAGCCAGATATCGTCGCGGTGGGCAAGAATATGTTGCATTACACGACGCAGCTGACGCAGACGATAGGGCTGCCCAAGAATGAAGCTATGCAGCACAATGCTCATCACAAGGGGGCGTTTGCTCGACTCCTCAAGCATCTCATCAAATTGGTCAATGAGATTCTCACAAAACAACTGAGCCGGGGTCCGTCTAGACACGCACTCAATTGAGTCGTTGAGATCGTGGGAGTAAGGTATCGCAAGAATTCGCCCATGCTTGGTGCGAAACCACACGGGTTGATCGTCCAGTGGCCAGTCCATCATGTACTTAAACCCCTGCTCTTTCAGTAGATCTGGAGAGTCGTAGGTTTGTGAGATGTAGGGCGCTAACCACCCCCTCGGGGCGATACCTTCATGTTTGAAAATCGTTTGCGCTGCCTCACGTATACAGGCCCGCTCTTGCTCAAGCGACATGTCGACCTGCCTTTCTGCGTTGGTGCGACCATGTCCGACGATTTCGTCACCACGCTTACTGAATGCGGCAATCATCTCTGGGCAGTAGTCGTAGAGCTCGGTGTTGACTAACAAGGCATATGGGAAGTCTAAGTCATTAGCAAGCTCAAGAAGTCTCCAGGCCCCCACTCTGTTACCGTAGTCTCGCCAAGCAAAGCTGCGTGAATTTGGTTGAGGATGGGGAACCGCATAGTCGTTACCCATGCCTTCGCCAAACGCAAAGTGCTCGACGTTTAGGCTAAAGTGGATGGCTAGGCGTTTACCATTCGGCCAACTGTAGTCTGGTCGACTCGAAATCGCTGAATAGTCATACCGATCATGAGATTTCAACATAGAAGCCATGCTCCAAAAGACTTAAAACAGTGATGTAATTTGATAGATGGTAGCTTCACCCTTGCGGAAAATCTATGAAAATAAAATTAGCGGAAAACTTTAGGGCCGTCTTCTATGCGCCTTTTTATGCCACCAATGCTTTAGGCCTGTTTAAGCAAGAAGGGATTGAGATCGAATTAATCGATTCTGCCTCGCCAGGTAGTGGAATTACAGACATGCTCGCAGGAAACATCGATGTTGTTTGGGGGGGGCCGCTACGCGTGATCAAACAACGTGATCAGGAAGCCGATTCTGAAAATGCACTCGTTGCGTTCTGCGAGGTTGTTGGCAAAGATCCGTTCTTTTTGGTTGGACGCACCCAAGACAAGAAATTTCAGCTATCGGACCTAGTCGGAAAGAAGGTCGGTGTTGTCACCGAGGTGCCGACGCCCTGGCTTTGTTTGCAGCAAGATCTTCGGGATGTTGACGTAGCGATTGATTCGCTCAAGGTAAATGCCGAACGCAGTATGGCCGAAAATTTGGAAGCGCTGAAAACCGGCACGATTGATTATGCGCAGTATTTTGAACCCTTTGTGTCGCAGACCGTATCGAGCGGTGTGGGTCAGGTGTTACATGCCGCGAATAGTCGTGGCCCGACTGCCTACACTACATTTATCTCTACCCGAAAAATCATTGCTCAAAAGAAAGACTTGTTCGAGGCAATGATTCGTGCCGTTGAACAAATGGGTCCTTGGATTGACGCCCACACAGGCAAGGAACTTGCCAAGCTTGTCGCGCCGTTTTACCCACATGTGTCGACAGACATACTCATTCAGTCTATGGATCGCTACAAGGCGGCGGGCTTGTGGTTTTGTAAACGAACGATCTCTAGAGTTGGGTTTGAACGATTGAAGCTGAGTATGCGTCAAGGGGGCTTTATCAGTAGCGACCCCTCCTATGCAAACTGTATCGCCGAGTTTTCTCAAGAAGTATCCTAGAATTCATACATCAAGCGCATCTCTGTGTGCGTATTCACATAAAGCGGAATTTAATTATGTCCCCCTGGAAAGCTGCCCATGTTGGCGACTCTTTTGATGAAATCGATACCCCAGCGCTTGTGCTGGACTTGGATGCGTTCGAGCGCAACCTGCAGCGCTTGCAGGATGCGCTAGCGGGCACAGGCGTGCGTTTGCGCCCCCATGCAAAAAGTCATAAGTGCCCCGATATCGCGCTACGTCAGATCAAGCATGGCGCTGTGGGTATCTGCTGTCAGAAAGTGAGCGAAGCTGCAGCGTTTGTCGCGGCTGGCGTGCAAGATGTGTTGATTACCAATCAAGTGGTCGGCGCTAAAAAAGTTTCTCATACGCTTGATCTGGCCGAGCGCGCTCGAATCGGTGTATTGGTTGATCACGCCGATCAAGTGCTTGCCTTTGATCAAGCCAGTGCCAACCGCAAAGTAAAAATCGATGTGTATATTGAGGTCGACGTCGGCATGGGGCGTTGTGGCACGGTGTCGATCGATCAGACAGTCGCGCTTGCGCATCAAATTGACCAGGCTCCTTATTTGAATTTTATGGGACTGCAGTGCTATCACGGAAGTGCGCAGCACTATCGTTTGCCGCAAGAGCGTCAAAATGCAATTACTGCAACGTGCGCGACCGCGACAGCGACTAAAGAGGCGATCGAAAAGCTTGGTATCAAGGTTGAGCGAATCACGGGTGCTGGAACAGGTTCAGTCATGCTTGAGCGAAATTCGAAGGTGTTCAACGAGGTGCAGGCCGGTTCCTATATTTTTATGGACCGCGACTATGCAGCGAATCAGCGCGATGGACAGGACTTGCCTTTTGAGCACGCGCTGTTTATCAAGACTGCTGTGCTGAGCCACCCGACGAAAAACCGCGCAGTCGTCGATGCGGGTCTAAAGGCGTCTAGCGTCGATTCGGGAATGCCTGCGGTTTGGCAACGTAAGGATGCAAAGTACTTGAAGGCCTCCGATGAGCATGGTGCGCTAGAGCTCTCTGCCGACTCGACACTTAAGCTCGGTGATGCGGTGATGTTGATTCCCGGTCATTGCGATCCGACCGTCAATTTGTATGATGAAGTGATTTGTATTCGAGGTGGTAAGGTGGAAGCCGTTTGGCCAATTTCGGCACGCGGCGCTTTGCTATAAAACATATAACAGGAGAGAACGATGATTAATAAGAAATCTTTGCAGGTGATGTTTGGCGCCGTGATAGCTTCAGGCTTGGTGTTTGCGAGTGCGTTCACTCAAGCGCAATCGGTCGCAAATTACCCACAAGAGCCAGTGAAGTTTATTGTGCCTTATCCGGCCGGTGGTGTCAGTGATGTGTCGAGCCGAACAATCGCTGCAGCGCTGGGTAAGAAGCTTAGCGCAAATATGGTGATCGAAAATAAGGCGGGTGCGGCCTCGACTGTAGCCAGCACCTACGTCGCCGGTCAAAAGCCAAACGGTTATACGCTCTATGCGGCCCCCGTGTCGATCGTGATCAATCCAGCGCTTCAGGGTACCGTGAGCTATAAGCCGTACGAGAGCTTCACGCCGCTTTCCATGATGATGAGTTCGGCATTTGTGCTGCAAGTCAACAAGAGTCTGCCGGTCAATAATGTGAAAGAGCTTATCGAGCTGATTAAAAAGAATCCGGACAAATATGCGATTGGAACTTCTGGGGTGGGTTCGATTAATCACCTTGCTGCAGAGTACTTTATTCGTGAGTTTGGTCTGAAGATGGTTGTGGCACATTACAAAGGTGGCATGCCCGCTGCACAGGACTTGCTCGGAGGGCAAGTGCAAATGATGTTTTCTGCAGCGAACGAGGCTATTCCTTTTGTCACGAGTGACAAGACAAAAGGCTTGGCCGTGACATCGCTTGAGCGCATCTCAACGTTACCTAACTTGCCAACGATGAATGAGGCTGCGGGAATAAAAAACTTTGAGGCAACATTTTGGCTAGCGCTCGTTGCTCCCGCGGGGATGGACAAGGGACTTCAAGATCGCATCTCGGGTGCAATGCGCGAGTTAGGAACGGACAATGAACTGCGGCAGCGCCTCAGTCAGCTCGGGATTGATCTGGTGACGTCCACGCCTGCGGTTGTCACAGCGAATCTTAAGCGCGACGAAGAAAAGTGGACTACGTTAATTCGGTCTATCAAAATCAATTGATAACTGTTGCTTAGGTGTGTCGTGTACCTGCACGGCACATCGTCGCTCGGCACATTTATGCAGAAGTAAAAACTTGTGATGGGTCAGGCAGGCCCTTCACTTCGATGGCGTTACCGGAGTAGTCAAATACCAGAAACACGGATTGCTCGCGGGGTGTACCAATAAAAATCCTGTCTGGTTCCATCGCAAAAGTGACTTTTGCCTCTCGCAGTCTAGACAGCATTCTCTCGTAGATCTCCGGTTTAACGATGACACCATAATGACGGAGCGGGTAGTTGCCACGCCCGATCGTGATGGAGATGTGCGAGGCTTCAATTTCGGATAGCTGTGCAACGAGATGATGCCCAAAAAAATCAATATCGAGCCGGTCTTCCTGTTGACGCGAGATCTTGCACTCAAGGATTTCACCGTAAAACTTAATCGTTGAGGCGATATCTTTGATAGGAACCGAAAGGTGAATCATTGCTTGCTTCATGATGCTTCCTGTTGCTGTCATAAAAAAAGGCGTGTCATGAAGACACGCCTTTGTTCATTACAAGATTATTGCGGTTTGATATTTGCCGCTTTGACTACGGCTGCGTAGCTTGCCAAATCATTTTTGATTTGATCGCCGTAGGCTTTCGGCGTTCCGGGTGTGGCAGTTATGCCTAACACTTCAAGGCGTTTCTTGACGTCCGGATCATTCAGCACATCATTTAACGTAGTGTTTAGCTTCGTGATGACGGCCGCTGGAGTTTTGGCGGGAGCCAAAATACCAACCCATGAGGCCAACAAGAAATTAGGTAAGCCAGCTTCAATGAATGTTTGCGTATCGGGCAAAGAAGGTGAGCGAGTTGCGCTTGGCACACCAAGTGCTTTGATCCGACCGGCCTTGATATGCGGGAGTGCCCCGGCAACTGCCGTGAAGACCAGAGGGATGTTGCCTCCTTGAAGATCAATCATGGCTTGACCGCCGCCCTTATAGGGAACGTGTACGAGCTTGGAGCCACTCTTCATATTGAGCGTTTCGCCAGCGATATGTGGGGTGCTACCTAAACCGGACGTGCCGTAGTTCAGTCCGTTAGGGTCTGACTTAGACAAGGCAATCAGTTCTTTAATGTTGTTGGCCTTCACCGAGGGATGTGCAACGATGACCAAATCTGCATCACCGATCTTCCCAAT
>Ga0315906_10006011_pt1 | contig 15117 bp, 8 predicted proteins | sample LakEriMetagenome_4_FD_203526 | JGI IMG/M metagenome (GOLD analysis project Ga0315906, IMG submission 203526) | Freshwater fungal communities from buoy surface, Lake Erie, Ohio, United States - Buoy 2 MA122 | ecosystem: Environmental > Aquatic > Freshwater > Lake > Lake biofilm | place: USA: Lake...
ATAATATGGCAGATACTGGTAGATATGGCAAAAATGACACATGTTTTGTAATATGTTCGTGTGGTCTTGGCTGGACTATGCTCGTGTCAGCTACGACATCATCACGGTGCTAACCGTGTTATGATGAACGTAGACGATTGACAAGGCTGTCTACTTTTTCACGTACGTACATGCGAGGCATTCATGGTGCAGTTTCCTGCTGCAATTCAGGCGCTTCAATCACACATGGAAGCAGGTCATCACGACATCCTGGCCGCACTGCGTGACCACGGGATTGTGGTTGATGCATACCCCACACAACTGCCCCCACCGATAGCGCAACACGGCGCCGCCGCACGCGCATTTCCCATGCAAGGAATTCTCAAGTATCACGGTCTCAGTGATTGGGCGCAGCGTATTGCGTTTCTACCGAGTATTTCACTCAACAGCGATGCGGCGAGCACCGTCACCTATGTCGAATTTGTACCGACAGCACCTGCTGACGACATTTGGCTCGGTGATACGCCTGCTAGTGGTCGTGAGCGCGATCGCATCGTGCAAACCCTCGACGCGCTGCGCCACATGGCGGGAGTCACATGGCCGGCTGTCGTCCGTACCAAAAATTTCTTCCGCGCTGCGGTTGCCGGCAAAGGGCTCGGTTCGAGTGCATCAGGGTCAGCTGCACTGGCAGTGGCTGGTATCGCCGCACTATTTGGCGACCACATGATTGCCAATCAGCGTTTTGTGAGTTGTGTTGCGCGTCTGCTTGCTGGGTCAGGGTGTCGTGCTGCAGTCGGCGGAATCGCGTTATGGGTCTCGCACATGGGCTTAGGGCATGCAGACAGCTTTGCGGTGCGCCTCGACCAACCTGGGCAATTCGACGACGTGGCCCTCTTGACGGTCCCCATCGAGTCACGTGTGGGTCTCAAAACCGAGCAAGCACATGCTGATGCGCCTACGAGCACGCTCTTTGCGGGGTGGATGACCACCCGCAGTAGCGAAATCGTGGCAGGGATTGCAGCTACGCGCCGTGGTGACTGGCAGTGGCTGGGGCGCATGTCCGAAATCGACAGTATGCGACTCCACGGTGTGACGATGTCGGGTGGTGACGATTACAAAATTATTGGCTGGGAGCCTGAAAATATTGCCTTATTTCGGATGTGTAATACGCTCCGTGCCCAAGGTATCTCTGTCTACTGTTCAACGGATACCGGACCGACTGCGGTTTTTATGCTCCAGCGGCGCCACGTCGATGAGGTGGCAGCTGCTATTCAGGCCATTGTCCCAGCTGCACCGATTATTCAGGGGCAAATTGCAGGTGCCGCACAGTTGGTGCCTGTGGCTGAGGCACAAACCCTATTAAAGATGACATAACGGTGTGTGCTAGAGAGGTGTGATATGAGTACTAGCGATTTTCTTAGTGACGTCCAGGCGCAGCCAGATCTGCTGGAGCATGCGTTGCGTACCCATCTTGCGGCTGGTAGCGCACTCGAAGGTGCTGCCAAAGCACTGCGTGATGCGACACCACGTCGCATTATTATCACGGGGATGGGAAGCTCGTTTTATTCAGCCTATCCAGCCATGCTCAAGTTGTTTGCGGCCGGCTTGCCGGTCACACACATCGAGCTTTCAGAATTGTTGCATTTTGGGCACCAGGCGCTTACGCGTGATACAGCGCTTATCGTTATTTCGCAGTCGGGTGAAACCATTGAAGCAGTACGGCTCCTCAATGACAGGCATCCACAGTCGTTGCTGATTGCAGTGACCAACAATCCGAATGGCACACTGGCACGGCATGCGGCACATGCGATTCCGCATCTTGCCGGGAGCGAACGCGCTGTGGCAACCAAAACCTATACCACCTCGCTATTGGCGCTCACCGTCTTTGCGGGCCGGGTGGTCGGTGATGCGCCCGCCCAAATCGCTGACCAGTTGTTGCCTGCAATTGAGGCACAACGCAAACTCGCACAACAGTACAATCCGGATACGTTGCCCGATGAATGGCGCCGACCTGGTCCGATAACATTTGTGGGGCGTGGTCCATCGTATGCAACTGCTTTGGCTGGCTCGTTGCTTTTCAAAGAAACCGCACGTATTTCGGCAGATGCACTCAGCAGCGCCCAGTTCCGGCATGGCCCACTCGAAATCGCTGGTCCTGGCCATCGGGCGGTGATATGTGCGGGCCCAGGTGCCACTTTTGGTTATGATATGCGTCTTGCTGATGAACTGCATGCCTGTGGCAGTGATGTGTGGTTGATTGGCCCTGTGAGCACTTCTCGACGCTATCCCACCGTGTCATTGCCGCCTTTGGCGTTTGCCCCACTCGCAGAAATCATCCCCCTACAATTGGCGGCTCGTGCCCTGACATTGGCATGTGGCTTGACTCCAGGTGAATTCGCCCGTATCGGTAAAGTGACCGATAGCGAGTAAAAGGAGGGTGTCATGAGTGATGCCACTATGCTCCAACTCTTGCGCGAACTCTGTGATATCCCTGGCCCGAGTGGCTATGAGGAGCCAGTACGCACCTACCTGACCCAGCGCTGGCGTCCACGGGCACAGGCTCTCACTGTCGATGCTGTCGGCAACCTGTTGGTGCACGTGGGTGGGCATGGTCCACGGGTGCTCGTGCAAGCACACATGGATGAAATCGGCTTTGTGGTGCGTTATATCACTGATGACGGCTTTTTGCTGCTCGATACCGCCCAAGGGCCACGTCGCATGTCACCCGATCGGCGCTACATGATTGGCCAAACTGCCCAAGTGCTGGGGCGCAGCGGCGTGGTGGCGCGTGGGATATTTGCGGCAGCTAGTGGACATGTGATGACCCAGGCACAACTCGACAAAGCACACCTCGGTTTTGAAGATATCTTTGTGGATATCGGTGTCACCAGCCGGCGTGAAGCCGAACTCTTTGGTGTGCATGTCGGTTCACCGGTCATCTGGTATCGCGGGTTACATCGCATTGGCCGCTATGTGAGCGGTAAAGCCATGGATGACCGTATGCCGTTGGCAATCATGGACACGCTCCTGCACCAGCTGGATGCCAACACCTTGGCTTGTGAATTATGGTTGGCTGCCACCATCCAAGAAGAAAACGGCCTGCATGGTGCGCGTGCCATGGGCGTGCGTGGACAATTCGATATGGTGCTAGCACTCGATGTGGGGCTGACAGGGGATGTGCCGACCGTCGGTGTGCGCGAATACGATGCCCGCCTCGGTGGCGGCCCCACGCTCGTCCACAAAGATGCGGCCATCCAGTACGACCGCCGATTACTCTGGCATTGTGCCGATCTGGCCGCCCAGCACGGGATTCCTTTCCAGCATGGTGTATATGCAAATTATGGATCAGATGGTGCAGCCTTTATCGATAGTGGCATCCCCGCGCTCTTGATTGGTATCCCCACACGATATACGCATACGGCATTCGAAATGGTTGACCCCAGTGACATCGATGCTACTGTGCGTCTGTTGCAGGCGTTTGTGCAATCACCGTGGCAACTGCCCACGGTCTGAGATGACCCGTGAGGACATGGAGTAATCGTTATGAAACGCGGCCGTGCCGTGGTGCTCGGTGGTGGCGGTGGTGCAAGTGTGGCACTACGCGCCATCCCCGATAGTTATGACAAAACAGCCATTATCGCAGTCACGGATACAGGACGTTCCACGGGGGTGGCGCGTCACATTGGTGGCAATATGCCTGCTCCAGGTGACATCCGTGCGACTATCGCCGCACATGCGCAGCACCACACCATCGCACAGCTGTTGCAACACCGCTTTGATGGTCATGGTGATACCAATCTCAACGGCATGGCACTCGGCAATTTGATGTTGGCAGCGCTCTACCGTGAATCGGGTGACTTTGGTCAAGCGGTGGCAACATTGGCACAGCTTGCGGAGTGCGCAGTGACCGTATTGCCGGTCACCGCACATTCCACGCAACTGTGTGCGCATCTCATCGATGGCAGCGACCACGTCGGTGAAGTCGCAGTGCGTGCGCCACACAAAGCACCAATTGCCGTGTGTCGCCTCGATCCGCCCGTGGCTGCATACCCAGCAGCCTGCCAAGCGATTGTTGATGCCGATGTGGTTGTGATCGGACCAGGGAGTTTTTTTACGACTATTCATGCGGTGCTCTTGCCCGATGGAATCCGTGATGCGTTGCATCAATGTCGTGGCAAAGTCGTGTTTGTGTCGAATACGACCACACAGACAGGGCAAACTGAGCACCTCGATAATGTGGGACATGTGGCCATGATGGTCGCATTGCTCGGCAGTGGTGTGCTCGATGCGGTGTTGCTCAACAATCGCCTCGCATCACGAGCGCAAGTGGCACGCCTGGCTGCAGAAGGCCTCGCACCACTCGATCTCGATGCGAGTGATGTGGCAAGTATAGCGGCGCTAGGAGTGCGTGCGATTCCATGGCCACTGATTGAATCGGATGGTGCAGATCGCACCTTGTGGAACAAACAAGACACGCTACGCCACGATGCGCGTGCATTGCGTGCAGCGTTGTTGCGTGTACTGTACAAAGGAGAGGACAACGATGACCGTTCCTGATAATCATGCCCCACTCACGAGTTACCAATCTTATCCTGCGCAAGAAATGGCGCAACGTGCCCGAGATTTCCGCCAGACGATGCAACGACGGCGTTCAATTCGTATGTTTGCTGATACACCGGTACCCAAAGAAATTATCGCTGACATTTTGTTGACTGCCGGGACTGCACCGAGTGGAGCCAACCAGCAACCGTGGCATTTTTGTGCGGTGAGTAACCCTGACATGAAGCGGCGCATTCGCATTGCCGCCGAGCAAGAAGAGCAGGCGTTTTATACGGAGCGGGCACCTCAAGCATGGCTCGACGCACTTGCGCCACTCGGCACCAATGCGAGTAAACCGTTCCTCGATATTGCACCGTGGCTGATTGTCTGTTTTGCCGAAAGTTGGCACTTTACGGCCAACGGCGAAAAAGGCAAGAACTACTACGTCACTGAATCAATGGGAATCGCAGTGGGAATGCTCATCACTGCGGTGCACAATGCTGGTCTCGTCACGCTGACTCATACCCCGAGCCCGATGGGATTCCTCGCCGATATCTGTGGCCGTGGCGAAAACGAACGTGCCTACTTGTTGATGCCGGTCGGCTACCCTGCTGATGATTGTCAGGTGCCGATTATTACCAAAAAAGCACTCTCAGATATTGCTACGTTTTTTGAGTAAATGTGGGCGTCTGACTTCATTTCATGATGTAATATGCACCGCGTTTGTCGCCGATACGGAGCAAAATGTTGCGTTCGACGAGGTCGGCCAAATCGCGCCGGATGGTTTCGGTTGACACCGATGGATGCATTTCTTGGAGCTCGCCATTGGTGATGCGATGTTTTTCACTGACCACAGTAATGGCGTTGATTTGCCGGTCATTGAGTCCCATGCGGCGCCAATGGTCGTTGCCATCGCTGAGCGGAGTGTCACTCTCATCGTTGCTGTAGAGTGTGACCAAAAAGCCGCCATCAGTTTCTGCAAAAACAGGTGGCTGTAAACCAGCGGCTTCCATCATGATGATCATACGGTTGATTCCGTAGCCGAGGCGCTCAATGAGCCCATAATCGGCCATGACTTGCACGAGTGTTTCATTGCGCGAAAAGCGTTGGTCGGCGATGTTTTCAATGGTCATGTGGCCGGGCAAGCGCCCGGGGGAGTGACATTCGAGGCGGTCAGAAAAGAGCGTAATTCGGATGCCCTCGCCACGAATCAAATAATCGCGGTGGGCCACCGCATTCACCAGTACCTCACGTACCACAGCAAGTGGAAATTGCGTCCAGTCTTTGCGCTCGAGTCCCTGCATGACACTGCCGCGTTTCATGTGTTGGCTCAGCCACACTTCGGCACGCCGCACTGCTTCGACGAGGGTATCGTGGATGTCTTCCCGCATGAATTCATCGCTCATGCGTGGACCCGCATATTGCACGAGTGTGATTTCGGCTTGTGGAAAGAAGCGTTCGATATCACTCGCAAACAGCAGTACTCCTGCATTGGTGGGGCGAATAATATGCTCTTGTTGGTGCATACACCCACGTTTCATGAGAAAGTCCACAGCGTTTTCTTCGGCCACGGCTCCGACGCGATGCACATACCCAGTGATTTTGGCCGGGTCGAGGTCAGTGATTAGTGCATCGCCGTGTGGCAAGCGTTCCCATGTCATGCCACCGCGCTCCACAAACAGACTACGCAACGCATCGGGTTCGAGTGGTAAATCATCGGCATCACGCCGCTGTACATAGCGCCCCTTGACCGCATAGACGTTGGGGAGTCCGCTTGGCACATTCACAAAGATGAGCATCTGTTTGGCATGCTCGATCTGGAGTGGCATCGGGATGACCAGTGTGGGCGAGCACATCGCTGCTGCATCGAGGACGAGGCGGGTAGTTTGCTCGACATCAATGACGCCTTCGGCTTTCTGGGTGCGCGGATTGACGCCAATTACAATCATGCCACCACTGGCGTTTGCCATGGATGCGAGTAACTCAGCCAAGTCTTCACCGCGTATGGATGCACGCGCATATGCCAAGTGTTGACTGCTTGGTTGACTCAGGAGTGTGGGCAAAATGGCAGTGGTCATTGCGTGCAACTCCGCAAAATAATGCGATTCACATCAGTGGGTGGTGACTGTTGTCATGGCGGAGTAGCGGGTAATTCTGCATACATGACCATGTGTGCGCATCTATATCGGACAGGTGTGGTGACTTCCCTCGCCAGGCAATTATTGTCCAGTTAACATATTGAATCTATAATACCATAGAATGGCGTCTGTTCACTCGGGTGGTAGTTCACACAAAAGGGGATATATGCAGGCACAGGTTCGTCGTCCGTTGCTGGTTATCGCACTATTGTCTGTATGTGTCATGCTGACGTTTATCGGCCATACCATGCCCTACCCCGTGCTTGCACCATGGTTGATGGAACGCAATATTGGATTGGGTGCGTTGGGGTGGGTGAGTTTTGCCTTTTCGTTGGGCAATCTGATTGGTGCACCATTTGCCGGGAATCTGGTTGACCGTTGGGGGCGTCGCCCCATGTTGATTATCGGGCTGATGGCGATTGTGATTGTCAATGCAATTACACCATTCTCAGATGGTCTGAATCAATTCATCGCACTGCGCTTCGTGCTCGGGTTGTTTAATTCGGGTGTGATGCCAGCGGCACTTGCGGCCACTGCCGATATTGCGCCTGAAGCGCGGCGTGCCGCTTGGATTGGCTATGTGACGGGCGGGATTAGCATTGGTCTGATTATTGGTCCCACGGTTGGGGGCATCTTGTACGATGCATTCGGCTTTGCTGCTGCATTTTATGTGTCTGCGGCTATGGCATTGGTCGCCGTGTTGCTGGTGTTGCTCATTATGCCCGAAACACGCCGGCAAATTGCAGATACCAACCACACCCACAACATCGATTGGTTCAGCTTGTGGCGTAATCCACCACGACCGTTGTTGGCACTCGGTTTGTTGTTGTGGATTGATTTTAGTTGGGTGTTTGCCTGGGTGGCCACTGAGCCTGCCACGCTGACACACTTGTATGGCAATCACAATTACACGGCTACCATGTTTGGTGTGGTGGTCGGTGTCTATGGGGCAGCCACCGCATTAGGAGAACTCGGCGCAGGGAGCCTGAGTGATCGCTACGGCCGCTTTGTGATTATCGCGGTTGGATTTTTGGTTCATGTTGCATGGTATGTTGGCGTCGATCAGACACCCGCATATACGTCGATGCTCGTTGCTTCGCTTATTTCTGGGTTAGGCGCTGGGCTTGTGACACCGGCGCTAGGTGCTGCGTACATCGATATCACCACGCCCGATCAACGTGGTCAAGTCGCCGCACTCAAAGAGATGATTATTTCACTCGGTGGCATGCTTGGTCCATTGGTGGCAGTGGTTGCCACTGACCGTATTGACCCGGTGTACATTTTGCGAAGTGTGACGGTGATGATTGTACTGACTGCGCTGTGTGCAGGTGTGTATGCTTGGCAACGGCGTAAACCACGTTCGTGATACATTCCGGGATACGATTGCGTGATAATACTGTGCTGTGCATGGCGTAAACATACGTCGCTCCGCACAAAATGACACCGACACCCGCAGATACGAGTGTCGGTGTCTTCTTCGTACAGTCTATGGATTCACCCGTCCTGCAAACCACGTCCCTGTCTGGATCCAGCCGTTGCCGTTGCCGCCCCAGCCCTGGTTGACATACCAGAACTGGTGCCACACGACGTCGTCACCATCTGCCCAGCCCTCCCAGAACCCTTCTGGACGTGTGGTGTATTGCACTCCCCACGCCAGTGGATAGTGGGCAAGGTGCCCGGTACCGATGACCACGGGGCGTGGATTGCTACTCGACAACGACTCGAGCGCATACCGTGTCAGGCGGTCTTCGTGGGCACCGGCAATATTGTAGTGCGTGTCAAGACTCATGCTAGTGCCCACGTAGTGGAGGTAATTGGCCGCGTTGTCCATCTTCCACGGTACGGTAGCACCTGAAGAAGACAATGGGAAACAGAAGGTGTCCACTGCGTTCCGGATGTAGCCGACTGCGTTCCGTACGCCGGTATCCATGCTCTGTGGCGCTGTACCCGTGATGCCAAGGGAGGCACCGGTGTTGTTGCCACCAGCACGATAGCTGTTCCACCGTCTGGGCCATACGCTCGATGCCGCATAGCTGGGTGCCGGTGAACTCTTGTAGTCGACCCAGCCAAACAACATCATCCAAGCTGTTGGACCACAGCCCGACAGACACCCGCCACCCACATCGAATTGGTTGTAATTGCGCTGGTCGGCTCCCGTACCAGCCCAATATGAGCGCCATGGGGCCCATCCTCTGCTCAACATGGATGTGGTCAATGGGCAGTAATCACCAGCGGGACAGACCTGCGTGACCTTGTCAGTCAGGAAGAAGGTGAACTTGGCTGCGTTTTGGTACGGTCCTTGCACGGACACATCATTCGGCATTTGAATCAACAAGCGCAGCCGTGGTAACGCATCTGTGGGATTCGCCAGGGTGGTGATTTTGAGAATCGAGTAGCCGGATAGCGTTTTGGAATCGAGGGTAAACGAGATGCGTGATTCCTCAGGAGATTCGTTGGTGATGTTGTTGAGCGTGACACCGCGGAAGGGGAGTACAACGCTGGTCACCGAGTTGGCCTGCACCGCAATGTTGTAGCGCGGCACATCAGGTCGGCTCGCATCTCCTGCAATGTACGGGTCAATCACCATGCGCTCGTTGTTCCATTGCGGCATAGCTTCTTGTTTGAGCTGATTCAGCAACGGTTCGAATGAGAACGAGTACTTGCTCACGTACTGCGAGAAGTTGTTCTTGAGATCAACGTCGTTGAACTGCCAAGTGCGATCTGCAACTTCGTCCGAGATACCAATGTGCTCATATTCAGGCATGATGTCTTCCGGCTTGCGATCATCCGACTCATCGAGGTTCGCTGGTGACCACATGGTATCGCCGTCACCTTGTGCATTGCCGTAATAGGAGAAGCTTTGTGCCAGATTGTTAATCAGGACAGGGAATGCGCCCACCGACCCGACCATGCTATTGTTTTGGATGGCCACATAGCTGAGGGTATCCAACTTCCACAGCTTGTATTCCGACAGCCCATCGGTCGAGATTTGTGTGGTGAGTTGTGCGCTCATTGCAGGACCACTGCTGTTCCAGTGGGCAATCGGGTAGTCGACCACTCCACAAGCGGGGTTCTGATTGGTCACACAATCGGCACTCTTATTGTAGTCCACCGCCATCATGATGAAGCCACGCGGTTGTTTGGTGTTGCGATCAGCGAGTGTAATCTCGTAGTAGGCTGGCACCATACCCGCACGAATGTCGGGGCGGTAGAATGGGATGGCGATATCGCTGATGACGGGGTCGCTCCAGTCATTGGCTGGACAGGCGATATCCTTGCTTGAACAGGAATTCTCACGCTGATCCGAAATGAACTGGAGTGCGCGTACTAGCATGCCCGCAGGCAGCCGGTTCGTAAAGACGGTATCTGGTCCAAACCGCGTGCTGATTGCCGTGGGACTCATGGTCACGGTGGCGGTCATGGTGACGAATGTCGGTGTACTGATGCGCGTACGTGTCGATGTGCGTGATCGTGTGTTGGTCATCGAACGTGTTTGTGAACGCGTAGCAGTGAACGAACGGGTCGCAGTACTCGTACGACTACTCGTTGCTGTGAATTTGGGGTTAATGGTGGGTGAACTCGTGGCTGTACGCGTATTGGTGTACGACGGTTGCAACGTGGGGAAGCCGACAAACACAATGGTGGGCAGAATGATTGTCGGGAGTTTGCGCGTGGCAACCACCGTCTTTGCCATGGTGGCCACATAGGCGGTCGCAGTACTTGCGCTATCCGTTGCCACAAGCCGCGTTTCTGTGTTATTGATAACTTCTTGTGTGCGACGGATGCTGGTAGCAGTTTGCACGTGCATGTTGGCCATTTGCGTGGCAAGCGCTTGCGCAGTTCTCGTTGGAGCATTGTTGAGGTTGATTTGATTCGCCTGTGCGGTGAGTATGACGGCGATACTGGTTGGTATCACCACAAAGGTACGATACCAGGTCCGCGTTGGTGGACTAAATGTGCCGGTGGGTGTCATGCTCGGGGTCATGGTAATCGTATTAACACGCGACACAGTCGGTTTCTGTGGTGTGGGATTGGGGATTCCGTTCTCGTAGCGCCACTGGATGTAGGCACCAGTATAGGCAAACGGCGACAATTCAACGGCAGCCACCTCACCACCACTCACACCACCCACGTTGATGGTGGAGCCTGTGGATACACGGAATGGTTGTAACCCGGGTGGTGCGTATTCTTCTTTGACCAGATTATTGTCGATGTACAACTCGAGCATAGCGCCACGTTTGACAAAGGTGAACAGGTGCCACTTGTTGTCATAATCGTCCCACGTGTAGTTGAGATTGGCATACTGGAGTGCATGGGACGCGCCCGTCCATGCAATCGATGGTCGGTTGACCGGTGGCGTGGTGAGCGACTGCACAAGTGGGTAGGTAAGTGCCGAGGAATCGTCGAGGCGTGCCCAGAACATCAGCGAACTGTCGACACCCGGGTAGGGAGTCACTGCCGCTGCCACACCATAACTCATGGGGTGGTTGGGCTCCATGTAAACTGCCGCAAAGCGCTCATGAGGACGGTTGTGCACCGTAGCAGGATACGTGGTAGGAGTCGGATTCCCCGTGGCATCGGGATAGTAGATGTCGGGGTAGTAGACCTTGGGACACTGCTGATTGGCACAGTACGAGAAGACGCCGTTGCTCTCAGCGATGATGACATCGTCGAAGCTGCTACTCGCCAGCGGCGCACTCACGAATGTTGGATCGTTGGCATAGAGTTGACCGATACGTGTGGCATTGAGAGCAGACGAATGGACACGCACTTCGTCAATGGTACCGTCAAACGCGCGCGCACTGTCTAGCCGGCGTCCCACATACACGGTGGTGTTCTGTGCATAGTTGGGAACTACAGCTGTGCGCGAATTATCGAGTGCACCGTCGATGTAGAGGTGGCGCTGATTGCCCGCTACCACACACGCATAGTGGTGCCAATCGCGGTCGCGAATGACCGTGCTAGAAAGCAATTCGTCGTTGAAGGTGCTACACACGACCTGGTTGGTGTCGGTGAATCCCATGTTGAAGAGTTGACCAGTCAAGAAGCTGTTACCATGCGACACCAACGTCTCGGTCATGTTGTTGCGTGTACGCCGTGCCCACAGCGAGACAGTGAAGTTGGGTCCCAAGTTCACTGGAGCCGTGCTCTGCAACATGGTCGAGTTGGCGTCGATCATGCGTGCACCACGCCCATGGGTGCCCGCCACCAACACTGGACAGCGTCCGAATGCACAAGTAAAGTTGCCGTATGGGAAAAAGGGCGGCCAGAAGCCGTTGAGTGCCAGATTGGAATGGAACTGGCTGGCAAACCACGGCACAATCGTAGCGGTTGGTGGTGCCTGATTGAGGATACCAACGCCCTGAGTGCTACTGCTAGCGAGCAGATGTGTGCCGGGGAAGCGACAGCGAACCTTTTGTGGTATCTGTGGGACCGATTGACCCTTGTTGTCGCGGTAGTACGAGAAATTCATGCGGAAAACGCCATTCGCCCCTACATCGCCAGTGGCACGGTCGTCGAGCGGGATCGGATTGTCGTTGACATCAAAGAGTTGCGCATAGGCACGCAGCGGGGTGCCCGCCTGATGGATGCCCTGGAAGCCGTCGAGCGTGCCGACCACACTGACGCGCCCACTTTGAATGTAGGCCTCACAGGCGATAGAGGTATCAGCGAGCACATTGACAGTGAAGTCGAAGCCGCCCAGTTCATCAAAAGATGGATGAATTTCGTCTCTCGCATTTGGGTTGATCAGATCGATTGCCTCTGCTGCAGTCAGCGATACAGTAAAGCTGCTGCCGATGGCACTCGACCCAGTCGCAGTGACTGATATTGGCACCGTGAGTGTTGTTGCTGAGGGAATGGGTATGTCACTGTTCCCGCCATTGATGCTCAGCTGCCAGCCATTTGGCAAGTTGTTGTTGTTGAAGATGTTGATGAGTCTATTTCGCGCTTCATTGTTGATGATATCAAACGTATGATCAAAAATCGGACTACGTGTAGGTGTTGCTTCGAAGTTTTGTATGTTCTCTTGCTCATCTTCGCCATCTTGATTACCTGTGATGCTTTCACCTGCGACGGTAGCAATTTCTACACGAATACAGCTGTGGAAGTAAAAGACACCGTCAGCAATTTGTTGTGGAGTCAATGTGGGATTGGGAGTCCACTCCGTATACACATCGACATATCCACCTGGCGGTATTGTGGCTAATCCGGGGAATTGTGCCGACGTAACCTGTGCACCCACATTTGCCCAGCTTGTGTTCTGGACACCGACTCCGAGCGGATCTGTGACTTTGAATTGGACTTTGACATTGGCTGCGCTGGTCGTACCGAAATTGCGCACACGTGCGTAGATGCGATTAATGGAACCCACGGCTGGATCATCGCCATTACCACGTGGCACGGGTAAGCCTGTCAAGTCATTCCATAGACCATAACGATAGTTGTTATAGCCGTTGAGTGGACTATCCACCCAAATATCTGTGGTTTCGTATGTCTCACCTGGAGGTTGCCGCCACGGGTAAATACCCACATCGGGCTGGTTTGCTGCAGGACCATAACTGACGCGCACACACCACGTGTCAGGATTGGGGTTTGATAATACGCTAATACTGATACCATCCGATGAGTCGCCAGCAATGTTACCATCCGTCGAATTATTAAACGTTTTCCCTACCCCCCAAAGCTTGTCGCGATTTGATGCACCACCAGCATTCGCAAAACCGCGTACCGCAGATTTTATGGTTATCGTTTCACCTGCATCAACAACCCCGTCTTGGTCGCCATCTTCCCACTGCGTCATACCATCTGCGACTATCCGCTCGATTAAAATACCCTCCTCAGGTATTGGTGCCTTATCATCGCCATTGACTTTGCGGTGCGCACTTACCAAATACCACACACTGCCCGTAATATTTATTTTTAAAATTTGTGGTGTGGCGAATACTGCTGGGTCGTATTCAATTGCACGTAAACAATACCCTGCATCAGATGGTTTTTGGGTGCCACTATTACTAACTGTAGTAATAAATGAATCAGGCAACCATTCTTCCATCGTGAATGTCTTCAGATATGCACTGACGTGCCCTGGGTAATTTGCATCCAAAAGCTCATATGCGTTGAGATAATTGCTTGGGTGGGCGTACTCGATTTTTTGGTGCACACCACCTTTGAATGCCTGGAGTGAATGGCCTAATTCGTGTGCCATAACACCCCACATGTACGTGTCTAAGTTTGCGAAGTCTGCAGCGGTACATCCACTGCACATACCACCTTCGTCCATGAAGATGGTTATGATGTCATCACCTTCATCAAATAGACCAAAATCATACTCTCTTCCATTCCAACTATTTACGCCCCGTAAACGGGCTTGTGACTGGTTATCCATTAGCAAGATGACCGTATCTGCTTGATCTAACAATGGCTCAAGATCGTCTTCATCTGACGCATCCACTACATCATCGACGAGTTTCTGCATATTATTAGCACTATCATCATTCATTTGGTTGTTCGGCCGCACATAGGTACTACGTGAGCTTACATTCACTGGTCCGTAAAAATCAAAATCCCAGCCATCATTTTTGCCGTTGGACGTTGTCCGGAAAAGCGTATTGAGCGGTTCAAGCCAGTTCGTAACCAGTTGTGCATTCGATAATCGTTGCGTGGAATCACTAAAATGTACCCGAATAATCAGTACGCGATTTTTGCCTGTTACTGCGGCCCGCGGGCTTGCGTTCACCGCTTGCCCCTGACTCGCAAGCCATTGATCCATGCCACCAATACTTTTGATTTCCGTTTGGCTTGGTGGAGAAAAATCTACCACCAATGGTGATTTGCTTTTGTCGTGCCACTCACTCCCAGCAGCATGCGCCATCATATCCGTGCTGTCGGCGTCGAGTCTACGCACACTTGGTTTGGCCTCTGCGACTGACTGACTAGAGCTCCCGCTCCACAACCCAGTGACGCACAACATACCAACGACGAATAAGACGACGAAACGATAGAGCCGTGTCGTGTACATATACACTCTCCTCACCTACGTAAACACATACGATTGTATAAAGAATGTCCATATATTACTCCTGTATGTTTTATTTGTAAAGAGGAATTTACTATGAAATTATGGAAATTTGTGATAACTGATGAACTAATGTGGTGCTTTTCATAGTTCTGATTGCAAGTACATATAAATACAAAAATATGCTTTATTCAAATAATTTGTAAACATCAATTTACACATGAATGTGGCACACAACTGTATGCTACATTCATGTGTATTGACAAACCTGTTTAGTACATACTCTGCCCACCATTGATGATGATGGTTTCGCCCGTCAGATATGCGCCCAACTCAGACGTCAAATAGATGACGGCGCCAGCGACATCGGCGGGGGTGCCTTCGCGGCCGAGTGGGATGCGGCTGCGCACAGTGGCGCGCATATCGGGCGGCGTATGAATGTCA
>Ga0315906_10006012_pt1 | contig 15116 bp, 11 predicted proteins | sample LakEriMetagenome_4_FD_203526 | JGI IMG/M metagenome (GOLD analysis project Ga0315906, IMG submission 203526) | Freshwater fungal communities from buoy surface, Lake Erie, Ohio, United States - Buoy 2 MA122 | ecosystem: Environmental > Aquatic > Freshwater > Lake > Lake biofilm | place: USA...
AGCGGCGTCAATCTTGGGCACACCGTTACCAAAGGTCGACTGCCCCTGGTTCTGGTCTGATCAGTATGACCTCAAGCTACAGACTGCCGGGTTGAACAGAGGTTATGACGAAATAGTGGTTCGTGGCAGTTTTGCGCAACGTTCCTTTTCCCTATTCTATTTCCGGGACCAAGTATTGATCGCCGTTGACGCGGTAAACAGCCCGGACGCGTTCCTGGCATCAAAAGCGCTGATAATGTCCAAAATATCTGTACGTACACGGTCTTTTTCCGATACACGCGTTTCGATGAAGGATCTGGCAATGCAGTGTCAAAGCTGAAAGGAAACGAAATGCCCAATATTGTCTTTGTTGATCATAAGGGCTCAGAGCGCGAGATAGAGGCTAGCGTCGGAGAAACACTGATGCTGACAGCGATCAAGCACTCCGTACCCGGAATCGATGCTGACTGCGGAGGAGCATGCGCTTGCGCGACTTGCCACGTATTCGTTGATCCCGCTTATCTTGATATGCTTCAGGAACCCGGCGACATGGAGAAGGCGATGCTCGAATTCGCCGAGAATGTACAGACCAACTCGCGACTGTCATGCCAGATCAAAATCCTCGACAATCTCGAAGGCATGCGCATTACGACCCCGCAAAATCAACAGTAAGAGCTTAGCTGCACACGCCTCGAAGGAGATCACCATCATGCCGGCCCGTAAGTTCTCCAGTTCGTTGTTTGGAGCGGTTTTTCTAGCTTCGCTCTCTGCGATCAGTCTGCTGGCCGCCTGTCAGCCGATGACTTCGGCGAGTCAGCCGTCGGGAGCTGATCTGGTCCTCACCGGCGGAAAGGTGAGGACGGAGAGCGGATGGGAAGAAGCCGTTGCGATCTCCAACGGCGTCATCGTGGCGATTGGCTCAGACGAGGAAATCGGAAGGCAGTACGGCTCGGCCGAGACCGTTATTGATCTTGGCGGTCAGGTTGTTTTGCCGGGCTTCCATGACATGCACGTTCATCCATTGTTTTCGGGCTTGGGGTTCAAGTGTGACATCGAAGCTGGCTTGACCATGGAGGCGTTTCGCAGCGCTTTAGCGAAGTGCGTAGCAGCAGTCGAACCCGGCGAATGGATTGTTGGTCGCCGCTGGGACGTATACGCGCTTGGTGTGGAACCCAGTCGTCAACTCATTGACGATATATCTCCAGACAACCCCGTCTTTCTTAACGATACCAGTGGACACAGCGCCTTGGTCAATAGTCTCGCCTTGGAACTGGCGGGCATCACGGGCGAGACTGTCTCACCGATCGGTGGAAAGATTGTGCTCGACGAACGTGGTGAACCATCAGGCGTTCTTCATGAAACATCGATGGGGCTGGTGTCGCGCATTATCCCTCCGCAGTATAGCAAAGAGGAAATCGAACAGGCCTTGATCTCGGCGCTTCGCGAAATGGAGCGCTACGGGATCACTTCTTTTGTCGAAGCCTCGACAGGCTTTGCGGCCGGGTTGGAACTAGAAGTCGAAGTGTACGCGGATCTGGCTCAACAGGGGCTATTGCGGCAGCGAAGTCAGCTTTGTCTTGAATGGTTTGAGGGCACAGGCCTCACGGTTGAGGATTACATCAAACTGCGGGATCGATCTGCTGGCGGCTTTCTGTCTGTAGACTGCATTAAAATCTTCCTAGATGGCGTGCCGACGTCCAGTCACACTGCGGCTATGCTCCAGCCTTACGTTGATTATAGTGGCGGCCGGGGGAGCGTATACGGTACAGTCTTTGTTGAACAAGGAACGCTCAACGCGGTGGTCGCAGCCTTTGATGCGGCAGGGTTTTCGGTGAAATTCCATGCTGCAGGTGATGCAGCTGTCCGGGCTGGCCTTGATGCGATTAAGGCCGCACGCGAAGAGAACGGCCCCGGCGGACCGATGCATAGTGTGGGCCATTGCACATTTATTTCTCCTGCGGATATGTCGCGAGGATCGGAGATCGGGGCAACTTTCGAAATGTCTCCTTATCTTTGGTCGCCAAGTCCGATCTCAAGCGACATCGCTGAATCTGTTGGACCTAGCCTGATCAGAGATGTCTGGCCGGTTCGGAGCACGCTTGATGCGGGATCTTTGGTAGTCCCGGGTTCGGATTGGGCGGTCGTCCCTTCAGTCAACCCATGGATCGCTGTCGAAACGCTCGTGACGAGAGAGGCGCCTGGCGGCTCGGAAGCCAGCTTTGGAAAGCGCCAAGCGATTACCGTAGAAGAAGCCATCGATCTGTTCACGATAAACTCGGCACGCCACCTTGGCACTGAAGACAAGCTCGGCACGATCGCCGTCGGAAAGACCGCGGACATCATTGTTGTCGATCAGAACCCTTATGAAATCGAGCCGACCGAGCTTCACAAGACCAAGGTGCAGCTGACGATAGTTGAGGGCAAAATCGTTCACAGCGCGGACGCGCCACCTTAAGTTCGCCTGCTTGCGCGGGTTACCGGCCTGTCAATGGAATCTCCAGCTTGCCTTTGACCGCAACTGCCAAGCGGGCAGCGCTTCGGATCGGCACGATTTCCGGGAGAATGCTCTTTCCCGGCAGCAGAGCCTGTCTGGGTTCGAGAGACGGTTTTGAGTAGCGAAAAGCAATTGAACTTCTGCACTGGATGGAAAGCACATGACCAAGGATTGGATTCCGAGCGCGTTGATTACAACAGTTCTGCTTTCGGCTTGCATGACCTCAGAAAGAGCTGCGAGCCCGCTGCCGGCGGGTCCGGACGCTGACACGGTGTTGACAAACGGATCGATCAAGTCGCCTTCCGGATGGGAGACGAGCATGGCCGTGCGTAATGGTGAGATCGTTGCGTTTGGTGAGCAGGCAGAAACTCTTGTCGGGCCCTCGACATTGCAGATCGATCTTGAGGGACGCGCCGTTTTCCCAGGCCTGCATGACATGCACGTGCATCCCTACTTCGCAGGTATCGAAGAGATGGGATGCAAGTTTGCGTCAGGTGCGGCGCCTGAAGTGATCAAAGCCTCAGTAAAGACCTGCGTTGACGCAACTACGCCTGGGCAGTGGGTTGAAGGGGGCAACTGGGTCGCAGCTGTATTCGAACCGGGGCAGCAGACGCGGCAGTTTCTGGATGAAGTATCTCCGGACAATCCTGTTTTTCTGTGGGACGAGTCGCATCATTCGGCTTGGGTCAATTCGAAAGCTCTGGAACTAGCTGGAATTGACTCACAAACACCCGATCCTGAGGGCGGCATAATCGACCGGGATGGCGACGGCAGACCAACCGGGGTCTTGCGCGAATCCGCTGTCGGACTTGTCGAATCCATCGTCCCTCCCCCAAGCATCGACCAGCGGCGTCAAGCATTGATGTGGGCAAGCCAAAAGATGCTAAGCTATGGCATAACAAGCTTTACCGTCGCCAGCGTGCGGGCAGAAGAACTACCGGCATGGATTTCTCTCTACGATGAGGGACTGATCCCACAGCGTGCACGCGGATGTATCGTCTGGGCTCCCGATTGGGCATCGACCGACCGCGACGGCGCCGAGATGATCTCGCAATGGGCGCATCGTTCGAGCGGGCGGCTAAAGCTCGATTGCGTAAAGATGTTCGTTGACGGAGTTCCCACAGAAAGCCGGACGGCGAATATGCTAGAACCTTACCTCCCTCCCCATCATAATCACGACCATACAAGCTTTGCGAAGAACGGCGAACTTCTCATTCCACAAGACGAGTTGAATGAGATCGTGACACAATTCGATGCTGCAGACCTTCACGTGAAATTTCACGTTGTGGGAGACGGTGCAGTTCGCGCAGGGATCAAGGCTGTTGCCTTTGCGCGTTCCCAGAACGGACCAGATGGGCCGCGGCACGATCTAGGCCACAACAGCTTCGTCCATCCGGATGACTTTCAGAAAGCGCTTGCGGCCGGCGTTGCCTGGGAATTCTCGCCATACATCTGGTATCCGACACCGATCGCATCGATTGATATCACACGCACGGTCGGCAGCTTTAGAATGGAGCGGTGGATACCGATTGCAGATGCAATCGCTTCCGGAAATCTTGTCGTTGCGGGATCTGATTGGTCCGTCGTTCCATCCGTGAACCCGTTTCTCGCCATCGAAACCATGGTGACGCGCCAAAGGCCTGGTGGCGGCGCTGAAACGCTGGGGCCCGGCCAGGCCGTCTCTTTAGAAGATGCGTTTCAGATAATGACCCAGAATGGCGCGGAGCTGATGGGGCACGGCGACCAAGTCGGCACGCTTGAGATCGGTAAGCAGGCGGACTTTTTCATCGCATCTGAAAATCTGTTCGAGATGCCGATCACGCAAGTGCACAACCTCAACGTCGAGGCGACCTTTATTGCGGGCAAGCTGGTCTTTGCAGATGACGAAGGCCTGCTCTCTGAAGAAGGAGGTTCTACTCGGTGAAGTGCTTATCGGTCTGAGCGCACGGGGAGCCGGAGCCGAACAGGGGCCCAGCCCAAAGGCAAGCAACAAGAGAGACGACATGCAGATCCGATACATCCTGCCCTTGCTAAGCCTTGTGCTTGTAGCCTGTAGCGGACCGCAATCCGATCCTGAGTCCAAGGCTATTCCAGAGGCAGTTGAACCACTGTTCTCTCAAGCAGAGATTGATCTCGGCCGAAGTGTGTACCTGGAAAACTGCGCGGCATGCCATGGACGAGCGCTTGAGGGGGGCCTCGGCACCGCTTTGGTCAAGACGGATTGGGCGTACGGCCGGGATTCGTTTTCTATTGGGCTGAGCATTCAGAACGGAATTCCGACCGCTGGGATGCCCGCGTTTGGAGAATTACTTACACAGGCTCAGCGTGACGCTGTGGTGAGTTTTATCTTGTCATCCCAGACAGGGCCACTGGAGCAGGCCAATCCGATCCCGGAATACATTGAGACACCCGGATACAAGCTGAAGATTGAGCGCCTGGTGGAGAAGGACCTGGATGTTCCATGGGGAATTGAGTTCGTGGACGACCATCGCGCGCTCATTACAGAAAACTCGGGTCAGCTGTTCTGGATGATCGACGGTGTTCTCGACCGACGGCCAATTGAAGGGGTTCCAACCGTCGATCTTGCGACTTCGACGGGTGGTCTGCTCGATATTGCCGTTGACCCCAATTACTCCTCAAACGGATGGATTTATCTCGCCTACTCTCATTCGGCTGACCCTGAAGACGTCAATGCGAATGGCATGACGAAGATTCTACGCGCAAGAATCGACGCGCACAAACTTGTTGACAAAGAAGTGCTCTTTTCTCCTCCCGAAAGTGAGCATCGACCCAACAGCAAACACTGGGGAGGACGCATGCTCTTTGACCGCGAAGGAATGCTGTATTTCAGCGTAGGCGATATGAGCCAGCCTGACGCATCACAGGATCCCGAAAGACCGACAGGAAAGATCCATCGCATGCATTCCGATGGTACGATTCCCGCTGACAATCCGTTCGTCGATCAAGGCCCGGTGGCGGCTTATGTCTATTCACTTGGCAACCGAAACGTTCAGGGAATTGCACAGCAGCCGGCCACAGGTGAAATCTGGGCAACCGAACACGGGCCGCATGGCGGCGACGAACTCAACATCATTCGCAAAGGCGCCAACTACGGATGGCCAATAACGACCTATGGCGTGAATTACGATGGCTCAAAGGTGTCCGACCTGACTGAGAAAGATGGGATCAATGCGCCCGTGCGTCAGTGGACACCTGCGCTGGCAATTGGCGCCGCGGAGTTTGTGAAAGGTGATTTGTTCAAAGACTGGGAAGGCGATCTTCTGGTCGGCAGCCTGTCGCGGGAAGCTCTGCTGCGTCTTGAGGTAACGAGCGATTCCGTCGTCACCGAGGAGGTGCTCTTCAAGGGTTACGGCCGTATTCGAGACCTGAAAATGGGGCCTGACGGAGCTCTTTACGTACTATTCAACAACCCCGGGCTCGTTGTCAGGATCACCCCAGTCCCGGGCCCTTAGCGACCTTGATCAAGGAAGGCTTGAGAAAATGAAAACAAGCATCACCGCATGTTGCCTGACTGCTCTCTTTGTGACGTCAGGATGCACAACGAGCCGGACTGCAACGCCCCCAATCTCGCTTCCTGCAGGGGCTGAACAGGCTACTCGCGATCACTCGGACTGCAAGGCCTCAATTAGCTCTGACAGGCTTAGAACAAGCCTGGACGAATGGTTTTCCAAGACCGAACACAAGCTCGATATGATCGTGGTCACACAATGTGGGGCCAATCTTTACACTCGAGGCTTCAATGGCTTTGAGATCGATACGCTGCATGAGATTCAGTCAGCGACCAAGACCTTCTCCGCCATGCTGATTGGCGCAGCGATGCAGGACGGCTTGATCAAGTCCCTCGATCAACCCCTTTCGGAGTTGCTGCCGGACTATGCAGAGTTGATGACTGGATCGAAAGCCAAGATCACATTGCGTCAGGTGTTGACGATGACGACCGGTCTAAAGTGGGTTGACTTCGGAGATGGGAACTCCTTCGAGCGGATCGGCAAGGCTGACGATAGTGTTGCCTTCGTGCTCGACGAGCCGCTCGTTTCCGAGCCGGGTCAAGAATTCTTCTACAACACGGGGAGCTCACATCTGCTGTCGGCAATCATTGCTGAAGCGACAGGCATGTCGGCGGCAGACTATGCAGATGCCAGACTGTTCGCCGCCCTGGGTATCACCGAGTACAGGTGGCCGGCCCTTTCAGATGGGCGAAGCAAGGGCGGATGGGACATGTATATGCGCCCCCAAGACATGGCCGTCTTTGGACAGATGATTCTGGACGGCGGCCGAATTGGAGAACAGCAGCTTGTGCCTGAAAACTTCATTGATGCCGCTACAGTGAAGCATGTCGAGACCTACTACGGCCCCGGGTACGGCTTCCAAATGTGGATCGATAACAGCTATGGAACAACCGATTCCGCTGCTGCCAGAGGCTATGGTGGCCAGGACGTGTTTGTCTTCGATGAGTTGGACGCAGTCGTCGTCTTCAACGGAAACATCGGTTACCCGGGTGAGAACAACGCCCACATCGAAGAGCTTCTTCGCGAAACCATCATTCCGAACCTTGCTCGATAGCAGCAGGGCAATCTAAGTTGCACTGATCGCCCCAAGGAAGTTGCCATGCTCAGAAAACTGCACGACAGGAAGATCCCGGCTACCCTGTTCGTCTTGACGGTCATTAGTCTCAACAGTTCTGCAGAAGCGCCCGCGCCTGACCCAATTGAAGCCTGTCGCCTGAGCTCCTCGAGCGCAGAGGAAGAGATCGAATGCCTACGAGATTCGATCCGCAGCAAGCGTCAAGAAGTTCAAGTTCCTGCTCCGTCAATGGCTCCAGAAAAGATTGTTCCTGACACAGTCGTCGCGACCGCTCCGGAAATGCCGTCAGCGCCTACTGGCCTGGGCGCCGAACAGGTAATCTCGCGTCAAGTCCGGGAAGGAAAAGTGGTTGACGAACCCACGCTTAACGACACCGAGAATTCGTTTCTGGTTGTAGACTTCGCACGAACGGAGAGAAATCAACTCGTCCTTGTTCTGGATAATGGACAAGTCTGGGTCCAGCGAATGGGCGATGCACAAACCGTCTCGCTTCAGCCAGGAGAGCCTGTATCAATAAGGATCCTGCGCGGAGCCCTGAGTGGTTACCGGATCTGGTTCGAAGAGGCTCGCCGCACAATCATTGCCGAGCGCATCAAGTAGGCACTTTGATTCAATAGGAGGCAATGAGGATGAACAATCCTATTGTCCTTCACCCTAGCGGGACCGGAACAGCTTCCAGAGTTTAGGCGGTGAGAGCCCTGAACCGAAACGGTTTGGAGGCACACTCAGACCGTGGCGGCGGGATTGAGCAGGATCGGGCGCGGGCCAACAATGTCCGAAATCGTCAAGACCATAACAAAGCAATTCGGAATGCTGCCTACTCAGCAGCTTTGGTTCGCCCGTCGTAGCTACTGAAAAATACGGGGGAGTGGCGAACGAAATGTTTGGAGCGGAGGACTAGACCATGACCAGAACAAGTAACCTCAAGGGATTTGACTTCAGATTTGGCTTGTTGAGCACAGCATGTGTGGCAATCCTGAGTTCGACGTCCCATGCTATAGCCCAAGAGGCTGAGCGGCCCGCCGAAGAAGGTGCCGTATCACTCGCAGCGCAGGCAGCCGACGAAATTGACGCGCGGGAATTGGACAAAGTCGTCGTCACAGGCTCGCGCCTCAAGAAAGATGAATTCAACAGCGCATCGCCACTCACGGTACTGAATGTCGACGACGCCCGAAACCTCGGCGTTACATCGATACAGGAACTGTTGGCTCAATCGGTTGTTGCCAACGGATCACAGATCGACAACAGCCGTGATGATAGTCCGGGCGGCGTTGCCGGAAGCGTGGGTACGTTGCCTCCCGGAGGCGCTGGCTCATCGAACATTTCTCTGCGCGGTCTTGGGCCGGAGAGAACGCTGGTCCTCGTCAATGGTCGCCGGCTGGCGGCTACCGGCGTTCGCGGCGCTCCATCACAGCCTGATTTCAACTTGATCCCCTTCTCGATGGTTGAACGTATCGATGTCGCCACCGATGCGGGATCGTCTGTTTACGGCGCGGATGCTGTCGCGGGCACCGTGAACGTGATCCTTCGGAACGACTTCGAAGGCCTCGAGTTCTCCGGCACCTACGACTCCCCTGAAGCAACTGGCGGCCAACAGCTCCAGTTCGGCATGCTGGCAGGCGCGCAAGCTGAACGGGCAAGAATTGTCTTTGCGGCCGAATACTATGACCGCGAACGCGTTCAGGTCCAGGATCGCGACTTCACAGCGGCCGGCTTGCGGACAATTCGGGTCAACCAGAATGGCGAACTGCTCGATCCGCTGGGCATCGGCGGCATCCCGGATGGTGCATCGGACAACTTTGGCTTCCTTTTCGGAGCGCCGACCAACGCAACGCTGTCACCAACCTTTTCGGGATCAGGCTTGCCCGTCCTGAACCCTTTCTTCAACTTTGTCGCATTCACACCGGGCCAGAGCGATATTGGTATCGCGAATTTCTCGACCTTCTGTGGGATCGACAATCCCGGAGGGATACAGGTACCGACCGGACTTCCATCTTTCTGTACTCCAACACGCGTCCGTCCCAATGCGAACCTTCCCACGCTCTCCCTGTCCGAACTCAACGACTTTGACGAGCGTCAGAATTCAGATCTCATCGGCGGTTTCGAACGCCTGTCACTGGTGGCAAACGGCGAAGTCGATCTCGATATCTTCGGTCATCAGACACAATTCTTCTTTGAATCGATGTACCTGAACCGGCAGTCTGAAACCACGTTTGCGGCGGGAAACAACATCTTCCCTGCTGTTCCTGGTTTCATTCCGGAAGTCGATGCCATCACCGGCCTTCAGACAGGAAACTTTGTAGACAATCCTCTGAACCCGTTCGACGGCGTTGATTACCTCCCGATCTTGAGCCTCGAAGACTTCCAGCAAGTATTCGATGTCGATCTTCAGCAAGTCAGATTTGTTTCCGGATTCCGCGGAGATATTGATGCGGGCTGGTTCGGAGAAAAGAACTGGGGATATGATGCGTACGCAAGTTATGACCGTGGAACCGGCTTCGTTTCGCAGCCCACGATCTTCACGCCGCACTTTGTTCAAGCCATCTACGGCGTTGCACAGACGACGAACGGAGACATCGTTTGCGGCCTGCCAGGCTTCAACCTTGGTGCGGCACCGGTCGACTCCTCGGTTGCCCTTGCGCAGTGCGTGCCAATCAACTGGGCGAGCCCTTCGCTCTACACGGGCGGAGCATTCGGCGGCGGCACTTGGGGCAGCGAGGCAGAAGCGAACTACCTGAACGTGCTTCAGACGAACCGGACTGAAATCGAGCAGTTTGTAGGATCCGGTTTCGTTCAAGGTGAATTGATCGACTCACCGTGGGGTGGGGCTGTCAGCGTCGGACTTGGCTATGAGTTCCGCCGTGACACGATTGACTCCCAGTCTGATGTGTCGAGTGTCCAAGGACAGAGCTTTGCAGGTCAGGAGGGCCTCACCCGCGGCGAGCGCGACTTCAATGAGATGTTCGCCGAGATTGATGTCCCGCTGATCACAGATCGCCCTTTGATCAATCTGCTCAACTTTGACGCGGCCGTTCGGTACACTGAGGAATCCAACTTCGGGAGCGATACGACTTACCGTACGCGCTTGCAGTATAAGCCGGTAGAATGGCTGTCTTTCTCGGGGGGCTATGGTACTTCGTTCCGTGCGCCCAACCTTCGCGAGTCCTTCCTCGCCGATCAGATTGGTGGAGCGGCAGGCTCATTGGATCCATGCAATTCCGGTCAGATTGCGTTCGCGCTTCTCGCAGGAGGCGACAACGATCCAAACTTTGTCAATCGCGTTCAAAACTGTGTCGCGGACGGAGTTGTTTTCACGGACTCGAATCTGAACGGCTTCCTGGACTCGACCCAGTTGGGTACCCTTGGGGATGTCGGAATCGGCGTGATCAGAGGTGGCGCTTCCGATCTCCTTCCGGAGACGTCCGAGACGTTGACCTTAACGGCTACCTTTGAACAACCCTGGTCCGACAAGTTTGGCCTTTCTGTTTCGGCCAGCTACTATGACATCCTCATCAAGAACACGGTACGTGAAACGTCTCCCGAGTTTGTAATTTCGGAATGCTATCTGAACCCGGAATTTCCAGGACTGACCAATCCCCTTTGTGCCCGCGTAACACGCACATTGGGCACACCGGGCGGCGTGAATGACGGCATCGGGACAATCGACGCATCATTTATCAACGTCGGCGAAGTGACGGCGCGCGGTATTGATCTGACAACCCTGTTCGGTACCGATGTTCCTTTCCTGCTTGGTGAGAGCCGGAAAGCCTACCTCACATGGAGTACGTCGACGGCCTATCAGTTGGAACAGGAGGAGCAGGTTGCCCCCAGCGCGCCGCGCGACGACAATGTCGGCGAAATCGGTTCTCCAAAACTTCGGTTCAACAACACATTGGGTCTCGGTTGGGATAATCTCCAGCTGACGCTGCAAAGTCGATTGATCGGAAGCCAGGAGCAGGACTTGAGTGCACTCACCGATTTCTCCGTGTACGGACGCGACATTTCTGGACAGCTTACCCGCCCTGTCAGCTGGGTCGACGATCAGTGGTTGCATAACATCGCGCTGACCTATGTGCGCGACAACTATTCGCTCACAGTCGGCGTGAACAACATCGCTGACGAAGAGCCGCCGCTGGTCGACTATGGTGTTGGAGCCCCGAACAACACCAACGCGGTCACTGGCTCGGGATACGACCTGTTCGGCAGGTCGTTCTTCGCGAGCGCCCGTGTAGCCTTCTAAAAAAACGCAACTCCCAAGGACTTTAAGCTGCCCTTTTCCTCCAAAAGGGCAGCTTTTTTGTCTCCCGAGGCTTTGCGGGCGCGTTGGCGGCCGGCAACGCCGACAGCCGCTGTCTCAAGCGACTTCCTGGACCAGAGCCGATCTGAATTGATCGAAGACAATCGCGCACAAGCTTCAGATTTCGCCACCTGCAGTTCGGAACACGTTTCCGGTTGGCGCGACGAGATTCGAACTGTCGAGTAGAGGTGTCAGCTCACAGGATCATCAGCACGCACCCAATGTCGACTGGAGATATCTCGCGGCTGAGGACAGGCCGATCAGTTGTGTTGCGGGCTCAGTATACGCACAAACAGAGGGCGCTGTGAAATTCACGGCTTAGCTCTGTCAATCCCGACAATCGTGAATGACCGCTTCTGCCAAGCAGCCCCCGAGAACAGTATCGATTATCGCTCCCAGAGCCAAACGGATTGATCGGCCACGGGGATACGGAATGAGAACCTCTGCACATAGTTTGCGTGTACGATACCTGGTATCTGCTTCCGGTCTCACGCTAGCGCTGATCGTCGGCGCATCACCTGCAGCAGTCGCTCAAGAGGATGTCGCCGCTATAGAAGACCGGCGGCTGGGTACGGTGACAATCACTGCTGAAAAGCGCGAAGCGGACATACAGAGCGTTCCTCTCTCAGTGACCGCTTTTGACGGAGAAGCCCTCGACCGACTGGGAGTTGAAGACAGTACTGATCTCGCGGCCTACACGCCGGGGCTCAACATCGGCACGCCGGTAGGTGAAGGCAACAATCCTTCCATCACATTGCGAGGTGTCGGCCTCAACGATTTCAACGACAACAATGAAGGCCCGGTCGCTGTCTATGTGGATGAAGTCTACATAGCTGCACTGGCAGGCCTGACTTTCCAACTGTTTGATACGCAGCGTGTCGAGGTCCTGCGGGGCCCGCAAGGGACATTGTACGGGCGTAACGCAACCGGCGGTCTCGTGCACTTCATCTCAAACAAACCAACGGCCACCTTCGAAGCAGAAGGCAAACTGGCCTTCGGCAGCTATGGAGAAGTTTCCGCGGAATCAGCCATCAGCGGTCCGTTGGCCGACGGCGTGCGCGGCCGGCTTGCAGCAAAGGTCACGAGGGCTGATCCTTATGTCGACAATCGCGGTCCCGGTGCGGACGCCAATGAGTCCGACTCTGTTGCGATCCGTACACTCGTGGAATTGGATATTGGCGATAAGGGTTCGCTTCTCCTCAAGGGAAACTATGCCGATAGTGGCGTGGCCCCCTCACCAAAGTATCAGCATCAGGGCACGGGTTCGCCCTTCGGCGAAACGACCGATATCTGGGGATATTCGGATACGGATGAAGACCCCTTCGCGGGCGCTTACGATACAAACGGCACCCTAGAAATCGAGAATGCTGGACTATCAGCGGATCTGCAGCTCAGCTTGGGCAAGATCAATCTGCGCTCGATCACTGCCTACGGGCAGGTTCAGAAGCGGCATGTCGAGGATACCGACGTTGGTCCGTTCCGGGGCATTGTTCCCACATTCCAGGCCGATGTCGATCAATTCTCGCAAGAGCTCCGACTGTCTGGCGATTGGGAAACCGGAAACTGGATCCTGGGCGCTTACTATCTCGACACCCGCGTCGAAGGCGACAACACCCTTGAAGTTAATTGGCGCGGCGACTTCGCCAACATTCTCGACAGTGACCCTTCAGTCTTTGATGGAGGGCTAACCGCGTTCAGCGGACCGATCCCAGATACTGCAGCCCTGATCCCCGCCATCCTTTACGATGTCGACTACACACAAAGTACTGAATCCCTGTCGGCCTTTGGCCAGGTAAACTGGCGCATCAACGATTCCGTCGAACTGACTGGCGGTTTGCGCTACACTGATGAAGAGCGCGATATCCAGTATGTAAACGCCGCCCCTGCCGGGCCGCTTCTGAACAACCTGATCATCGGCATCGGGGCGCCCAACTACTTCGATTTCCGCGATGGCGCTGATGGCGTCGGCGATCTCAATAAGATCAACCCGAGCAACGTCTCTGGAAAGCTTGGAATCGAATTCGAGCCGAACAGTGCGCTTCTCGTTTATGGAAATCTCAGTCAGGGGTTCAAGAGCGGTGGTTTCAATGCTGGCTTCCTCGACTTTACGGACGGCCTGACACCGACTGATGCTCCTTATGACGAAGAAGTGCTGACCGCATATGAAGCGGGATTCAAATGGGATTTCGCCGATGGTCGAGCCCGCCTCAATGCCTCAACGTTTTACTACGATTATCAAGATTATCAGGCACTCACCTTCCAAGGCTTGTCACAGTACATAACGAATGCGGAGGCGGAATCCCGGGGTGCCGAAATCGAGTTCTTTGCGCTTCCGACCAGTAACATCAGCCTACAGATTGGTGCCAGTTATCTTGATGCTCAGGTAGATGGTGTGCGTAATCTTAACGCAGTGGATCCGGCAGATCAGATTCTTGATGGGCTCAGGCCAGTGTTGGCTCCAGAGTTTACCGCCAATGGCGTCGCCGCTTACACTTGGAACATACTGGGCGGTGAACTCGTCGGTTCGCTGAATTTCAGCCACCAGGGAGAGCATTTTTTTGACATCACCAATTCCCCGATTTCACGCAGCGACAGCTATACAACTTATGGCGCCAGAATTTCCTACACCAGTCCGGACGAAGCTTACGAACTGGCTGCTTTCGTGAAGAACCTGACCGATGAGGAGTACCTCGTTTATACGTTCGACTTCACTGGGCCTGCCGGTCTGAACCAACAATTCTATGGACAGCCTCGCTGGTTCGGAGCTTCGATTGGGGTTCGCTTCTGATTTGTTTCACGGCACGCCGAAAGGCGCCATCGGACTCGATGAACGACTGCAACATCACGGGCACGAGAGTGTCCAATGCTACGCGATCGCCGTAAGCTTCCTCGTACAGAGACGCGTAAACCTCCAGATCAGCTTTAAGGGCCGGATCAATCAGCAAGCTGAGCTTCACAGGCGTACGGTCCGGGAGTGGGCCAATCTTCAGTGCAGGCTTTGTCATTGAGCATCTCCATAAGGTCTGAGAACAAGGTCTTGTTGAACAAGAATGCGCAGGCGCCAACCAGGGCGGATCGTGATGGTCGGCTGAACGGAGAGCTGCCGGCGGAGGACTTCATCCCCTGCCCGGCTCGCGCCTTCCTGCACGGCGTCGCGCAGCGCCCGGACAATCTGGTCATCATCTTCTGACAATTCGGCGCCGACGCTGATCAGGCTCGACAGGGCGGCTGCAGAGAACATTCGCAGCGTATGATTATCGACCCGGTCCGCGAGCCCGGCATACCCACCCGTATCGGCAGCCGGAAGGTTCTCGATCCGGATCGAGGAACCATCCGGCAGGATGATCCGCGACCAGACGATCAGGGCGCGCGACTGGCCATAGGCGATCACGCTGTGACCTGAGACCCAATTGGTCCCGCATTTGAATGGAGAGTCTGTCGTTACGGAGACAGACGATGCGGAAGAGTAAATTTACCGACGAACAGATCATCGCGATCCTGGCTGAACAGGAGCGCGGGATGACGACCGAAGAGGTCTGCCGGCGCCATGGCGTGAGTTCAGCGACGTTCTACAAATGGAAATCGAAGTATGGCGGCATGGACGTGTCCGATGCCCGCAAGCTGAAGACGCTTGAGGCCGAGAATGCCCGGCTGAAGAAGCTACTCGCCGACAGCATGTTGGATGTATCGATCCTGAAAGACCTGCTGGGAAAGAACTGACGACGCCCCATGCCAAGCGGG
>Ga0315906_10006013_pt1 | contig 15115 bp, 15 predicted proteins | sample LakEriMetagenome_4_FD_203526 | JGI IMG/M metagenome (GOLD analysis project Ga0315906, IMG submission 203526) | Freshwater fungal communities from buoy surface, Lake Erie, Ohio, United States - Buoy 2 MA122 | ecosystem: Environmental > Aquatic > Freshwater > Lake > Lake biofilm | place: USA...
TTCTTAAAAGTGATAAACCAATGGAAGTATGTTTCTGGGGTGCAGATACAAACATCTATAAAAAAACCGATGAAAAAGTCGAATCAATTGAAAATGTTTTATCGTCAATTCCCGAAAAGTTTGCGTTCTTGTTTGTAGGACAATGGACACATAGAAGTTTGTATAATGATCGCAAAGACATTGGAAATCTTATTAAGACATTTAGCAATGCATTTAAAAATAAATCTCCAGAGAATAGACCATGTTTGTTGTTAAAAACAAGCGGAGTGAATTTCTCGGTTGTTGATCGTGATGAAATTCTAAGTAGAATTAAACAAATTCAATCAGAAGTTGGTGATAACTGTCCTAATGTATATCTACTTCACGGTGAATTAACACCCACTGAAATGAATGGTTTGTTAAATCATGAAAAGGTAAGAGTTCATGTTAGCTTTACTCATGGTGAAGGATTTGGACATCCGTTATTACTTGCTACATTGAGTGGTAAACCTGTATTATCCTCAAATTGGAGTGGACATTTAGATTTTCTAAATCCAAAGTATACATCCTTCTTTGAAGGTTCACTCAAACAAATAGATCCATCATCTGCAAATGATTGGTTAATTAAAGAATCAAGTTGGTTTTATGTTGCTTATGGATTAGCAGAAGATAAGTTTAAACAATATTATCATAGTTATAATCAATCATATACAGATAAAGCAGAACAACTTAGACTCGAAAATATGGAAAACTTTAGTCTAAATGCAATGGATAAAAAACTATGGGGGATTTTGGATAAATATGTCCCAGAATTCGCAGTAGAAAAGAAAATTGTACTGCCTAAACTGAAGAAAATTGAACTTCCTAAGATAAATAAATAATTCTAATATGTCAACACCATTTATATCATATTTAGTAACTTGTAAAAATACAGGATTTGAACTTCAAATTCTATTAGAAAGATTATTTAAGTATGGTCAAGACAATGAATGTATTGTATTAGATGATTATAGTGATAATGCTGATACATTACAAATATTAAGTAATATTTCGAATAATAGTTTCTTTAAAATTTATAAACATAAATTGGACAGAAATTATAGTGAACACAAAAATTATGGTAAAAATCAATGTAAAGGAAAATATATTTTTCAAATTGACGATGATGAATTACCTTCCGAAATGTTATTAGAATCATTAAAAGAATTGATTGAATTAAATAATGATGTTGACTTATTTTGGATTCCTCGTATAAATGATTTTAGAGGAGTAAACCATGATAATGCAAAACAATGGGGTTGGAGACTAACTCCATATGAAGACAGATTAATTGTTAATTGGCCTGATCCACAAGGTAGAGTATTTAAAAATACATCTTACATTGAATGGAAACGACGATTACACGAAAAAGTAGAAGGTGCAAAGACATATGTTCATTTACCGGCAGTATATGATCTATCTTTACATCACAATAAAACTATAGAAAAACAAATAGACACAAATATTAAGTATAATAAATTATTTACTGAAGAAGAAAATAAAGGATTTAAAGTATGAATAATCAACAAAAAATTGCAATTGTATTAGGTGCTGGCGGATTTATTGGCGGACATTTAGTTAAAAGACTAAAAGAAGAAGGTTATTGGGTTCGTGGTGTTGATATTAAAAATAATGAATATCATAATTATGCAGATGATTTTGTTCTTGGAGATCTTACAGACCCAAATGTAGTAAAATCAGTAATTCCAGAAAATGCTGATGAAGTATATCAATTAGCGGCTGATATGGGTGGAGCATTATATATTTTCACAGGTCAAAATGATGCGAATGTAATGCATAATTCAGCATTAATTAATTTAAATGTTGTTCATGAATGTACAAAGAAAAAAGTAAAGAAGGTATTTTATTCCTCTAGTGCATGTGCATATCCTGAATATAATCAAATGGACCCAAATAATCCAAAATGTGCAGAAAAAGATGCATATCCTGCTGAACCAGACAGTGAATATGGATGGGAAAAGTTATTTAGTGAAAGATTGTATTTAGCATATAATAGAAATCATAAGTTAGATGTAAGAATTGCTAGATTTCATAATATCTTTGGTCCATGTGGAACATATAAAGGTGGAAAAGAAAAGGCACCTGCAGCAATGTGTAGAAAAGCTCTTGAATCTTCTGATAATAGTGAAATCGAAGTTTGGGGAGATGGACTACAAACTCGTTCGTTTTTATATATCGACGACTGTGTAGAAGCAGTATTAAGATTTATGAGACAAGATAACTTCTTGGGACCAGTAAATATTGGTTCCGAAGAAATGGTAACAATTAATCAATTAGCACAAATTGCAATCGATTTGACGGGTAAAAATATAAAGATTAAAAACCTTGCTGGCGAAGAATTCCGTCAAAAGTATGGGTTTAAATGCCCAACAGGTGTAAGAGGTAGAAATTCCGATAATACTTTATATCGTGAAAAGATGGGATGGGAACCATCACAACCATTAAAAGTTGGAATTGAAAAAACATTCAATTGGATAAAAAAACAAAATTTATAACATCAAGTAAATAAATGTATTACGCTGCAAATAATATTGATAAAATTGTAAGAGAAAATTTTTTCTCAAACAAACTCAATGGATTTTTTTTAGATATTGGTGCATTCGATGGTATAAGTATTAATAACACTTTACACTTTGAAGAATCTGGTTGGAACGGAATTTGTTTTGAACCATTTCCAGAAATTTATAAACAATTAATAAATAATAGAAAGTGTAAAACCGTCAATAAAGCAATATCAAATAAAACTGAAATCCGAAAGTTTTTTAAAATTGATGGTTATTCATCAACTTTAAGTGGATTTGTGGACACATATACACAAGAACATATAGAACGAATTGTTAGAGAAATAGAAGAAAAAAATCAAACATATGATTATATCGATGTTGAATGCACTACATTTTCTAATGAAGTAAAAGAAAAAGAAATTGATTTATTGTCAATTGATACAGAGGGATCTGAATTGATGATTTTAGAATCTATAGATTTTTCACATTATTATATAAAAGTAATGATCTTGGAATATAACTATCATAATGAAAAAATATTAAAATTATTAAATGATAATGGATTTGAAATTCTAAAACAAATTGGTGTAGATTTAATAATAAAAAATAAAAAGTTTATTCCATAAATTATAAAAAAATGGCAACACTAACAATGAATAAAAATATATCTATAATTGGAATTGGTAAATTAGGCATTTGTCTAGCACTAAATTTAGAAAAAAATGGATATAATGTAATTGGAATTGATTTAAATCAAGAATATGTCAATTCTATCAATAATAAAGATTTAATATCAGACGAACCGTTTGTAGAAGAGTATCTTAAAAATTCAAAAAATCTTAAGGCTACAACAGATATATCTAAATCATTAGAAAATAATATTATATTCATCACGGTAGCAACACCTTCTTTGTCATCAGGAAAATACGATCACAAACAAATTGACAATGTAATAAATCAATTATTGAACTGTGGCAAACAATTAACAAAAAAATATTTAATTATTAATTGTACTACAATGCCAATGTATTGTGAATCGTTACAGGAAAAAATACGAGAATATAACTATGAAATTTGTTATAATCCTGAATTTATAGCACAAGGAACAATTATCAAAAACCAACAGTATCCAGATATTGTCCTTATAGGATCGAATACCAATGATATTGGTGATATAGTTGAAAGTATATATAAAGATATTTGTAAAAATAATCCAAGTGTACATAGAATGTCAATCACTGAATCGGAAATAATGAAAATTGCATTGAATTGTTTTCTCACTACAAAAATTTCATATGCAAACATGGTAGGTGATATTGCTATTGCTGTAGGATGTGATCCAGAAAAAATATTATCTGCAATTGGAAGTGATAGTAGAATTGGTAATAAATATTTAAAATATGGATTTGGTTTTGGAGGTCCATGTTTTCCTAGAGATAATAGAGCATTTGGTTTGTTTTGTGAAGAAAATGGAATTTATCCTCATATCAGTTATGCAACGGATCAAAGTAATAAGTCTCACATATTATATCAATTAAATCACACAGAAAATAAAATTTCAAAAGATGAAACTATTACATTTGATAGTATTACTTATAAAGCAGAATCAACTATATTGGAAGAGTCCCAACAATTAAAATATGCATTTGAACTGACAGAAAGAGGATATTCAGTACATATTAATGAAAGACCGACAATAATAAATAAACTAAAAGAGTTATATGGAAACCGATTTACTTACAGTATCAGATAAAATAATAGATTGGATTAAAAATTACGCACAAACAAATAAATTAACAAGCCTAGTAATAGGTGTTAGTGGAGGTGTAGATAGCGGTCTAGTAAGTACATTATGTGCAAAAACAAAATTGCCTACATATGTTATTAGTATGCCTATTCATCAAGAACATTTTCAGTTGGAAAGAGCAAGAAATCATTGTAAATGGTTAACAGATAACTTTGATAATGTGACATTTATTGAAAAAGATCTAACTAATACATTTGATGTATTCAAATCATTATTTAGTAACGATTACAACAAAGAATTATCTTTCGCAAATAGTAAATCCAGACTCAGAATGATTACGCTTTATCAAGTTGCAGGTTCGACAAATGGAATTGTTATTGGTACAGGAAATAAAGTAGAAGATTTTGGTGTTGGATTTTATACAAAATATGGTGATGGTGGAGTTGATATTTCTCCAATTGCAGATCTTACAAAAACAGAAGTAAGAAAAATGGCGAAAATTATAGGTGTTCCTGAATATATTGTTACTGCTAAACCTACTGATGGACTATGGGAAGATAATAGAACAGATGAAGACCAAATTGGTGCTTCATATGAAGAATTAGAGTGGGCAATGGAATTTGAAGGAACACATAGTGATTTAACAGAGCGACAACATCAGATATTAAATATATACAATAAATTTAATACACAAAATAAACACAAGATGTTATCAATTCCTATTTTTAAAAAGTAAATATGAAGATTTTAATTACAGGTGCGGGTGGATTAATTGGATCTGAAGCAGTGGATTTTTATTCAAAAACAGGAAATGATGTATACGGTATAGAAAATAATCAAAGACAAATATTTTTTGGTGAAAAAGGAGATACATCTAAAAGATTAGGCGAATTAAAAAATAAATATCAAAATTTCATAAACTTTAATATTGATATAAGAAATAAAAATCAGTTAATAAATCTATTTGAAGGATTAAAGTTTGATGTAGTAATTCATACTGCAGCACAACCAAGTCATGACAAAGCATCTTCTATTCCATTTGATGATTTTGAGACAAATGCCAACGGTACTTTGCATCTTTTAGAATGTGTTAGACAACAAAATAAAGATTGTATTTTTATTCATATGTCAACAAATAAAGTATATGGGGATAAACCAAATACTATAAAATTAAAAGAATTAGAAACCAGATATGATTATGATGATGTAAATTACATTAATGGAATAGATGAAACATTTTCAATTGACGGTTCTACACATTCATTATTTGGAGCTTCAAAAGTAGCAGCAGATATTTTAGTACAAGAATACGGCAGATACTTTCAAATTCCAACAGTTTGTTTAAGAGGGGGATGTTTAACAGGAGAAAACCATAGTGGTGTTGAATTACATGGATTTTTAAATTATTTAATAAAATGTAATTTATCAAATGTACAATATAATATTTTTGGTTATAAAGGTAAACAAGTTCGTGATAATATACATTCGTCTGATGTTATTCAATTTATGAATTTATTTATCAAAAATCCCAGAATAGCAGAAGTGTATAACATTGGAGGTGGAAAAAACAATACTTGTTCTATTTTAGAAACATTTCAAATTGTCGAAAATATTACAGGAAAAAAAATGATTTATGATTATATAGAAAAAAATCGAATTGGCGATCATATTTGTTATTATAGTAATTTAGATAAAATAAAAACTCATTATCCACAATTTGAAATAACAAAATCATTTGAAGACATTGTAAAAAGAATATACGAGAAGTACTTATATGAATCAAAATAAAACAATAAATGCAGTCAAAAATTTTTGGAATAATAGACCATGTAATATAAAACATTCTGATAAACCAATTGGTTCGATTGAATATTTTAACGAAGTTGAACAACGAAAATATTTTGTTGAACCTCATATACCACTATTTGCAGATTTTTCTAAATGGAAAAATAAAAAAGTATTAGAAATTGGATGTGGAATTGGTACTGATTCTATTAATTTTGCTAGAGCAGGAGCAGATTTAACATGTATAGAATTGTCAGAAGAATCTTTAAATTTATGTAAACAAAGATTTGATGCTTTTGGATTAAAAGCAAGATTCTTATTAGGTAATGCTGAAGAAATTGATTCATTATTAAAAGGAGAATCTTTTGATTTAATTTATTCATTTGGTGTAATTCATCATACTCCTAATCCTGAAAAAGTCATACAAGCAATTAAGAAACTAACTCATAGTAATACAATTATAAAAATCATGTTGTATTCAACGGTTTCATATAAAACCTTAGAATCATTAATTACCAATGGGTATAAATTTAATTTTAATTTTAAAAAGTCTATACAATATTATGCAGAAGCACAATTAGGTTGTCCTGTAGCAAATACATACTTAAAGAATGAATTATATGATTTATTTAAAGATTATGATATAATCAGTTGTAAAAAAACTCACATCTTTCCTTATATAATTAAATATTACATACAAAAAATATATAAAAAACGATGGTTTTTCAAATTTATGCCAAATTTTATGTTTTCATCATTAGAATCTTTAATTGGTTGGCATTGGTTGATAGAAGTAAAACCAAAATAAAATTACTTGTGTATTAATTTTACAATGTTATTATTTAATTATTATGTATATAAAATCAAATTACATTTCTTCTGACAGTTTCGTAAAACATTTTGATAAATTATCGAATGTAAATTTCAGTTTCTTTTACGACTATATACCAACAAAAGATGAATTAAATATTAATGAAATCAATATTTTCTGTCATAGTGAACCGGATGAATATTTTGGACACCATAAGTGGATAGAAAATAATTTTAATAGTTTTTCTTTGGTATTGACTTGGAATGAAAGAATTATTAAAAAATGTTCAAATTCAGTATTATTACTTTATGGTGAACCTTGGATTGATCAATATAATGAAGAATCAATATATGAAAATGTAAAAAAAGAATTTGAAATTTGTTTTATTAGAGGAAATAAATTGATGTCAGGTGGACATCTACTACGACATCAAATTTTTGATAGACAAGATGAAATCGTTATTCCAAAAAGATTTTATAGTCATACTGATGTATCTTCTGCAAAAAAACTAATCGACGGTAAAGTTAATGCACATCAAAAATCAATGTATTCCTTGATAGTAGAGAATACATCACATCATAATTATTTTACTGAGAAAATTTCTGACGCAATTATTATGAAATCTATTCCAATTTATTGGGGATGTAGTAATATTGAAAAGTATTATGATATAGACGGTATAATTCAAATAAAAAGTGATGATGATGCTATAGAAAAAATTAATTCACTGACTCCTGAATTTTACGAAAGTAAGAAAGAGGTAATTGAAAAAAATTATAGACGTTCATTTGAATATAGAAATTATAATCAAAGAATAGCTAACACACTAGATAGTATATTTAAATTAAATAAATTTATATGAGTATCGGAATTATTTGTTTGGCGAATGGACCATATTCGATTTTTATTGACAATTTAATCGAAAGTTGTGAACAACACTTTTTACTTAATCACAAAAAACAATTTTTTATTATTACGGATAATGAATTTTCAAATAAAAATAAAGAAAATGTAACAACTATTTATAAAAAAAGAAATGGATGGCCGTTAGATTGTTTACTAAGATCACAATATTCGTATGAATTAAAAGATAAAACATCACATTTAAGTCATGTATATTTTTTTAATGCAAATATGTCATTTTATTCAACTATTGATGAAAATATACTTCCAGATAAAAGTGGATTAGTAGGTGTAGAACATGCGTGTTATGTACATAGAAACAATAATTTATTTACATACGATAGAAATCCAAGTACACATGCATATATTCCATATGACCAAGGTAAAATATATTACCAAGCATGTCTATGGGGAGGAACAACAGAAAAATTCATGTGTCTTAGTGAAACAATTATGAATTGGACAAATGTTGATATTCAAAACAAAACAGAACCCATTTGGTTAGATGAATCATATTTGAATAAATATTTTTTAACTAATCCTCCTAAAACACTATCACCGTTTTATGCATGGCCTACACATATGAGTGGATATAATGATATATCTAATTTAAAAATTTTACAATTACAGAAAAAAGATTATATCAAACAAGAAAACTTTCAATATATAGAATAATTTAAATGAATATATTGATTTTAGGACATAATGGATATTTGGGATCGTACTTATCAAAACATTTAAATTCTGATATATTATTTTATAGAAATGTATATGATAATGGAAATAAATATGACTATATCATAAATTGTATTGGTAGAGCAGACTTAGAATATTGTGAGAAAAATGGTGAAGAATCAGAATATTGTAATAAAAATATTATATCTGATATTATCAAATGTTACCCTCTTGCAAAAATAATTAACTTTTCTTCTTATTATGTATATGATGATACGCCAATATGTTCAGAAAACTCAAATGTAACATATAAATATAATTATACCCGTCATAAATTAGAAAGCGAACAACTAATTAAAAATGGAGTTACATTTAGAATCGGAAAATTATTTGGTAATACAATCAAAAGTCAAAATAAATTAACTGAACATATATTGTCAAACGATGTCGTTAAATTAGATAATATTAAATTTAACCCAACAAGTGTTAGTCAAATATTAGATATAATAAAATGGGAACTTGAATATAATAAATTATACGGTACATTTAATGTAGCAAACGACGAATATTGTACACACTATGAGTATGGATTATTTATAGACAAAATTTTAAACTCAAAGAAATGTATAATAAATGTAGAAAATATCGGTAAAAATTTTCATAATTATGGACGATTTTTAATGTCCTGTGATAAAATTAAACAATATATAACTCTTAGAAACTGGAAAAATGATGTTGAAAAATACATTATTAATTATAAAAATAATATATGAAGACTCAAATAGTAATACATCTATTACCAACAGAAATTGATGACTTTGAATGGCAAGTAAAACAATTAAAACTTGCTAGCTTTTATTTAAATAAAACCGATACTATTAATATAGATGTAACACTAAATCTAAATTTAGTTGATTGGAAAGAATCTAAATTTGAAAAACAATATTTTGTTGATAAATTTAATAATATTAAAAAACTTTGCAATTTTTGTGAAGATACAATATTTGAAATTGATGAAAATAATAAAGTACTTGGATGTGATGATAAACGACGACAAACTATTCGAAAAGTCGATGATTCGATAAAAAATATAATTTATTTAGACTGTGATATTATTTTTACGCCCGAAACATTAAAGTATATATTGGACAGTACAGCATTAGTTGATAGTAAATACTACATTATATCACCACAAATTACAAAAGCTTGGGATAATACATGGGATTGTTTAGTTAATGATAATTATTTAAATCATCCATTGAATTATAATAGAGAATGTGATCCATATGAAACATCAATAATCAAAGATGAAATTAATTTGAAAAAAATAAACGAATTTAAATTTGGAGGTGGTTGGTTTAATCTTTTATCTACAAATCTATTAAAATTTACGGATATTCCTGATTCTTTTGGTCCATACGGTGTAGACGATACATATGTTATGATGTGTTCTCAATTGATGAAAAACAAAAGAATGGATGTTCAACAATATGTAATAGAAAACTTAATTGTCTCAGAAAATTATAAATATAGGTTTAACCCATATGAAAACTATTTAAAATGTATAAACAAAAAAGATGAATATAGAAAAAATGCGGAGGCAAATTTTTCCATTGAATTGAATAAATTTTATAATAAATTAAATAATCTATGATTACAAATCAAGAAATTGGGTATAATGGTAGGCTTGGAAATCAAATGTTTCAATATGCAGTATTATTAAATCTTGCCAGTAGATTAAATACAGATGTAGTTCTTCCGCTTAAAAATAATGATATTAAACCAGATGGATGTTTTGACTATTCTGTCAATAATTGGATTCCATATAAATTAGACTTATATGACTGTTTTAATATTACCGCAGTACAATCAAATAATATTGATATAAAACATGTATACAAAGAACCGCATTTTAATTATTCTGATACGATTAATAATGTAATCGATAATACATCTGTACAAGGTTATTTTCAAAGTGATAAATATTTTACTAATTCAAAAGAAAAAGTTCTATCCGAATTTGTCTTTAAAGATACAATAGAAATTGAAGCCAACTCATTCATAAATGATATTAAAAGTAATGTGGATGGAAGAGAAATAGTTGGAATACATGTTCGTCGAGGAGATGCAGTTGTAAATCCGACTTTTCATTTACTAAATGTAGAATATTTTGTATCTTGTATAACCAAATATTTTACAGATACTGAATATGCATTTGTATTTATTTCTGATGACATACAATGGTGTAAAAATACATTCGATAGTGCGGACAATGTGTTTTTTACCGGAAGATCTTCATTTGTTGATTTAAGTATAATGAGCAAATGTGATCATAATATTATATCTAATTCTAGTTATAGTTGGTGGGGAGCTTATTTAAATAAAAATAAAAATAAAAAAATAGTATCACCATCTAAATGGTTTAAAAGCGAATCAATAATAATGAAAGATTTATATTGTAAAGATTGGATAATCGAATAAAATTTAAACAAAATGAAAAAATTTATAGTTACAACTACAATTAATAAACCTACAAAAGCAACATTAAAGTTTTGTGAAATTGCAAAAAATCAAAACTGGCAATTTGTTATTGTTGGAGATTTGAAAACTCCTCATGACGAATATAAAGCATTAGAGAATGATAATGTAATTTATTTATCACCAGAAAAACAAGAATCTTTTTGTAAAGAATTGAGTGATATTATTGGATGGAGAACTATTCAACGAAGAAATATTGGATTTGTATATACATACAGACAAGGTGCAGATTTAATTGCAACAGTAGATGATGACAATATTCCATATGAAAATTGGGGTGACAATATATTAGTAGATAAAGAAGTTGAAGTAGACATTTATACTAACTTATATAGTAATTATTTTGATCCAATTTCAGTAACAAATTGTAATGATCTATGGCATAGAGGATATCCAATCGAATGCCTAAATGTTAAAAACAATAATGAATACAAAGGTAAATTTAAACGCAATGTATTAATTCAAGCCGACTTTTGGGATGGTGATCCTGATATAGACGCAATTTGTAGATTAAGTAAAAAACCAATAGTAAAATTTAACAAATTTGATCCATTTGCATCAACTCAACTTGCACCGTTTAATTCACAAAATACATTCTTATCAAGAAAAGTATTGCCATTTTATGCAGTTTTACCATATATAGGAAGAATGGATGATATATGGGGAAGTTACATTACACAACATTATTTCCCAAATAGTGTTGTTTATAATAAAGCTACTGTATATCAAGAAAGAAATGTTCAAGATCTAATTAAAAACATGGAAAATGAAGTAATTGGATACAAAAATACATTTAAATTATTAAATGATATATCCAATTATCAATCATATTTACCTGAACAAACTCTCAATTTTTGGAATGTTTATAGAAACCAATTTTAATATATGAAATTATCAGCTGTTATAGTATCAAGAAACGACAATTACGGTGGAAATCTAATTGAAAGATCAACATATTGTTTCAATTCAATGATCGACACATTTGATGAAGTATTTTACATCGACTGGAATAGTGACACTCACAGTTTATTATATGATGTAAAAGATAATGTTCAATTCAAAGGAAACTTTCATCACATCGTAATAGAACCAAAAATTGCTAAAATACTTACAAATTATGACCCACAAGCACAAAAATGTTGTGAAGTTTTAGGAAGAAATATTGGATTGCGAAGATCCTCAGGCGAATGGATAATTTCTACAAATATTGATATTATTGCTCCTAAAAGAGATGAATTGATAAATACTATCAATGGTTTAGACAATAACACATTTTATACAATAAGTAGAAGAGGAATTGATTTGGAAAAAATTATAGAATTCCATAAAACAGGCAATTGTGAATATAAAAAATGGAAAGAATTGAGAGAGTATGCAATAGAAACATCGGAAGAAAGATATTTCGACGAAAAAACAGTTGAAGACGACAATTATAGTATCGTAAATTGTTGTGGCGATTTTCAATTGGCACATAGAAATGTATGGCACACAATAAAAGGAATGGAAGAGGAATTGATCTATCCATTGTATGCAGATACAAATGTACAAAAGAAAGCTGTTATGCATGGTTTTGGATTAAAAGCAATCTATAATCCCGCATTATTTCATATTAATCATGGCAAAGGAGGAGGAGGATTTTTGTCAGGAATTAATAGAAAACCAAATGATATACACCGAGCAATAACATATCAATTTAAAACACTAAATCCAGAAACATGGGGATTTAGTGATATAGAAATTGAGTATGAAATTTTATAAATAACTTTTTACTGTTTTTCTCAAACTTTCATTGAATTCACTCAATTTAAAATTGGGGAATTCCATTAAAAAGTCTTTATTATCAATTGCATATCTAAAATCATGGCCAGGACGATCAGATACATATTCAAACCATTCCCAGTCAACTTTTTGATTTGTAATGGTTTCATATACAGCAACAATCGAATGAATTAATTGTATATTAGACATTTCATTGTTGCCCCCAATCAAATATTGTTTTCCTATAATACCATCTAATAGAACATTAATTAACGCACTAACATGGTCTTTAACATAGATCCAATCTCTAATATTCAAACCATTTCCGTATAATGGTATTGTTTCTTTATTTTTTAACTTGTTAATACAGACTGGTATAAACTTTTCTGAATATTGTCTCGGTCCAAAATTATTACTACAATTTGTAATTATTGCAGGAAAATTATAAGTCTTAACATAACTTCTTACTAAGAAGTCGCTAGCTGCTTTACTTGCAGCATATGGACTGTTTGGTCTATAAGCACTATCAATATTAAATTCTCTTTCTTTATAATTTAAACTACCAAATACTTCATCGGTAGATACATGTATGAATTTCTGTATGTTTATACTTTTAAACATTTCTAATAAATTAAAAGTGCCAACAATATTTGTGTCTATAAACTTTTTTGGTCCTACAATAGAATTATCTACATGAGACTCTGCTGCAAAATGTATTATATAATTTAAATTTAATGATTCAAAATAACTTTTTTGATTTGGAAAATATGCAGCGTATATATCCATTGTCAACTTTTGATATCTATCGTCAGATTCAAATGGAAGATTTTTATTTGATGCATATGTATTTGCATCCAAATTATATAATTTTGTAATATCGTCTTTTTTAAGGATTTCTTCAATAAAATGACTTCCAATAAATCCACTTCCGCCTGTAACTAGTATATTCATAGTAATGTTTTTATTCCTTGATAAATAGAAATATATTATTAAACTTCTATTTTATTAAAATTATTCAGATTTAAATACATATATTTTATCTACAAAATAAATCAACTTTCATACTTCTGAACAATTTCTTTAATATAATCTAAATTGTCCTGGGTTAATGTTGGTGAGGAACCTAAAAAGAATACATTACCAAGTACATTGGTTGCATTTGGGTAGTTCCTCCAAGTTTCTAAATGTGTATACGCAGGGTGTAATAAAATATTACCAGCAAAATAATTTCTGGTTTGAATACCGTGTGTTTCAAGATAAATAACCAACTTACTCTTTTGTTCAAATGTTTCACAAATTACTGGTACACCAAACCAAGATACATCAGCTTTATCATGTTTGATTGGAAATCTTAGTCCTTTAATCGAAGATAAAATATTTTGTATAATATCTTTGTTTTTCTTTCTTGCTTCATGAATCCCATCAGCTTTCTTTAACTGTGACAGTCCAATGCCACCTTGTAGATCCAATGGTTTTAAATTGTATCCAATCTGGGAGAAGAAATATTTATGGTCAATTTCATATGGAAGTTCTTTAATCCATTGACTAAATCTGCAATTACAACTACCGTTCTTTAACAAATTTGCAGGACCAACACAATAACAGTCCCGACCCCACCAAGCAAATGTTCTAGCCAACTTAACAATTTCTTCAATATTGGATGATACCATACCACCTTCACCAGTAGTGATGTGATGTGCGGGATAAAAACTACAACTTGTAGCAATAGCATATTCATCCAAATGTTTACCATTCCATTTGCTACCATAACTGTCACAACCATCCATAATGATTTCAAGGTTATGAGTTTTAGCAATTTCTACCAATCTATCCATGTCAGGTGGATTTCCTAATACAGGAGATACAAATATAGCTTTGGTATTTGAAGTAATCTTTTTTACCAATTCATCCAAATCAAAATTAAGTGTGTTGTATTCAATATCAACAAATACAGGTTTTAATCCATTTTGAATAACTGGATTCAATGTAGTTGGAAATCCAACAACTGATATTAGAATTTCATCAGTAGAAGTCCATTTGAAATATTGTTTAAGTGATGCAATCATTACAAGATTAGCTGAACTGCCAGAATTTACCATTACAGAATATTTTTGGTTTACTGTCTTACTAAACTCTCTTTCAAACTGATATACTTTTTCACCACTAACAAACCACTTGCCAAACAACAATGAATCAATTGCTTCTGTTAATTCATCTTCATCCATTAATGGACCGGAATAATATACTTTGTCTTTAGCACCTTTAAGATTATGACAATATTCCGGCACAAATTGAGTCTTTTGTACTTCTTTAATAAAATTTCTAATTAATTCTTTTTTATTCATATTTCTGTAA
>Ga0315906_10006015_pt1 | contig 15112 bp, 10 predicted proteins | sample LakEriMetagenome_4_FD_203526 | JGI IMG/M metagenome (GOLD analysis project Ga0315906, IMG submission 203526) | Freshwater fungal communities from buoy surface, Lake Erie, Ohio, United States - Buoy 2 MA122 | ecosystem: Environmental > Aquatic > Freshwater > Lake > Lake biofilm | place: USA...
AAGCTGATCAACCCGATTGCGATGGAAGAGGGCCTGCGCTTCGCGATTCGCGAAGGTGGCCGTACCGTCGGCGCCGGTGTCGTGGCCAAGATCCTCGACAAATAAGCGCAGGCGCCGCGGGACCAGATTCTGCCGGGGCCCATCCGGCCCGGAAGCAGATCGTCCCGCGAGACCCAGAGAGACAGGACAGGTAACACGGAAGGCCAGTAGCTCAATTGGCAGAGCGGCGGTCTCCAAAACCGCAGGTTGGGGGTTCGAGACCCTCCTGGCCTGCCACTTCCGTGTTCCTGAATGAAGCAACTCGCATGACCCATAAGGCTGTCACCCGGCGCCATGAATTCCAACGTTGAGTCCCCGCAAGCCACGCTGGATACGGTAAAGCTCGCCGTGGCCCTGGTCCTGATGATGGCCGGCCTGGGCGCGTTCTACGTGTTCGCCGACGTGTCGAGGCTGTACCGTGTGCTTGGTCTCCTGGCCGCGGTAGGTGTGGCCATTGCCATCGCCGCACAAACGACTCGCGGCCGGGCGCTCATTGGCTTTGCCGGCGATGTGCAGGTGGAAGTACGCAAGGTGGTCTGGCCTACACGCCAGGAAACCCTGCAGACCACACTCGCTGTTTTCGTGGTGGTTTTCATCGCGGCCATCATCCTGTGGCTGCTCGACATGCTGCTGGCCGTACTCATCCGCTGGTTGATGGGATAAGCACAGGAATTATCAGATGGCTCTTCAGTGGTACGTCGTTCACGCCTATTCCGGGTTCGAGAACCAGGTCAAGCGTTCGCTTGAAGACCGGATCAAGCGCAGTGGTCTTGAAGAGAAGTTCGGGCAGATTCTGGTCCCGACGGAAGAAGTGATCGAAATGCGCGATGGCCAGAAGCGCAAGAGTGATCGCAAGTTCTTCCCGGGTTACGTCCTCGTGCAGATGGAGATGGACGAATCTTCGTGGCATCTCGTCAAGGACTGCCCGAAAGTCATGGGTTTCATCGGCGGTACCAGTGACAAGCCGACGCCCATCACCGAGCGCGAAGCTCAGACCATCCTGAACCGTATCCAGGAAGGCACGGAGAAACCCAAACCTAAGGTGCTCTTCGAGGTGGGCGAGGTCATCCGTGTCACCGATGGTCCTTTCACCGACTTCAACGGCGCGGTCGAGGAAGTCAACTACGAGAAAAGCCGCCTCAGGGTGGCGGTTTCCATCTTCGGTCGCTCGACCCCTGTGGAACTGGAATTCGGACAGGTTTCCAAGGACTGAGGCACAAATCCAGATTGGCGTTCGGGGTCGCAAGTCCGGGATGCCGTTTTTGAAACGGGGAGCCGCAAGGCGCTTGTACCCAAGGGAGATCCTTCATGGCCAAGAAAATAGACGCCTATATCAAGCTGCAGGTAGCAGCTGGCAAGGCGAATCCCAGTCCTCCGGTGGGTCCTGCGTTGGGTCAACGCGGCGTCAACATCATGGAGTTCTGCAAGCAGTTCAATGCGCGTACCCAGGAACTCGAACCGGGTCTGCCAATTCCCGTGGTGATCACGGTGTTCTCGGACCGCTCCTTCACTTTCGTGACCAAGACGCCACCGGCCTCCGTGCTGTTGCGCAAGGCTGCGGGTGTGCCCAAGGGCAGCAGCGTTCCCAACAAAGACAAGGTCGGCAAGGTCACGCGCGCCCAGGTGCTCGAAATTGCCAAGGCCAAGGCGCCCGACCTCACCGCCGCCGGTGAGGAAGCAGCCTTTCGTACGATCGCAGGCACGGCCCGCAGCATGGGCCTGGAAGTGGAGGGCTGAGCCATGGCAAGACAGAGCAAGCGTTGGACCGCGATCATGGCCAAGGTCGGAGATCGCAATCGGCCCCGAACCCTCGAAGAGGCCCTCGGCCTCGTGAAGGAGATCGCCTCGGCCAAATTTGATGAGTCCGTCGACATCGCAATCAATCTCGGTGTCGATCCCCGCAAGTCCGATCAGGTCGTGCGCGGCGCCACGGTGCTGCCGCACGGAACGGGCAGCCAGGTGCGTGTCGCGCTTTTCGCGGAAGGTGCGGATGCAGAGAAGGGCCGTGCCGCGGGTGCGGACATCGTTGGGCTGGATGACCTCGCAGAGCAGGTGAAGGCGGGCAACCTCAATTTTGACGTGGCCATCGCCACACCGGCCACCATGCGCGTGGTGGGCCAGCTTGGCCAGATCCTCGGTCCCCGTGGCCTCATGCCCAACCCCAAGGTCGGCACGGTCACGACCGATGTCGCGACCGCGGTGCGTAACGCCAAGGCGGGTCAGGTGCGTTATCGCACGGACAAGGCCGGCATCATTCATTGCTCGGTTGGCAAGGCCTCGTTCGACGTGGCCTCGCTCAAAGACAACTGCGAAGCCGTGCTGGCTGACCTTCGCAAGGCCAAGCCGAGCACTTCAAAAGGCATTTACCTGCGCCAGATCAGCGTGTCCTCGACCATGGGTCCGGGTATCGCGGTGGATCGTGCTTCGGTGGAAGCGGGCTGACGCAGAAAAGAACTTTGGGTTGCCGGGCGTGGTCCCGGCAGGCGTCAAAGATCGCGGGTCGCGCCGGCCTGAAAAGGTCCGTGCGGTAATCGTTCCCCGGAACGGCCCGCGTAGACGGTGGCTCCAAAGCAGGTAGTACCTGGTGAGGACACCGTGGCAAAGCACTCCATATCCGTGGAGTGAAAACTAGGTGTGATGTCTTCGCGAGAGGACATCAATCCAGGAGAAACATCGTGAGTCTGACTTTAGAGCAAAAGAAAACGGTTGTTGCTGAAGTCAACGCGGTCGCAGAAACAGCGCAGGCGGCTATCGCCGCCGAGTATGCGGGTCTCACCGTCGCCCAGATGACAGATCTGCGCGTACGGGCCCGCAAGGCTGGCGTGTTCGTCAAGGTGGTCAAGAACACCTTGGCGAGGCGCGCGCTGGAAGGTACGACCTTCGAATGTCTTCAGCCGAAATTGACCGGACCCCTGCTGCTGGTTTTCTCGCAAGAGGATCCCGGTGCAGGCGCGCGTGTCGTCCGTGATTTCGCCAAGGAGAACCAGAAGCTCGTCACAGTCGCAATCGCGTTTGCAGGTTCCCTGCGCGGGCCGGAAGACCTTCAGGCATTGGCGACTCTGCCAACGCTGGACGAGGCCCGGTCGCAGCTGCTCGGCGTACTGAAGGCACCTGGTGGCAAGCTCGTACGTACCCTGGCCGAACCGGCCGGTCAGTTCGTGCGCGTGCTCGCCGCATGGCGCGACAAGCAACAAGCCGCTTGAACCCTGTTCCCGGCTTTACCCAACTATCTGTTTGAAGGAGTGCCACCATGGCCATGTCCAAAGAAGAATTGATTGATACCCTGAGCAACATGTCGATCCTCGAAGTCACCGAGCTCGTCTCGGCGCTGGAGGAGAAGTGGGGCGTTTCCGCCGCCGTCGCGGCAGCCCCCATGATGATGGCTGCTGGCGGCGACGCCGGTGGGGCCCAGGCTGAGGTGAAGGAAGACTTTGACGTCGTGATGACCAGCTTTGGCGAAAACAAGGTCAACGTGATCAAGGCCATCCGCGCCATTACCGGTCTCGGACTGAAGGAAGCCAAGGACATGGTCGAGGGCGTCCCCTCAACCGTGAAGGAAGCGGCGCCCAAGGCCGAAGCCGAGAAGATCAAGAAAGAGCTTGAAGACGCCGGTGCCAAGGTCGAACTGAAGTAAGCGCGAGCGCTTGACGATCTTGCTCCTCAATTTCATGCAAGAAATGCACGGTGGTGGCGTAAGCCCCCGCCGTGTCTTGCGTGCCCGTTCCCTGACTTTCCAAGCATGCCGACGCTGCGCCTGAAGCGCGCCGGAAGCGACTGAAAAGAGGACGACCATGGCCTATTCGTACACCGAGAAAAAGCGTATCCGCAAGGATTTCGGCAAGCGTAGTTCCATTCTCGGTATTCCGTATCTGCTGGAAACCCAGCTCGAGTCCTATCGGGCTTTCCTGCAGGCGGATACCCCCGCCGATCGTCGTATCGACGATGGACTCCACGCCGCCTTCAAGTCGGTCTTCCCGATTGAAAGCTATTCCGGAAACGCCGTCCTCGAGTACGTGAGCTACCGCCTCGGCGCGCCCATCTTCGACGTCAAGGAATGCCAGGTGCGTGGTCTGACCTACGCGGCTTCCCTGCGTGTGAAGGTACGCTTGGTGCTGTTCGACAAGGAATCCGGCGCCGACAAGGCGATCAAGGACATCCGCGAACAGGAAGTCTACATGGGCGAACTGCCGCTCATGACCGAGAACGGGACCTTCGTGATCAACGGCACGGAGCGGGTCATCGTGTCCCAGCTCCATCGCTCGCCGGGTGTGTTCTTCGACCATGACCGCGGCAAGACACATTCCTCCGGCAAGCTGTTGTTCTCCGCGCGTGTGATCCCCTATCGCGGTTCGTGGCTCGACTTCGAGTTCGATCCAAAGGACCTCGTGTACGTGCGCATCGATCGCCGCCGCAAGATTCCGGCGACCGTGCTCCTGCGCGCCCTCGGTTACAACTCCGAGCAGATGCTGGAGATGTTCTTTGAGCGCGACACCCTTACCTTGGGCGGGGATGAAATCCTGCTCAAGCTGGTGCCTGAGCGGCTGCGCGGCGTGACACTCGATTTCGACCTGATGGATTCCCAGGGCAACGTCATTGTCGAGGCGGAGCGCCGCATCACCGTGCGCCACATCCGTGACATCCAGAAAGCCAATCTGAGCGAAATCGCGGTTCCACGCAGCTTCGTGGCCGGCAAGATCCTTGCCCGCGACATCGTGCGCATGGATACCGGCGAGCTGGTGGCGGAGGCCAACACCGAGATCACCGATGATCTCCTGACCAAGCTCATGGTGGCGAAGATTGAAACCATCGAGACGATTTTCGCGAACGACCTCGATCACGGCGCCTACATGTCAGACACGCTGCGCGCCGACGGCACGCGCACGCAGCTGGAGGCCCAGGTGGAAATCTACCGGATGATGCGTCCGGGAGAGCCGCCGACCAAGGATGCGGCCGAAAACCTCTTCAAGAACCTGTTCTTTACCGAGGACCGTTACGACCTGTCCTCAGTGGGACGCATGAAGTTCAACCGCAGGGTCGGCCGCCCGGGCAGTGAAGTGCCCGGAGTGCTGCTCGACCGCATGTACTACCTGTCCTTGATGGAGAAGGATCTCAAGGATCTGCTCGAGGACAAGAGCAAGAAGCGTGATGCCAAGGCGACTGATGCCCTGGAGATCCCGCTTCATCGCGTGATGCCGGAACTGCGCCGCCTGCTGACCGGCGACGACAAGGTTGAGGGTATAAAGCTCCCTTGGGGGGAGATCAGGAGCCGCTTGCAGACCTATGGTTCCGATATCTCCGATGTGATTCGCACGCTGGTGGACATTCGCAACGGTAACGGAACGGTGGACGACATCGATCACCTCGGCAACCGCCGTGTCCGCTCCGTGGGTGAGATGGCGGAGAACCAGTTCCGTGTTGGACTGGTGCGCGTGGAGCGCGCCGTGAAGGAGCGCCTGAGCCTCGCCGAGTCCGAGGGCATCATGCCGCAGGAGCTGATCAACGCGAAGCCGGTTTCTGCAGTCATCAAGGAGTTCTTCGGTTCCAGCCAGCTCTCCCAGTTCATGGACCAGAACAACCCGCTGTCGGAAGTCACGCACAAGCGCCGCGTCTCTGCGCTCGGGCCGGGTGGTCTGACGCGCGAGCGTGCAGGATTTGAAGTGCGCGACGTGCACCCGACCCACTACGGTCGCGTGTGCCCGATTGAGACGCCTGAAGGCCCGAATATAGGCCTCATCAACTCGCTGGCGGTGTTTGCTCGTACCAACAAGTATGGTTTCCTCGAGACTCCGTACCGCAAGGTCATCGACAGCGCGGTCACGGACGAAGTGGATTACCTTTCCGCCATCGAGGAGAGCCAGTATGTGATCGCGCAGGCCAATGCCGCGCTCGACAAGGACGGCCGTCTGGTCGATGGCCTGGTCTCTTCGCGCCACCAGAATGAATTCACGCTCTCCTCGCCGGATCGCGTCCAGTACATGGACGTGTCCCCGATGCAGATCGTGTCGGTGGCCGCAGCGCTCATCCCGTTCCTTGAGCACGACGATGCCAACCGCGCCCTCATGGGCTCGAACATGCAACGCCAGGCCGTCCCGACCCTGCGCACCCAGAAGCCCCTTGTCGGCACGGGTATCGAGCGCTCGGTGGCACAGGACTCGGGCGTGACCATCAGCGCGCGTCGCGGCGGAATGGTTGATTTCGTCGATGCCTCGCGCATCGTGGTGCGGGTCAATGATGAAGAAACGAAGGCCGGTGAGCCGGGCGTCGACATCTACAGCTTGACCAAATACACCCGTTCGAACCAGAACACCTGCATCAACCAGCGCCCACTGGTGAAAACCGGTGATCGCATCGCCCGCGGGGACGTGTTGGCCGACGGACCGGCGACCGACCTGGGTGAACTGGCGCTGGGCCAGAACCTGCTGGTCGCCTTCATGCCGTGGAACGGTTACAACTTCGAGGACTCCATCCTCATCTCCGAACGGGTGGTGCAGGAAGACCGCTTCACCAGCATCCACATCGAAGAACTTACCTGTGTCGCGCGCGACACCAAGCTCGGGCCGGAGGAGATCTCCGCGGACATCCCGAATGTGAGCGAAAGCGCGCTCGCAAAGCTCGATGAGTCTGGCATTGTCTACATCGGCGCCGAAGTGCAGCCCGGCGACATTCTGGTTGGCAAGGTCACGCCGAAGGGCGAAACCCAGCTCACGCCGGAAGAGAAGCTCTTGCGCGCGATCTTTGGGGAGAAGGCTTCAGACGTCAAAGACACTTCCTTGCGCGTGCCTTCGGGCATGAGTGGTACGGTGATCGACGTTCAGGTCTTCACCCGCGATGGCGTGGAGAAGGATGCCCGGGCACTGGAAATCGAACGCGCGGAACTCGCACGCGTACGCAAGGATCTGGACGATCAGTTGCGCATCCTCCAGGAAGACATCTTCCAGCGCGCAGAGCGCCTGCTGATCGGCAAGGCCATTGAGAAGGCGCCAAAGGCCATGGGCGGTGGCAGTACTGTCACCGCTGAGGGCCTGCGCAACATCAAGCGTGAGCAGTGGTTCGAAATCCGCACCCGCGAGGACAACGTCAACGACCAGCTGGAGCGTCTTGCGGCCCAGGTCGAACAGCAGAACGCCGACTTCGCGCAGCAGTTCGAGGAGAAGCGATCCAAGCTCACGTCCGGTGACGATCTTGCGCCAGGCGTGCTCAAGATGGCCAAGGTCTACCTTGCGGTGAAGCGCCGCCTGCAGCCGGGCGACAAGATGGCCGGCCGTCACGGCAACAAGGGTGTCATCTCGATGATTGTCCCGGTGGAAGACATGCCGCACATGGCCGATGGCACTACTGTCGACGTGGTGCTCAATCCGCTCGGCGTGCCTTCACGCATGAACGTTGGTCAGGTGCTTGAAACCCATCTCGGGTGGGCCGCGCATGGCCTCGGCAAGAAGATCCGGCACATGGTTGAAACCATGGCCAGCTCCAACGAGATTCGGGGCTTCCTCACGGAGGTCTACAACTCCAGTGGGCATCAGGAAGACTTCACCCAGCTCGATGATGGCGAAATCAAGGTACTGGCCCGCAATCTGAGTGACGGCGTGCCCATGGCCACACCCGTATTTGACGGAGCGCATGAGAGTGAGATCAAGCGCATGCTCGAACTCGCCGGGCTGCCGCGCAGCGGGCAGACACGCCTTTATGACGGCCGCACGGGAGATGCATTCGACCGCGAGGTGACCGTCGGCTTCATGTACATCCTGAAACTCAACCATCTGGTCGACGACAAGATGCATGCCCGTTCCACCGGTCCTTACAGTCTCGTCACCCAGCAGCCGCTGGGCGGCAAGGCGCAGTTTGGCGGTCAGCGCTTCGGGGAGATGGAGGTCTGGGCCCTGGAGGCCTATGGCGCTGCCTACACCCTGCAGGAAATGCTGACGGTGAAGTCCGATGACGTGAACGGTCGTACCAAGATGTACAAGAACATCGTGGACGGCGATCACAGCATGGAGGCAGGCATGCCCGAATCCTTCAACGTGTTGCTGAAGGAAATGCGTTCACTCGGCATCGATATCGAACTCGATCGCGAATAACCGGCGAATCGCCCCGCGAGTGCCAATTACATTGCCAGGTTTGCGAGACGGTTGCCGTCTCAGGAGTTAGCTAGCGTGAAAGACCTACTCGATCTGTTCAAGACGCCCGGGCATGTGGAAGATTTCGATGCGATCAACATAGGGCTCGCATCACCGGAGAAAATCCGTTCCTGGTCGTATGGGGAAGTCAAGAAGCCGGAAACCATCAACTACCGGACCTTCAAGCCGGAGCGGGATGGACTGTTCTGCGCCAAGATCTTTGGACCCATCAAGGACTACGAGTGCCTGTGCGGCAAGTACAAGCGCCTGAAGCACCGCGGAGTGGTCTGCGAGAAGTGCGGGGTCGAAGTCACCCTCGCCAAGGTGCGGCGCGAGCGCATGGGCCATATCGAACTGGCCAGTCCGGTCGCACACATCTGGTTCCTGAAGTCGCTGCCGTCCCGCATGGGCCTCCTGCTCGACATGACCCTGCGTGAAATCGAACGCATCCTCTACTTCGAGGCTTATGTGGTCATCGATCCCGGCCTGACGGAGCTGGAACGCGGGCAGCTGCTGTCCGAAGACTCCTATCTCGAAGCCATCGAGCAGTACGGCGATGACTTCGATGCCCGGATGGGTGCAGAAGCCATCTACGAGCTCCTGCGGACGGTCGACCTCAACCATGAGGTGCGCAAGATCCGCGAAGAGCTGCCGGAGACGAACTCCGACACCAAAATCAAGAAGTACACCAAGCGGCTCAAGCTGATGGAGGCTTTCCTGCACTCCGGCAACCGTCCCGAATGGATGGTAATGAAGGTGCTGCCGGTGCTGCCACCCGAGTTGCGCCCACTCGTGCCGCTGGATGGCGGACGCTTCGCCACTTCGGACCTTAACGACCTGTACCGCCGGGTCATCAACCGCAACAACCGCCTCAAGCGGCTGCTGGACCTCAATGCGCCGGACATCATCGTGCGCAACGAAAAGCGCATGCTGCAGGAAGCGGTGGACGCCCTTCTGGACAACGGCCGACGGGGCCGTGCCATCACGGGCACGAACAAGCTGCCACTGAAGTCCTTGGCCGACATGATCAAGGGCAAGCAGGGCCGGTTCCGGCAAAACCTGCTCGGCAAGCGCGTGGACTACTCGGGACGTTCGGTGATCGTGGTGGGTCCGACGCTCAAGCTGCACCAGTGCGGCTTGCCGAAGAAGATGGCTCTGGAGCTCTTCAAGCCGTTCATCTTCAGCAAGCTCGAGCGGCGCGGCATGGCAACCACCATCAAGGCCGCCAAGAAGCTCGTCGAGCGCGAGGGTCCGGAAGTCTGGGACATTCTTGAAGAGGTCATCCGCGAACATCCGGTGATGCTCAACCGCGCCCCGACGCTCCACCGCCTGGGTATCCAGGCGTTCGAGCCGGTGCTGATCGAAGGCAAGGCCATCCAGCTCCATCCGCTGGTCTGCACCGCCTTCAACGCGGACTTCGACGGCGACCAGATGGCCGTGCACGTGCCGCTTTCGCTGGAAGCCCAGCTCGAGGCGCGCAGCCTCATGATGTCGACCAACAATATCCTGTCACCTGCCAATGGCGACCCGATCATCGTGCCCAGCCAGGACGTGGTGCTCGGCCTCTATTACATGACCCGGGAATCGGTGGCGGCCAAAGGCACGGGGATGATCTTCCGCGACGTGGCGGAGGTGCATCGTGCGCATGAGACCGGCGCGGCCTCACTTCATGCGCGCTGCAAGGTGCGTCTCAGTGAGGTGCTGTTCGACGACGAAGGCAAGGAATACACCAAGACCGGGGTGGTGGAGACCACCGTCGGACGCGCACTGCTGTCCACCGTGCTGCCGAATGGCCTGCCTTTCGAGCTGGTCAACCGCACCCTGGACAAGCGCTCGATCTCCCGCCTCTTCGATCGCTGCTATCGCAACGTGGGCCTGAAGGAGACGGTCATTTTTGCTGATCGTTTGATGTACACGGGCTTCAGCCAGGCCACCCGCGCAGGCGTCTCGATCGGCGTGGACGACATGGTGGTCCCGGACGAGAAGACCAACATCATCAGGACCGCCGAAGAAGGCGTGAAGGAAATCGAGGAGCAATATGCTTCCGGTCTTGTGACCACGGGTGAGCGCTACAACAAGGTGGTCGACATCTGGTCCCACACCAACGACCAGGTCGCCAAGGCGATGATGGAGAAGCTCGGCTCCGAGATGGTTACCGACACGACAGGGAAGGTCGTGAAGCAGGCCTCGTTCAACTCCATCTACATGATGGCTGATTCGGGTGCGCGTGGCTCGGCGGCGCAGATTCGCCAGCTCGCGGGCATGCGTGGCCTCATGGCGAAGCCCGACGGCTCCATCATCGAAACCCCAATCACCGCGAATTTCCGCGAAGGTCTGGACGTGCTCCAGTACTTCATCTCCACCCATGGTGCCCGCAAAGGCCTTGCCGATACGGCGCTCAAGACCGCCAATTCTGGATACCTCACCCGACGTCTGGTCGACGTGGCCCAGGATCTGGTGGTGACCGAGCACGACTGCGGCACCGAGAAGGGCATAGTCATGGCGCCCATGGTCGAAGGCGGGGATGTGGTGGAAGCCCTGCGTGACCGTGTGCTCGGCCGCGTCACGTCGGTCGACCTCTGCCGACCGGGGACGACGGATGTGATAGCGCCCGGGGGCACCCTGCTCGACGAAAAGTGGGTACAGATACTGGATGACATGGGTGTGGACGAAGTGCTTGTGCGCTCGCCCATCACCTGCGAGACGCGCTACGGTGTGTGCTCACAGTGTTACGGTCGCGACCTGGCGCGCGGGCATCTGGTGAACGTTGGCGAGGCCGTCGGTGTCATCGCCGCACAGTCGATCGGCGAGCCCGGCACCCAGCTCACGATGCGCACCTTCCACATCGGTGGAGCGGCGTCGCGTGCCGCCGCGGTGAGCAGCATCGAGGTCAAGTTTGGCGGCACCATCCGCCTGCACAACCTCAAGGTACTCCGCCATGAGAATGGCACTTTCATCTCCGTTTCCCGCTCCGGCGAACTGGTGGTGATGGATGAGATTGGCCGCGAGCGTGAACGCTACAAGGTCCCATACGGCGCGACCTTGCTGGTGGGCGAAGGCGCAAGTGTCAAGCCTGGGCAGAATGTCGCGAACTGGGATCCGCATACCCATCCCATCGTGACCGAAGTCAATGGTGTTGCCCGCTTCAAGGACGTGGTCGAGGGCGTGACGGTGATGCGTCAGGTCGACGAAATTACCGGCCTGTCCAGCATGGTGGTCACCGATCCGAAGCAGCGCGGCTCCTCGGCCAAGGATTTGCGGCCGATGATTCAGTTGGTGGATGCCAACGGCAAGGAGATCAAGATTCCGGGAACGGAACTCACGGCGCAGTATTTCCTTCCACCCAACGCCATCATCACCCAGGAAGAGGGTGGGCAGGTGAAGGTGGGCGACATCCTTGCCCGCATCCCGCAGGAATCCTCCAAGACACGGGACATCACGGGTGGCCTGCCACGCGTGGCCGACCTCTTCGAGGCCCGCAAGCCCAAGGAACCGGCGATCCTGGCCGAGGCCAGTGGCACTGTCTCCTTCGGCAAGGACACCAAGGGCAAACAGCGTCTGATCATCCGCCAGGACAATGGCGAGGAAATCGAGACCCTGATCCCGAAGTGGCGCCATGTCACGGTGTTCGAGGGCGAGCATGTCGAGAAGGGCGACGTCATCAGTGATGGCGCAGCCGACTCCCATGACATCCTGAGGCTCAAGGGCGTACCGGACCTGACGCGCTACGTGGTCAACGAGGTGCAGGAGGTCTACCGCCTGCAGGGCGTGAAGATCAACGACAAGCACATCGAGGTCATCGTGCGGCAGATGTTGCGCAAGATCGAGGTGGCGGACCCGGGTGATACACGGTACCTGACCGGCGAGCAGATCGAGAAAGAGCGCCTGTTCGAGGAGAACGACCGGATGGAAGGCGAGAGCAAGCGCCCGGCAACCTACGTCCAGTTGCTGCTCGGAATCACCAAGGCCTCGCTGGCCACGGAATCCTTCATCTCCGCGGCGTCGTTCCAGGAGACCACCCGCGTGCTGACCGAAGCGTCCGTTACCGGCAAGCGCGACGAGCTGCGTGGCCTGAAGGAGAACGTGATTGTAGGGAGGCTGATCCCGGCCGGGACGGGCTTCACCTACCACAATGAGCGGCGTCGCAAGCGCCGCCAGGGAGCCGATGCCCCGAACTTCGCGTTCACGACCACTCCGTCTGAATCGGAGCCGGCCGAATAAGGGCAGCAGGACCAAAATGGAGCGGGGAGAGCCGTTGACACCCATGTGACGGCCTCCCTATAATCCCGCTCCTCCGACAGGCCGGGAGCACCCCGCGCCTGTCGTTTTTTTCGCGCCGTGCATCTTTTTCCAGCCAGTCCCGCCTAAAACGCGAGTGACCCCGCCAGGGAAGACCGGTCTGTCCCCGTCCTTCGATGCCGGGGAGCCGCGGCACAGGCGCCATACAATTCGGTTAACTTCACCACGACACTTCAGGCGCCCGCCCGGAGCTATGGGGTGACACGAAATCCGGCCCTCGCGGTCGATGCGGTATTGAGATGGCCACAATCAATCAGTTAGTGCGCAACCCCAGGCGTCGTCAGGTCAAGAAGAGTGCTGTTCCAGCGCTGGAAGGCTGCCCGCAAAAGCGCGGCGTCTGTACCCGCGTCTACACCACCACTCCGAAGAAGCCGAACTCGGCCTTGCGCAAGGTCGCGCGTGTACGCCTGACCAACGGTCAGGAAGTCACCACCTACATCGGCGGTGAAGGTCACAACCTGCAGGAACACTCCGTGATCCTCATCCGCGGTGGCCGCGTCAAGGATCTTCCCGGTGTCCGCTACCACACGGTGCGCGGCACCCTGGATACCTCAGGCGTCAACGATCGCCGCAAGGGCCGTTCCAAGTACGGTGCCAAGCGTCCCAAGTCCTGACAGCCGTACCTTCCCCGAACCCATTCGAGTAGCTGAATCCTATGTCCAGACGTCGCGTTGCCGCCAAGCGTGAAATTCTCCCGGATCCCAAGTTCGGAGATCAGACCGTCGCCAAGTTCATCAACATGCTGATGGACTCGGGCAAGAAATCCGTGGCCGAGAAAATCGTCTACGACGCGCTGGATGAAATCGGCAAGCGGGGTCGCGGTGAAGCCATCGACCTGTTCAAGCAGGCGCTCGGCAATGTGGAACCGCGAGTGGAAGTCAAATCCCGTCGCGTTGGCGGTGCCACCTACCAGGTGCCGGTCGAAGTCCGGCCCAATCGTCGCAGTGCCCTCGCAATGCGCTGGATCGTGGACGCTGCTCGCAAGCGCGGAGAAAAATCCATGGATCGTCGCCTCGCCGGAGAGTTCCTCGACGCATCAGAAAACCGCGGGACTGCAGTAAAGAAGCGCGAAGACACGCACAAGATGGCGGAAGCCAACCGCGCGTTCTCGCACTACCGCTGGTAAGGCCCAGGATTCAGTAAGGAAGACCCAGCAGTGGCACGTACGACCCCCATCGAGCGCTATCGGAACATCGGTATCGCGGCACATATCGACGCCGGCAAGACGACGACCTCCGAGCGCATCCTTTTTTACACCGGCCGCTCGCACAAGATTGGTGAAGTGCACGATGGCGCTGCCACCATGGACTGGATGGAGCAGGAGCAGGAGCGCGGGATCACGATTACCTCCGCCGCCACGACCTGTTTCTGGCGCGGCATGGGCAAGCAGTTCCCAGAGCACCGGATCAACATCATCGACACCCCCGGCCACGTGGATTTCACCATCGAGGTGGAGCGTTCGCTGCGCGTGCTGGATGGCGCTGTCGCCGTGTTCTGCGCTGTGGGTGGGGTGCAGCCCCAGTCCGAGACGGTCTGGCGGCAGGCCAACAAGTACGGCGTGCCACGCCTTGCCTTCGTCAACAAGATGGATCGGTCGGGCGCAAATTTCCTGCGCGTGGTCGAGCAGATGCGTGACCGGCTCTCCGCGAAGGCTGTGCCAATCCAGTTCCCTATCGGAGCTGAAGACAAGTTTGAAGGGGTTGTGGACCTGATCCTCGGGCGAGCCATCTACTGGAAGGACGAAACTCAGGGAATGGAGTTTGAATATCGCGACATTCCGGCAGACATCGCCGACGAGTGCGCGCGACTGCGGGAGCAGATCGTGGAAGCGGCAGCTGAAGCCACCGAAGCCATGACCGAAAAGTACCTCGAGGACGGTGACCTCACCTTGGAAGAAATCAAGGAAGGTATTCGCCTGCGGACCATCCGCACCGAGATTGTCCCGGTCACCTGCGGCTCCGCATTCAAGAACAAGGGCGTGCAGGCCATGCTCGATGCCGTCATCGAGTACCTCCCGGCCCCGCCTGACGTCGAGGCCATCAAGGGCATACTGGACGACGAAAAGACCGAGGCCACCCGCGAAGCCTCCGACGATGTTCCGTTCTCCGCGCTGGCGTTCAAGATCGCGACGGACCCCTACGTAGGTACGCTGACCTTCTTCCGCGTGTACTCCGGTGTGCTGAACTCTGGCGACTCGGTGTTCAACCCAGTCAAGGACCGCAAAGAGCGCATTGGCCGTCTGCTCCAGATGCACGCCAACAGCCGTGAAGAAATCAAGGAAGTCCGCGCTGGAGACATCGCCGCGGCGGTGGGCCTGAAGGACGTTACCACCGGCGACACACTCTGCGATCTGGGCAACATCATCACGCTCGAGCGCATGGAATTCCCGGAACCCGTCATTTCCGTAGCCGTCGAACCCAAGACCAAGGCTGACCAGGAAAAAATGGGCCTCGCGCTCGGTCGTTTGGCCGCAGAGGACCCGTCATTCCGGGTGGCAACGGACCAGGAGTCCGGCCAGACCATCATTTCAGGCATGGGCGAGCTGCATCTGGAAATCATCGTCGACCGCATGCGCCGCGAGTTCAAGGTGGAAGCCAACGTCGGCAAGCCCCAGGTGGCTTACCGCGAGACGATTCGTGGCACGGTGGAGAAGCAGG
>Ga0315906_10006018_pt1 | contig 15107 bp, 10 predicted proteins | sample LakEriMetagenome_4_FD_203526 | JGI IMG/M metagenome (GOLD analysis project Ga0315906, IMG submission 203526) | Freshwater fungal communities from buoy surface, Lake Erie, Ohio, United States - Buoy 2 MA122 | ecosystem: Environmental > Aquatic > Freshwater > Lake > Lake biofilm | place: USA...
TTTAAACGATCATTTGGAGAAAACTGCCATGGAGCACCATTGTTTTCAATGTTTGTAAGCATTCCTGTAAGTTCAGTTGGCATTTTGGATTCTTCCATAACCAAATAACGTCGAAGATCTACGATGATGGCAAGTGGATCAATATTTACAGGGCATTCTTGAACACATGCATTACAAGATGTACAAGCCCAGATTTCCTCTTCTGAGATATAATCCCCTAACAACGATTTTCCGTCCTGAAAATCTTTTCCGTTTTTACGAATATTCTCCCCAACCTCCGTTAATCGGTCTCGGGTGTCCATCATAATCTTTCTTGGCGAAAGTAGTTTACCCGTTTGGTTAGCCGGACATGCAGATGTACAACGACCACACTCAGTGCACGTGTAGGCATCCAATAGATTTTTCCAAGTAAGGTCTGTTACATCTTTGGCCCCGAATCTCTGCGGCTCTGCTGATGTATCAGGGGTTGTCGCGTAAGGATCCGCATTTGGATCGAGCATGAGCTTCACTTCAGAAGTAACAGAGGCCATGTTTGAGAACTTACCCTTCTTTTCCAAATTTGAATAATACGTATTCGGGAAAGCAAGAAGTATGTGCAAATGTTTAGAATACGGTAAGTAATTCAAAAATGCAAAAACCATTAGAATATGTCCCCACCACCCTATCTGCTCAAGGACATGTAATGTATGCACATCAAAACTTCCGAAAAGTGCCGGACCTATATTTGAAGATATCAAAAATCCATAGGAAAGCGTTTCACCGGATTCTTTGGAAAGCAACACTTCATCTGCTCCGTTCATTGTAAAAATACATGCGATCAGGACAATTTCCATGATAAGAATGAGGTTCGCATCTTTCATAGGCCAGCCTTTCAGTTCAGCCATGTTGAAACGAGGAAGTTTCAACAAATTCCTGCGAGATAAAAATGCAATCGTAGCAATGAATGCTCCTACGGAAAGAAGTTCAATAAAACTGATCATGAATGTATAAAATCCACCCAAAGCCTCATGAAAAGTTCGATGCCCCCCTGAAAAACCATCCGCAATGATTTCGATTAATTCAATTTGTGTGATTACAAATGCTACGTAAATCAAAAGGTGTAAGAAGGCCGCAATTGGACGTGTGAACATCTTCTTTTGGCCGAGTGCAACCAAAAGCATTGTTTTCCAGCGTTCAGAAGCTCTGTCCGAACGGTCCGTTGACCGACCCAATAAAATGTTGGCGCGAATTTTCTGGGCATTCCAAAGAAATACCCCTGTTCCTGCGACAAACAAAAGTGTAAAGACCAGAATAGAAATCATACGTTCAGTTATTTAGTTCCAGTAGAATCCAAAAGTTGACGGAGCTTATCTTCATCCTTGGATGTCAGTGGTACACCCTTAGTTTTTGATCCAAAAACAGAGAAATGAATGTAACGCTCTGGATGTACTTGAATATCTTCCACCAATTCCTGAAGCTCCTTATTTGTATTTACAAGCTCATTGTACAACTTTTCATCTCCAAGCAGTTTGCCAAGGGTACCTTCCCCGCTTTTTGCCTGACCAAGAACATCATTGAAGCTCTTCAATGTCTGAGAAGCATTTGCGACGACGCCTTTAAAGTCAGCCGAAACCATATCATCTGTTATTTTTTTAGCGTTCCCCACAATTCCGGCGACTTCATCATTGCTTCGTTTAAGATTAGCTGTAATGCTCTCCACATTATTCATGATCCTGCCAAATTTCACCCTCTCCTCGCCCACTAACAACTCCACTTCTTTGGCAACATTACCTATTCGTTCAATGGCTATTTTAACTTCTTTCATGCTTTTTTCAATTTCAGAGGTCGCTGTGGCGTCCCAGAAAGCACTTACGGAAGTAATCATTTTATCAATGGAGGTCATCATGGCCTGAACCTTTTGAGAGATAGGATCCGCATACGACTTGACCTGAGACATCATATCAACTGCTAAACGTCCAGGCAACGTAGCACCTGGCTTTAAAAATCCTTTTGAAATATCAGAGCTCACCATGATCATCATTCCTTTGCTGAAAAGATCTAAAGATCCAATTTCAACCGTACTGCCTGCAGGAAGTTTTACGTCATTGTTTTGAATAGAAAAAGTAACACGCACCTTTTTATCAGCAGGATTTTTGGCAACGTATGTTACATCTAATACTTTACCTACAATTACCCCATTCAAGGTCACATTTGATGCCGTGGCGAGTTGACCGGAATTTGGAAAGTATGCGTAATACTTATCGTCTCCACCAAAGAAACTATTGCCCTTCAAAAAATTGATGCCCGCTACCAAAAGTGCAATCGATATGATCGCAATAACGCCTGTCTTTACTTCTTTGGAGATCTTCAAAATCTATTTTTGTGCTAATTTAATAGCTTTTTCTAAATTAATTCGCTGACCATTTTGGAACGCCACCACAAATGCATGCTGAAACCCTTTCTCCCTTAACTCATTCTTAAAATTATTTGCCCCGGAATAATCCCCTTTAAACGCGCCTACAGTATATTTAAACAGGTTGTCTTGAACATATTCATAAACGTCCATTCCTTTGAATTTCTCATTGTTCAGCGAAACTTTTTTCTCTGAGGTCTCAATCTGCACCCTAAAGATAATCTCTTCAGTAGAATTATTCACCGGCACTTCAACAGGTGTGTCTTTTGTTGCAACCACAGGAGTTTCTGTTGTTTTAGTATCTATTTTTACAACTACTCCCTCCAATTCGTTTTTATAATTTTCAAAGGCAGTAAACATTGCTCCGGCCATTTTTCGCTGGCCGCTTGTATCAGCAAGAAACTTCTCTTCAGAGGGATTTGTTAAGAATCCCGTTTCTATCAAAACACTTGGCATCGTTGTTTTATACAAAACTAAAAATCCGGCTTGTTTCACCCCTCGATCGTATCTTCCTAATCGTTTAAACTCCTTTTGAAGTTTATCCGCAAAATTTATAGAATGATCCAAAAATACAGCCAGCTGAAGTTGTCGCGCAATCAGAGCATCAGGAGACATGTCAAAATCCTTATATTTGGCACCCTTGTCCTCCTCAAGGTAAATCGTCGCATTCTCCCTTTCCGCAACATGCTGTTGAGACTCAGTTCTGTGAAGCCCGAGAACATAGGTTTCGGCTCCATAAGCAGCGGCACTTGCAGAATTGGCGTGGATACAAATGAATAAGTCCGCTTTTGCCCTGTTTGCAATACTCGCTCGCTCGTCAAGCTCAACGAACACGTCCTTATCACGAGTATACACAACATTGATCCCCGGATACTTTGTTTTAATAAGAGCACCCAGTTTTAGAGCAATGTTCAGACAAACCGTTTTCTCATTTGCCGAAGCACCATGACAGCCTGGATCTTTTCCTCCATGACCGGCATCAATCACAATCGTTTTCAAGGCAGGTGCCGAGGTAGCATTGTCCTGTGCATAATTGACCGTGCAACAGGAAACAAAAAACAATAAAAGCAGTATCAAAGAGTTATATGATCTGTTTTTTTTCATCACAAAGACGTCAATTTTAATAGTTTTGCACGCAATTTCAAGGCCATCACAAAATTAACCTGCTGATCTGATCAAGTTCAATGCCATAAGGATATTTATGATCGGAACGTTGTTAATAATGTTTCGTAACACTTCCTGTATAGCACAGACTCGGGACACGCTTTATTTAGAGGAGAGTTCGTTTAATGAAAAGGTCTATTATTCTGCAGAGGATTCAATCTTCAATGATGTTCCCAACAAACAAATTCATCTATTCGGTAAAGCCCGCATAAAAACGGCTGATACCGATATGAAAGCAGGGTATCTTTTGATCGATCTGAACAAACAAGAAGTTCTTGCTAAATACTCGTTTGACAAGGATAGTAACCGAATTGACCTTCCTACATTTACAGATGGAAGCGAAGAAATTAAAGCGGCATCCATCCGTTATAATTTTGAAACTAAAAAAGGGTATATCGAAGAGCTCACCTTACAACCCAACGAAGCCTTTTTGTATATGGGGGTCGCTAAGAAACAAGCAAATGATGAGATTCATTTCAAAATGGGACGTTTTACAACATGTAACCTTCCTGAACCTCATTATCACTTCCAGCTGTCAAGAGCCGTATTTATTCCTGAAAAGCGCATTGTTACCGGTCCAATGAACCTGTGGGTACAGGGAGTTCCGACGCCTCTTGGCTTACCATATGCTGTTATCCCTCAACAAAAAGACCGCACCCACGGCATACTCTTTCCAGAATTCACTCCTCTTTCTGCTTATGGTTTTGGCTTTCAAAATCTAGGGTATTATATTCCAATTAATGATCGAATGCAAACTGTGGTGTACGCAAATCTCTACTCACGAGGAAGTTGGGGATTGCGAAATGTTTTTGATTATGAGAAACGCTATGGGTTTTCGGGCACGCTTGATCTAGGCTTTCAGCAATTCAGAAGTGGTTTCCCCGACAATCTTACGAACGAAAAGCTAAGCCTTCAATGGAGTCACCGAAAAGAACCAAAATCTAATCCATTCTGGAACTTTAGCTCAAGTGTCAATTTCATCTCAGACAACCAGTCAAAGAACAATCTGGATCCATTAAACGAACAGTATTTTAACAACAGCTTCAACTCTGACATTAACATGACTCGGTTTTTTCCCGGAAAGCCCATAAATTCAGGTATGAAAGTCGCAGTGCGACAAAATTCACTTACGAATAATGTGTCTCTTACCGCACCCATTTTCAACTTCAACGTAACTCGGATCTTTCCTTTCAAAAGGTTTGTCAAAGGAACAGGAGGACTTGCACAGTTGTTTTCCAGATTGGGACTTACCTATAATTTAGAAGCACAAAACAGATCCAATTTCACGGATTCACTCATGGCCACAGGAGATTTAAGAACGATCTCTGATCAGTTTATGAATGGGGTTTTCCAAAACATGAACATCCAAACAACCACCTCTTTCTTCAAAAACGCTATTAAGATCACACCCAATCTGCTATATACTAATAAGTTGAATTTTCAACAGATCTCCAAAACATTCGATCCTATCCAAAATACAACCTTCATCGATACCTTGAAAAAATCTGGAATGTGGCACGAAATGAACATCGGAGTTCAGGCAACAACGGTCTTGTATTCATATTACAAGTTCTTGGGGAAGAAAAAGCCATTGCTGCGACATCTAATGACACCATCCATAGGATACAGATACGTACCACAACTCAACCCCCTTTCCACTGTTACATCATCATCGGGTCCAAGCGACCTTACCTACTCTCCTTTTGAACGAAGTGTATACTCAGGATCAGCAATAAAGACAGCCTCGCTGATAACGTTCGGTATTAACAACACCTTCGAATTAAAAAGACGATCCGACAAAGACACGGTCACCGGATTTAAAAAGACACGCATTGTAGATATGCTTTCGGTGAATGGAACGTATGATCTTGTGAAGGATTCTATGAAATTATCAGATCTATCCTTGAACCTAAGAATAAGTCCCATTCCCTGGTTGAATTTCGTGGCTACTTCTTCATTCAGTCCTTATACATGGGATCAGACTACGGGAAAAACCTTGTCACAATATGCCTTGAGTTCCACTGGAAAACTGGGGAGATTTCTTCAAACTACACTTACAGGTTCGGCCACTCTTACATCAAAGGAAAGTCGCATTAAATTGACGAATACACAAATGTCCATATCTGAGAATTGGACCTCAGATTACACCTATTTCGCTCTGCACCCCGAATACTTACTTGATTTCAACATTCCATGGAAACTTACCCTTTCCCACGTTTATGGCATTACTGCTAACACCAGCAAATCTGTCCTAAATCCAAATGATTTCAATCAGATACAAACGGTTGTTTTAAATGGAGATCTTAGTTTTACACAGCGTTGGAAGTTAGCTGCCAACATCAATATTGATCTGGAAACAGAAAAAATTAGCAATGCCCGATTTACTCTTTCACGAGACATGCATTGTTGGGCTTTATCCTTTTATTGGACTCCGATAGGTGGCAACAAGAGTTTTTTACTTAGCATTCGCAATACATCCAGCATCTTTCAGGACGCAAAGATTGAACTCAGGAAACCGCCGGTATTTCTTTAACAACTTTTTAGACCAAAAATCATTCTAAGTAAAACGAAATAGCAGTAAATTGCGATGTGATTGATTTGTCTTTCAAAAATTTCAAAGAACCTCAGAGTGGTACCCTACTCATTTCAGATCCTTTTCTGGACGAGGCCTATTTCAGAAGATCTGTCATCTTATTGTGTGAACACAGTGAAAATGCCTCTTTTGGCCTCGTTTTGAATAATTTTCTAGAAGTGGATCTTCACGAAATTGACAATGATTTTCCAGACATACACGCCCGTATAAGTGTTGGTGGACCTGTTGAAACACAGAGCCTCTATTACATACACTCTTTTCCAGATATAGAGGAAAGCTATGAAATACGAAATGGATTATACTTCGGTGGATCTTTTTCACAACTTAAAGCTATATTAGAGGAAGAACCATCAAACAGCTCTAGAATGCGTTTTTTTCTCGGGTATTCGGGCTGGGACAAAGGTCAACTGGCAAATGAAATACTTGAACATTCCTGGATCGTTGTGGATAACATTTCAAATGACGAGGTGCTAGGAACTGTGAACGATAATTTCTGGCAGTATTGCATGGAGAAACAGGGAAAAGAATACAAGACCATTTCAAAATTCCCTTTAAATCCGAATCACAATTAATTCGTTTAAAAAGTTGTTGATTATTTAGTTTTTTAAAGCGCTAGGGCAATCCTATGAATTGGTATTTTTGAATCGTAGAATGACGACTTTCCGCGCACCTCTTGCTGAACGAATGAGACCTAAGACGCTCGATGAATATATCGGGCAGGATCATTTACTCAAAGAAGGTGCCTCTCTCCGAAGAGCACTTGACTCCGGCGTAATTCCTTCAATGATCTTTTGGGGACCTCCTGGAGTTGGAAAAACTACCCTTGCCCAGCTGATCGCCTCTCACCTATCCCGTCCAATACACACGCTTTCAGCGATTTCATCGGGGGTTAAAGATGTTCGGGAAATTATTTCACGCGTGGAACAGGGAGGCATGTTCTCTCAAAAAGGAACGCTCCTTTTCATAGATGAAATCCATCGTTTCTCCAAAGCTCAGCAGGACTCTCTTTTAGGAGCGGTGGAACGAGGAACAGTTACCTTAATAGGTGCAACCACTGAAAATCCTTCCTTTGAAGTTATTTCAGCTCTCTTGTCACGATGTCAGGTGTACACCTTGAAAAACCACACCAAGGAAGATCTTCTAGGGCTACTCGAACGCGCAATCGCTTCTGACGAGGTTTTAAAGTCAAAGAACATTCTTCTCGAAGAAACCTCTGCACTTTTGGCCATATCCGGTGGTGACGCCCGAAAATTATTGAATGTATTTGAAATAATCATCGGGACGTATCAGAAGGAAAAGATCATCAAAATCAACAACGAAGCGGTTAATTCTCGGGCGCAACAAAGCTTAGCTGTATACGATAAAGATGGAGAGCAACATTATGACATTATTTCGGCGTTTATTAAGTCAATTCGTGGCAGTGATCCAAATGCTGCAATCTATTGGCTTGCTAGGATGGTTGAAGGTGGTGAGGACGCCAAATTCATCGCTCGCAGGTTGATCATCCTTGCCTCGGAAGATATCGGACTTGCAAATCCGAATGCTTTATTGCTCGCGAATTCAACCTTTCAGGCAGTAGAGAATGTAGGATGGCCCGAATCAAGAATTATTCTTGCTCAATGCACCATTTACCTGGCAAGCTCTCCAAAAGGTAACGCAGCCTATATGGCCATCAATAAAGCACAAGAAGAAGTTCGCTCGAGTGGTTCACTGAACGTGCCTATCCCGCTTAGGAACGCGCCAACAAAACTTATGGAGGAATTAGGCTACGGAAAGGGATACCTTTACTCCCACGATCATCCGGGAAATTTTATTCAACAGGAATTTATGCCTGAAGAAATTAGCTCCAAAAACTTCTTCCAAGCAGGCAGTAGTGGCAAGGAACAAGAAATAGCTCAGTTTATCCGATCGATGTGGGGATCAAAATATAGCGGCGAATGATTTCCAAAATAGCCTACTTCGCCATCGTATATCCCCTATCACTCCTTCCTCTTTGGGTATTGTATCGTTTTGCAGATCTGTTCTATTTGATTTTAGTTGTTTTTTCTCCATACCGAAAACGCGTGATCTCAGACAATATTCGGCGATCTTTTCCCGAGTTAACTTTAAAAGAACAAAAGACAATCAGACGTAAATTTTATCGTCACATCAGTGATCTTCTCATTGAAGGGATAAAAAATCTCAGCATCAGCAAAGATGAATTACTGAAACGGTTTAAGGTGAAAAATCCTGAGGTCATGATGGAATTGTATCGTCAAAACAAAAGCGCTCTGCTAGTTTCGGGACATTACGGTAACTGGGAATGGCTAATTACGTCGCAGGCTTTTCTTTTCCCTCAGAGAGCAGTTGGAATTGGCATGCCGCTTACATCAAAATTTTGGGACAAAAAAGTAAACGAAAGGCGTGAACGTTTTGGAATGACCGTGGTTCACTCAAAGAACTTTAAAACTGAGTTGACGAACTCCCATTCTTCTCCGATCGCAGTGCTCACTTTAAGTGATCAATCTCCGCCTGATTCACGAAAAAGTTATTGGACAAAATTTTTAAACCAAGATACCGCCGTTCTTTTCGGAGCTGAACAAATGGCACATGAATTCGATTTATCAATTGTATATTTCTCCGTAAATAAAATTAAAAGAGGATATTATGAAATGACTCTTGAACTTTTAGTAGAGGATTCTGGCATGTTTAATTGGGGGGAAATCACAGAGCTTCACACCAAAAAATTGGAGTATACCATTCAACAACGGCCTGAACTATGGCTTTGGTCACACAAACGCTGGAAACGAGAAATACCAAATGACTTGGATGCATTACGTGAAATTCAAAAAACAAAATTCAATGACCGTTTTAAGTAAACTAGGGTGTGTTCTCGTTCTTTTCACATCGTTCTGCGGCAATTCACAGACCAAGGAGACAAAGCTAATGCGCAAAAACAGTGAAGCGCGATTTGTTCAATACACTTCCGATAGATGTTATTCAAGAAGCATTTTTGTACTCGAACATTTCGTTTACACCTCAAATTCAAATGGAACGGTATACAAAACCGATTTGAGAACTGACAGTTCAACAAATATTCTACAGGGCTCAACCTTTGAAGAGCTTCGGGACATGTACTACCACAATGGCATTTTGACAGCAGTACAATGTGGAACATCCGGAAAATTAATTCGAACGAACACGAAAAGAATTCTCGGAGAATATGAAGCAAAACAAGATCAATGGAAACAGCTCTTTATCGATGGAGTTGACCTGAAAGATGCGGTCGGTTTTCTCATGGGCGATCCTGTCGATGGACAATTTCAATTGTTTAAATCAACGGATTATGGCATAAACTGGTCGCGTTGCAAGGGCTCTATTGAGGCAATGGAGGGCGAGGCTGGTTTCGCAGCTAGTGGAACCAATGTCCAGGTTATCAATGATTCAACCTATGTATTCGTCTCCGGAGGCAAGAAAAGTCGATTTTTTCGAACGAATGATGGTGGACTAACCTGGTCCTCAACCTCTCTTCCCTACATGAACAGTGAGTCGAGCGGTGCCTTTTCTATTTGCATGACCGATACTCTGCATGGAGTAATCGTTGGCGGTGATTATAAAAATCCGGACCTCTGCATGAACACCTGTTTTTACACAGATGATGGGGGTAAATTTTGGATGAATGCAGAAACGCAGACACGTGGTTACCGATCGTGTGTGATTTATTCCCAAGGAAACTTTTATTGTTGTGGAACCAATGGAATAGATTATTCTACCGATGGTGGTCAAAACTGGAAACCATTTGTAAATGGAGTTTACATGGCCCTTTATGCAGATTCGCAAAAACTTTATGCCACAAGGCCAAACGGCAGTTTTCAAATTTTTGATTTGATAGAAAAATGACACATACGGAATTGGTTAAGAAGATTCAAGCATTGGTTTACGAACAATTTAAATCAGATGCTACCGGGCACGACCATTTTCACATCGATAGGGTGTTTAGAATGGCAACCAGAATTCAGCAAGAAGAAGGCGGTAATTTGGAAGTAATTCAACTTGCAGCATTGTTGCATGATATTTCCGATCACAAGCTCAATGGGGGTAAATTAAATGATGGAGCAAGGGTTGCAAGAGAAATCCTATTAGAACAAAACGCAGACAAAGTGCTCACAGACCAGGTTTGCGACATCATTGATCGCGTCTCGTTCAAAGGTGCGAAAGTGCAAGATGACATGCCTACTCTTGAAGGGCAAATTGTGCAGGATGCTGATCGTTTAGATGCTATAGGTGCGATTGGTATTGCACGCGCGTTTGCCTATGGAGGAAGAAAAGAAAGGCCGATTTACGAACCAGGGAGAAACCCGATATTACATTCCAGCTTTGAGTCATATGCAAGTGGAGAAAGCCATACCATCAATCATTTTTACGAGAAATTGTTACTTTTAAAAAGCAGGTTACATACGAAAACTGCCAAACGCATTGGTGATCAACGCCATAAGCTTATGGAAGATTACCTGAATGCGTTTATGAAAGAATGGAATATCTGAGCTATGCAAAACGAGTTGGTTACACTGGGAATAGATATTGGCGGAACGGGGATAGAATATGGAATTGTGAATTCCGAAGGCAAAATCCTTTATGAAAATGATTTTAAAACTTCCGACATTGAATCAGCAGCAATTTTGGCTCAAAAAATCTACTCTGATGATCAGTTAAAATCTTATTTGAATCGACTGAAAGGAATTGGAATAGGTGCTCCAAATGGCAACTTTTACCATGGAACAATAGAATTTGCTCCGAATTTAAAATGGGAAGGGATCGTTCCCTTGCGCGATATATTTAATGAGTGTTTTAAGGTTCCTGTGGTTGTTACCAATGATGCAAATGCAGCGGCGATTGGTGAGATGAAATTCGGAAATGCTCAAGACCTCAAAGATTTTGTAACCGTCACTTTGGGAACAGGCGTTGGAAGTGGCGTGATTTCAGATGGACAACTGATCTATGGCCACGACGGGTTTGCGGGTGAATTTGGACACATACGAATTGTTCCCGAAGGCAGGGTTTGTGGTTGCGGAAGAAAAGGTTGTCTCGAGACCTATGCATCCTCCACAGGTGTTGTTAGAAGTATTGAGGAGCTACCTTCCAAAAACAAATCAGTATCTATACTTAATGAATTGAAGAATCCAACAGCGAAAGATGTTTTTGACGCAGCAAATGAAGGCGATCTATTTGCGAAAGAAATCGTCGATTTCACCTGCGAAACTCTTGGAAACGCCCTTGCTGATTTTTGCTGTTTCTCCAGTCCGAAAGCATTTGTTCTGTTTGGAGGGATTGCTCAAAGCGAAGGAGATTTTGTTCTCAAGGTAAAGAAACACATGGAAAAGAATCTTTTGAAAATTTACAAAAACAAAGTAGAGGTGAGAATTTCAACCCTACATGATGTGAATGCTGCTGTTCTTGGGGCTGCTTCATTAATTCGTTAACTATCATGAGGACTTCATTACTGAATATCACGTATATAAAACCGTCATTTTGGGTTCTTTTTGCTTTAGTTTTCAATCAATTAAACACTAACGCTCAAAGTCCAGCAGTAGATAACCTTAAGAAGTCTGATGATATTTTAAAAGGCAATTTTAGGCAACAATCAAACGGTGCTGTTTCACGGACAGAATTTGTAGATCCTTTTATTGGGACCGGTGGACACGGACATACTTTTCCAGGTGCTACAGCTCCCTTCGGAATGATCCAATTGAGTCCTGATACTCGACTGGACAACTGGGATGGTTGTTCGGGCTACCATTATTCGGACTCCATTATTTATGGGTTTTCACATACACATTTGAGCGGTGTGGGTGTACCTGACTATTGCGATCTGCTGATTGTACCACAATGCGGAGAAGTCAGAACTACTCCAGGATATAAAGATTCTGAAAAAGGGTACGGGCATCCTTTTTCTCATTCCGACGAAAAAGCCAAGCCAGCTTATTACGAGGTCCAATTGAGAGATCAAGAGATCAAAGTTCGATTAACCGTTACTGAACGTGCTGGCTTACATGAGTATATCTTCCTTAACAATAAGAAAAACAAATACATACTCATTGACCTTGATCACAGAGACAAAGTGTTGGATGCTGGTTTCACAATTGAAAATGACCATCGAACAGTAAGTGGTTTCAGATATTCTAACTCATGGGCGACCAATCAAAAGTTCTTTTTTCAACTGCAGACATCTGTTGACTGGAAAGAAGCTAAATTAATTGACAAAAATGGGCAACACAAGCTGCTTTTGAGCTTTCCAAAAAATACCACTGTTGTGAGTTTGAGAGTTGGAATTTCAGCAGTTGACGAACTTGGCGCCGCAAACAACCTAAGCAATGAACTGCCTGATTTTGATTTTGACCGTACACGTGCCAGAACGACCAAGTTATGGGAAAAAGAACTCTCTAAAATTCAGATAAAAGCCGAACCAGAAGTAATGAAGAATTTCTACACGGCACTTTACCATTCATTTTTACAACCAAATATTTTTAGTGATGTAGATGGCAGATACCGCGGACGAGACGATCAGGTTCATACAATCACAAATAATTCTTCGCAATACACTGTCTTTTCGCTGTGGGACACGTATCGAGGAGCACATCCCCTGTACACCCTTGTGCAACAAAAACGCACAACAGATTTTATTCAAACATTTCTAAGGCAATTTGATGAGTCTGGAGAATTGCCAGTATGGGAGCTCGCAGGAAACGAAACGGATTGCATGATCGGGTATCATAGTGTTTCTGTTATTTCAGATGCATACCTCAAAGGAATCGGTGGCTATGACGCGAAAAAAGCGCTCAATGCAATGATCGAAACGGCAAATAAGGCTGAGCTTGGAAAAAGTCAATTCAGAAAACAACACTTTATAAGCTCTGGAGATGAACCCGAGTCAGTGTCCAAAACACTTGAATATGCCTATGATGATTACTGTATCGGTGCAATGGCCGAAAAAATGGGAAGCACAAAATTTAGCTCTACCTACCTAACAAGCAGCTTGAATTTCATCCATCTGTTCGATCCGAATTCAAAATTCATGCGCGCAAGGCGAGGTGCCATGTGGTACTCCCCTTTCGAATCTTCTGAGGTCAACTTCAATTACACGGAGGCCAACAGTTATCAGTATTCTTTGTATGCTCCTCACGCAGTAGAAATTTTAGCCCAAATGCTTGGCGGAAAAGATTCTCTCGAACACTGGCTGGATCGTCTCTTTACCACAAGTAACAAACTTTCAGGACGTGAACAGGCAGATATTACAGGTCTCATTGGTCAATACGCTCACGGAAATGAACCCTCACATCACATGGCGTATCTGTACAATTATACGAATGCTCCTCATAAAACACAATTCTACACGGACAAGATCTTGAATGAGCTATACAATTCCACTCCCGATGGACTCTCAGGAAATGAAGATTGTGGACAAATGTCTGCCTGGTATGTATTGAGCTCGTTGGGGATTTATCAGGTCTGTCCAGGCAAACCATTCTATGACTTTGGCAGACCAATAATTGATCAGGCATCTCTTAAACTTGAAAACGGGAATGTACTTGACATCAAAACAGTTAATAATTCCAATGAAAACAAATACATTCAATCCATAAAATTCAATGGTGAATCCTACCTTCAAAATGGGATTACCCATGAAGAATTAATGCAAGGAGGACAACTTGTATTTGTTATGGGTGCGAAGCCATCTGAGAGCAAATGGAAACATCCGGGTTCGGCATTGAAGATAAAAGACATGGATCGCTTTGGTGTTGTGCCCGCTCCATTTGTATTGAATGAACACCGAATCTTTGATGATAGCATCGTAGTGTCGATTGGAACATCATTGCCGAAGACAAACTGTAAAGTTGAAACACGGTATCGTTTTGCAGACGAGCCAAACAAAACGATTTCATTTGATAAACCTCTTACATTAAAAAAGTCCACTCAGCTGGAATTTATGAATTACTGTTTGTATACGGATGATTTCGAAGCATTGGCACTCGCAGGCGCCTGGATAAGTGCAAGCTTTATAAAACGTGATCCAACGATTCATTTGAAACTCGGTAGTCAGTATTCACATCAATATTCTGCAGATGGACCGAATTCACTTATCGATGGAATTCAGGGAGGAAATGAATTCAGAACAGGCGAGTTTCAGGGATACTGGGCACAGGACCTTGTTGCAGAAGTGACCTTTGACTCCGCAAGGGTGCTTTCGGAAATTGGGATTAGTTGTTTGCAAGACATGAAATCTTGGATATTTTTCCCTTCTGAAATTCAGATTGAGGTTTCATATGATGGCGACCATTTTGAGTCCTTACAAAAGATATTTACCAATGTCAGTTTTGCCTCTAATGCAACTACTCCTGAAATGATACCGAGTTTTAGCACTTATATTCCTGCTATGAAAAAAGAATTTTATCGAAAGCACTTAACCAAGAAAGGAATCAAAAAGATTCGTATAACGGCAAAGAATTATGGCAAATGCCCTTCCTGGCATCTTGGTGCTGGGAGCGACACCTGGCTGTTTGCAGATGAACTCATTTTCAGATAAGCGGTTCGAATAAGTGATTATTGAAGGTTGAGTTATTGAAATTGTTGGTATTTTTAGCCTTCAACTTTTTTACTCAATAAAATGAAGCAATTTAAAATTTCATTGATCGCCATATTGGTGATGATCGGTTCGTTTGTTCGAGCTGACGAAGGAATGTGGTTCCTCATGTTCATTGATCGCTTGAATCACAGAGACATGCAGAAAATGGGGCTACAGCTCTCTGCTGAAGAGATTTACTCAATCAACAATCATTCATTGAAAGATGCGATTGTTCAATTCAATGGAGGATGTACGGCTGAAGTTATTTCCAAAGACGGTTTACTCCTCACAAATCACCACTGTGGATATGATGCAATTGCAGAACTTTCTACACCGGAGCATAATTATTTGAAAAATGG
>Ga0315906_10006020_pt1 | contig 15106 bp, 16 predicted proteins | sample LakEriMetagenome_4_FD_203526 | JGI IMG/M metagenome (GOLD analysis project Ga0315906, IMG submission 203526) | Freshwater fungal communities from buoy surface, Lake Erie, Ohio, United States - Buoy 2 MA122 | ecosystem: Environmental > Aquatic > Freshwater > Lake > Lake biofilm | place: USA...
TTCATTATAAAGGCATTATAAAAGTCTTCCTTTTCCTTCTTTAATCCCTTACGATTATTTGATAATTCTATAATTAAATTCTCGTGAAAATTTAATGGTATTATCCAAGGTTCTTTTAATAATAATTTTTTAATCAAACTTCTATTATAAGAAATTTCATATAATTCATTAAAATTAATTATATCATCCTTATCATTAAATCTAGAATTATTTAAAATCTTTATAGCATCATTAATATTATAATCACTATCCTTAATTATCTTCAATGCCTCTCCTAATTCCAATTTCTCATTAAATCCCTTCAATATATCATAAATATCATATTCATCCAATTTATTTATCTCAAATATCTTACATCTCTTCTTAATCTCACCTATCTTCTTAATCGTCTCATTATTAACTATCACAACTATTGGAATATTCCTCAACTTATCCGTATTATTAAGGATAAAATTATATAAGGATAAATTGATGGTATTATCGAGCATTAGGAGGACGTCGAAATCGTCAATGATGATAATTTTCTTGGAGTTATTATTAGTTAATATTTGAATTAGAGAGGATACAAAAGATTTTGTTAAAAGGTCATTTAATTGTGATGATGTGGAACAATTATTACTATTTATATGAATTATAAATAAATCCAATTGATTTGCTATTTTATTAATTAGATAACTTTTACCAGAACCAGTAGCACCAGAAATGAAGAGACAAGAATTGAGAGATAATTTTGGTGAATTATAAATATTTAAAATCCAATTTTTAATTTCATTCATAACTTATAAATCAATCAAAAATTATTTTTATAATCAAATAAAGATAATAGGACAATACGGCTATTATTGGATAAATGATATCTAATGTAATCATTGCTTTAGGATTATAAGTAAGCATTATGCCATTTTTATCAAATAACAAAAGAGGTTTGATTATGAAAATTATCAATAAAATGATGATATATATAAGAATAGGGATTATTGGGATGAATGAACTCATATCACTTATTATTCTATAAATTAAATATAGAATAAATGATATTGAAATTGATAATTATAACGATTTTAATTTTATCCCTTTTTTATCTTCTCCATATCTCTCTTGAAAATTTCTCAAATAAGAATTATATAAATACCGAGATAATTCCACTTGAATATAATCAAATATATTCATCTATTCCTTATGATATCAAACTTAAAAATGAGAATTCAGCTTTTTATGATTATGGTAATGATGAGTTAAATGAGAAATTTGCTAAAATATTTGATATAAATAATGATAAATTGATTAAATATGCTGAAGGAGTTGAATGGATTAAATGGATACTTGTTAATGAAAGCAATTATTCCAATAAATTAGACAGTTATTCCAATTTAATTATCAATGAATTTAATAAAAAACTCGATAATCCTGAATTGAAACTTAAAAATAATCCTAATTTTAAATTAATTAAAAATAAATTAAATCGTTATAAAACTTCTACCGATGACGGCGACATCGTTCTTATGGATATTGATATCATTATTTATAGACAAAATAGACCTCTAGCACGTCATATAAAAATCCTAGCAGTTTCTAATGGTATATATGTCAATTTCCTCTTTATCAAAGTCATCGGTGTAATTAATGAATGTAATCTAAATGAAACATTAATCCCTTTTGATTTAAATAATAAAGATTTATATACCGAATTCGTAAATGATAAATATATATTATATGACCTTAATTCATTCATTTATGATACCAATGACCGTCTCGTGAATTCCTCCATTCAAAGTCAATTATATTATAAATTACTTAAAGATTTGAAATAATAAATAAATAATAAATTAATAGGATGTCTCATTTTGAATACGTGTGCTCTGGTGAATTAACTCCGGAATTTGAGGAAAGGACTACAAATCTAGTTTCAATTCTTAATTCAGGTGCTTATGTTCCATTTGTAATTCATAAATATTGGGATGAGGTAGTGAATGAGACTACTAAAAAAAGATATGTTATTATTCATACACATATGAATATGAGGGATTATTTCCAAAATCATTTTAAGACTTGTGTATGTGAAATGCACGGATATTATAAGCAACTTATTTTTTAGAGAATTTAGTCCATTCTTCATTAATATCATTCATTATTTTTATAATATCTTTACAATTTTGAGAGAAGAAATTGTAAAATTGTTCTTGATTGTCTGTGGATAATGTGAAACGGACTAATAATTGTTTAATAAGTGGATGAGGACAGATATAACCGACATAATCACAGGATAAATCATTAAATTTGGAATTATCACGAATATATTTGTTATGAAGTAGGGATTGGATAATATTTCCTAAGGTATCATCTTCGTCATCTATTTTAAAATTGAAGGAATTATCTACATTTGGAACTTTCTCGATTGGGATTTCACGATTATCTAATTTAAGAATTAAGGTTTGAAGTTTGTCAATAATGATATCAATAGCCTTCTTAAATAGATATTTATAAGAAAGACCATTGACACTTTCAATTTGGAAATTAATCTTTGAAGGTTCTCCATATTTATCCTTGAAAAAACTTCGTTCTTTATCAAGGATGTTATCGGTCTTATCGGCTTCAGTTTTATCTTGAATGAAGAAGAAATTTGATAATGATACTGGTGAAAAACAGGAATTAATTTTACCAGTTCTTTTAATAGCTGTCGCCTTTAAATGAAGTTTTTCATTAAAACGAAGTCTGGTGATTAAGATATGATTTTTACTAATGGGATTAGGAGGAAATATTACCTTTAATTCCGCTGGAGTTAATTGGACGTCTTTATAAGTTCCGGTGAAATCAGCAGTAGTAATATTTAACATCTCATTATTAGGATTTTCTTTATGTAATTCAAAGACATAATCACCATCTTCATAAGTATCATTAATATTCTCAGCAATATTAAGAGGAATAAGTCCAATTCTATGTATCATAAATTCATTATGAAGAGGCGTATTATTATATAAGATTTCGACAGTTGGTTTATCCTCTCCATAGAAAGCTACAACTGGAATTTCACTTAAGATAACACGTCTTATGGAATTGATAACAGCTAAATCAATCTTTTCAATATTAAATGAATGTCTTTCAGCCTTTTTATCATAAATATAATTATCAAACATCTTTTAATTAATTAATTATTTAAATTTTTATGTCATTTTTTATTCTTTTATTTTATCATTATTTTAATAAATGATTTTATTTTATAGTGATACCTGTCAGCATTGTTCCATTCTCCTTGATACCATTAAAAAACACGATACAAATAAAACTATTAAACTCGTTTGTATTGATACGATTATTAATAAAATTAAGGATACTATTAAAAATGTTCCCGCTCTAATGTTCCTTCCAAGTAAAGAAATCATCTACGGAAAAGCAGTCTTCGATTATCTCCTATTGCCAAATCGTGGATATTTATTTACAAGTAAAAGTGGTAGAAATAATAAATCAACAGAGACTTCATCCATATCTTCACCAATTCCTTTAAATGATAATAAAAATCCTAATGAACCAGAAGCATTTGTTTTAGGAAGTGTTTTAACAGATAATTATAGTAGTATTGATGATGATAATTTTATAAATAATAATAAGACTTATAAATGGGATTTAATAGAAAATGATAATAAAAATATTAATCTTGAGAGAGAGTTTAAAGAAAAGTCTTCTAATGAAAGTTCGTCAAATAAGAAATTACCATCATTAGAAGAATTAACTAAAGAAAGAGAAAATTTATTTAAAGATATTAAATAAATTGTTATATATAAAGAAATTTATGGTGTCTTCTATTGTAATTTTTAATCAATATTATTATGACCTTTTAACGAAGATTAGAACTATTGCGAAGAAACATAGAGAACATTCTTCGACAGCTAAGAAGGTATTAGATGTGATGAGGGATAATTATAAGGAATTTGATAAATCATCGGTGGAATATGTGGAATATTTAAAGACATCTTGTAGTGATGATTTTTGGAAATCGTATATGGAAATTGATAAGGATGGTTGTGATGAATGGTTAAAGAAGGATGAAGTGAAATCGGTGAATATTTATAAGGATATTTCTATTGGTGAGATTTCAAAACTTCTAAGAGATAATTTCCTATGTCATCATTATCTAAGTGTTTTCTATATCTTTAAGAATGAGATGAGTGATGAGAGTGCTACGACTGTTCTAAATATCCTTCAAACTTTTAGTGAAGATTTTGAACTGGAGGATGTTGAAGTTAAGAAGGTTATTGAACGTCTTAATGCTATGAAGAGTGATAAGGTGAAGGAGGGTGCTTCATTTGAAGGAATTGGAGAATTAAAGGATACTACTATTGGAAAGATAGCGAAGGAGATTATTGATGATGTGAATATTGATAAGTTTAAGAAGACGATGAATGAGGAGGGTGATATTCTCAAGGCGTTAGCTAATCCTGAAAATGGACTTGGAGAACTTTTTTCGAAGGTGGGTAATAAAGTGACGGATAAGATTTCATCGGGAGAACTTAATCAGGATGCTATTATGAAGGATGCTATGAAATTCGCATCATTAATCCCGAGTATGTTTGGAAATAAGGGTGGAGATGATGGTGGATTTAATATGGCGGATATGATGAAGATGATGAGTGCTATGAATGGTGGAATGGGTGGAATGGGAGGGAAGAGGGGGAAGGCGGTTATTAATAAACAGGGATTAAAGGCACTTGCGAAACGTGAGGAACTTAAGAAGAAGGTTGCTAACAGGAAATAAATAGTTTTAGTTGTTTTTTTGTCATTTACATAATTAGAATAATGTTTGACTTTCGAGAAAAATTGATGATAATTTCTAATTTTATCTTTTTTATAACATTTATTTTATCATTAGTTTTTAGAAATATAGCTTTTGTAGTTTTTGGAATAATCATTAATTTATTTCTTTTCTATGTCTATATTTATTATAAACAAGAACAAAAGAAGATTAAAGAGAATTTGAATAATAATAATCAGGATATTATTAATAATAAATTGTGTGTGAAACCGTCAAAAGACAATCCTTTTATGAACCCCACTATTGTAGATATTGAAAATAATAAAAATGCTAATTTAGAAGCTTGTCATATAGATAATTTGAAAATTAGAAAAGATATTGATAAATATTTCATAACTAATCAATTTAGAGATGTTAAAGATATTTATGAAAAGAATATATCTCAAAGACAATTTTATACAATGCCCTCTACAACTATTCCTAATAATCAAAACGCATTCGCTCATTGGTTATATCATCGGGAAAAGACGTGTAAGGAAAACAATGGAGAACAATGTTTTAATAATATAATGTAATTATTAAATAGAAAAATGGAAGATAAAGCGTTTAAAACTAATAGAACTTATTTCGAAAGTCAAAATAATATTTGTTCCGATAGTTGTTGGATGGATTATAAAAATCACGGTAATGAAAAAATTATGAATTATCAAACTTATGAACAATCTTCTCAACTAATTCCCTGTGAAACTCCAAATGTTCGTGTTCCAGATTTTATGTTAGACCATCCAAATCTTCGTGGAAGAGCTGGCTTTGGTTTAACTGACCCTTGTCTTGTAGATACTTATAATGACCTTCTTAAAAATGATGAATTAATGACAAGAGACAGATGTAGAATTCAACTGTTTTCACGTATTTTCACCGGTGTTCCTCATTTAAGAGGTTGTGCCGGTGATATAAATAAGGAATTAGAACTTTTGGCTGGTAGTGATACTAATAATCTTGGAACTTCAACTACTTGTCGTAAATCACTTATGGAACTTCAAACACATAATCCTATTCCTCTTATTGATTGTATGAAAGATATTCAAAATCCTGATAACATTGTTCCTATATGGGTAAATGGCGGAGAAGATACGCGGTCATATATAAATAGAAAAAATTTCAATAAAAATATTTAATTATAATAGAATTAAATATGAGTTTTAATAGAACTAAATATGATAATTGTTCTTATAAACAAGATTTAAAATCAAGTGTAGAAACCCTAAGTCATATATTATCCCCTTATAGATATGAACATAAGGATAAATGTATCCATCAATTAGGTTTTGTCGGTGGAACAGCTGTCTCACATATCCAAGGAAATCTCGTGGATTTAGATAGTGAATTAAGAGGACAAACGCGTATTATTACCAAATGTTATACTAATCAATATAAGCCTACAGATGATAATATGATTACTAATGATAAAACCCCTCCTATTAATACCACTATGAACCATCTTCCAAGTTGTCAATCAATAATGTATAGGTCTGTTCCTCTACCTCCTCCCATTAAAATTAATAATTGTTAAGTTTTTTTTATTTTATTTCTATTAGAATTAAAAGAGATAAAAATGTATAAACCAAATGATACAAGGATGATTTATGATAATTCCTCATATCAAGAGGAGTTAAAACGTTCCGTTTATTCAGGTAATTATCAATTAGGAACTCCTTATAATGATTGTCTAGAATGTGATAAATATATGCCTAATGACCCATTTATTAGATATCAATCTTATGGAAATAATTCGTGTAGTATGAAAAAGGCTGTTGATGATAATAGTGAGTTATCCGGTAGAAATTATAAAAATTCCAAATGTAATGATGATGCTTACGCACCTAATAAATATATATCTACTGGTTGTGTTCCTGCTACTATAGATGATGTTCGTAAATGTTCCATTCCTACTGAAAGTTGTCGTCTATCTAATCCCCCTTGTTCCTTAAAAGAAGTTGGAATTAATCGTTTTGACCCTCTTTATTGGAACCCACAAGAAAGAGCTTTAGAAAGATTTGATAGAATTGGAGTTAATTATCGAATGGTTGCTAAAGATAATCATACGCCTCTTATTGAAACACCGGATAATCAAGAGGAGAAGTTTATGCCTCGAGGAACTAATGTCGATTATTCTAATGATTTAAATAAATGGGCGGAGGTTAATAAGAATAATCAACATTATTCAGCTGGATATCCTTATGCGAATAATAATGAGATGTTAAGATGTTCCTAATCATCTCCTAAGACATCTATTAAATCTCCTACATTTTCTAATAAGTCTGTTTCAGGTTCTTCTTGTGTTTGATAATCAGTTGTTAATAATGAATTAGCATTTTTAGTTTGAATGAATATTTCAGCGGGGCCTTCGAATTTCATTCCAAATCCTTCATTATTAAAGAAAGATGTTATAAAGGTTTTTCCTAATTTAGTTAATGTATATTGATGTTTATTATTACAGGCTAAGAATGAACCATTATCCACAATTAAATAATCGTCTTTAGGTATAATTATTTTTTCAAAATTACCATAAGAAGATAACCATATATATCCATAATTACCTTCTTTACAATAAGCTGTTGGTAGAAAAAAACCTTCTTCTTGTCCTATTTCAAATAATCCTTTCATTTGAAAAGTGAAAGAAATTCTAATATTCATAGTAGATGCCAAAAATGAATTTCTTGATAATCTAAAAGTTTCTCCTTTATTTATTTTTATGACAATTATAGAATTCAATAAATTTGTTCCTATACATATAAATCCTCTCGTATCTAATCCTTTAAATGCTTGATAATATAATGGTTCTCCTGCTAAAATCTTTTGAAATCCTTTCAAAAATCCATTCCATTGAATTTCTGCTTTTTCCACGAATTTATTCATACATATTAAAGAACCTAATTGACATATTACCAAATCATCTTTATGTAGTTTAAATTTTACATATTGATTTCCTCCTGTTCCAATTATTTGTGAATTCTTAAACACTCTTTCAATACTCTCCATTATTTATTTATTATTTTTTAATTAGAAATGAGTAGTAGTAAAAGTTTATCTTTAGAATTAAAGAAAAATAAAATTATAAAAGATTTACATAAAAATAGAAAAGAAAATCTATTAAATACTTTAGAAGTTTTAAAACAAACTTTAGAAACTTCAAAAAAATCTAGTTTTAAATCAAATTATGAGGATATATATGATTATTTAAATAATTTAGAAAATGATATTTTTGATGATATATTTCGGCATTTTACAAATATTAAAAAAAAATTTATAAAAGAATTAAGTAGTCAAATTGATAGTGATATTAGTAGTAGTCAAATAAATATGTTATTTAGCAATGTATTATCCGAAATTATTAATAAAGGCGATAATGATAGTTTAAATACATTATTTAATAATATAATAGATATGATAACAGTATTTAAAGACTATGACGGTAGTTTTTAATAAATAATGATTGATGAAATTATTTGTCTTTCGTTGGATAAATGTGAAGATAGAAGAGAACATTTTAATAAATATTTTTCAAATATCCCATATCGGTTTCATATAGTTAAGAAACATAAAAATGGTGGTGTATATGGTTGTTTTCATTCACATATATCTATAATTAAGGATGCTTATAAAAGAAATCTTCAAACTATCTTAATATTTGAAGATGATGCTAAACCAACCTCTTCTTTTACAAATGAGAATTTAGATGAAGTAATCAATTTCCTAAAATCCAATAAGAATTATGAGTGTTTTTATTTGGGATGTTTTCCTATTGGAGCGAAAAATAAGAATTTTATGATTAGACCTGAAAATGCGATTTCTAAAAATATTTATAAATTTAATCCATTAGCGACACACGCAATTATTTATAATAAAAGAGGAATGAAGAAGGTTCTTATGAATTATAAGAATTTCATAGGATTATGTCATTATGATATTTACTTGTCGAGATATGCTAATTTGAATTCTTATTGTTTTTTACCGATTTTAATTGACCAAAATTTCAATTTTGAATATAATAATGAAGCATTAAATTTATTTGAATTAGTTATGAGAAAATCATATCCAATTATAGAATTATTTAAAATTAATTATAATATTTCATTTATAATATTTAAGATTTATTTATTAATAAATAAATATGTATTTGGTTTTAGCATATAATTATAATATATTCGAAGATATTCAAATGATATCATTAAAATTGAATTATTAAATATGAATTTATATTTACATCAACATTTATAAATACATATGATAAAGATATTTATTTAGATTTCTTGAAGAAATAAGTAATGTTTTAAGTTTTAACATCTTTGACTATTTAAATTCAGGTTTCATCTCATTTTTAGATAAAGATTATTTAATGATTTATCATCATTATTATTTTATTTAATTAAATTGAATGATTATCATCATATAACACTTTTAACAATTCTTTTATTTCAATTAACATCTCCTTATATGTCATTAACAAGAATATTTAGACAATTGAATAAAAAGAAGATGTCATTAATTTCATTTGTAGAATAGTATATTTTACATATTTAATGAATATTATTCTTAATTTATTCATTACAGATTTATTGGATGAAAAAGATTATTAATAATCTATTTTCAATTATTTTTATTATCTTTATTTTATAGAAATGGAGGAACAAGGTTTTACTTATGAAGAAGAAGAATTGGATGAAATTGATTATTTCGAAATCGTTTCTTATGACGAAATAATTAAACTTAATCCTACATTCGTAGCTTTTTCAAATGAAGAACTATATAACTATTTTTTCAGTTTCTTTAAATCCAAAACAAAGGCCGAAAATTTCTTATCATTATTTAATGATGTTATTGAAAGAAGGAAGAACCCTGTTAATATCAATAATTTCATTATCATAGCCGACGCAAAAAGAAATGATTATCAATCACTTGATATTGATGATTTCATTTCTAAAGTTAAGTCAAGTAATAAAGAACAAATAAAATTTGCTTTTAAAAATAAAAATAAATTATGGTTTCCTCTTATATATGATGTTGATAGTCCTAATATTCGATTTTCGGCATCATCTACATCAATTCTAGAATTAAATGATAAAGATAATTATATAATTTTCAAAGATGATGAGAGAGATATTCCTGTTCTAGCAGTTTATTTTTATGAACCCTTAACAACTTATAAATCAGCTTTAAATGAAAAGATATGTCAATATTTAATTAAAAACCGATTTAAAGGGAATGAATTATTGGCGAAAGATTTTAAATCATTTGAAGAACTTATTAAATCTTATAAATTGAAATTGCCATTAGATAAGATAGATACAGATGAATTTCATTTTTCTAATTTGAATAGTCTTCTTTATAAATATAATTATGATTTGGATAATATTGATTTAGAGACATTTGGAATTCTTAAGAAACATCTTGAGGGAATTAATACAGAGGAAGTTAAGATAGTTCATAATAAACCTAAAATAGAACCTTTAAATTTCACAAATAACAGATATCTTTTTTTTAAAACAATTAATAGTTTTATAAAACTACTGACAATTACTCAAAAATCTATGAATGAAATTTCAGGAAGAATTAAAACCTTTAATGATGAAAAAGAAGTCGTTAGTCCAGTTCTTCAAGATATAGAACAATTAATTATGAATATTAATGAAGCAAATTACAATGAAATATTAAATAATCTTAGAAATATTAGAAAAAATCTATCAATAGATAATTATTTGAAATTATTCAATTCTACTTTTGATGTCAAAGAAATTGATAAACATCTTCAATTAATTATCAAAAAATACGAATTAATCACTAAATCATATAAAGATATATTTCATTATTCTTTCACTTTTAAAGAAGAAGAACACGAAATTCAAATAGGTTTGGATACAAAGGATTATGAAGGAATTCCGGTTGTAATAGATGAATTTAAAAATTATGTGAAAGAAGAAGATGACGGTGAAATAGATGAAATAGAAGAAATAGAAGATTTAAATTTTTTCAAAAAATATTATCACAATAGTCGTTATAATCTTGAGAAGGGTTTTATAGAAGGTCTTAAAAAGATTTGTCCGTTTTTGAAGATAATGATGGAAGTATCGAAACTTCCCATAGATTTTGATATTATTATTGAGAATTTATTCAAGAATTTTAGTGGTAAAATTCCTGAAAAGATTTCAATAATAAGAGATAAATATAATGGAAAATATGATGAAGATTATTATAAAGAACAAGTGAAGAAAAGTGATTATTTCGTCTTCAATTCTCAAGACGAAGATGATGAATTGTTTGAAGCATATCAAGAACATTCAAATATAATCATTTCAATGATTTATGATGTCATATGTAAATGGTCTATTGAAGTTCAAAATGAAATAATTAATGAAACTCTTTTATTTGACCGAAGTAGATGTTATATTCCCTGTATTAATGATGTTTGGAATGATTATGGTATGCCTTATGATATGAATACGAAAGAAAAAGACGGAGTTCTTCCTTATTTGATATGTATATTTGAAGAAGTTTTTAAACAGAAATTTACAGATAATCAAGAAGATTATTTACCATTTCCAAGTGATTTTAAAAAGAAAATCGTTGAAATGATTAAGGAAAAATATGGAAATGATTTAAAGAGATTTGAAAGAACAGAGAGGAAACAGAAGAAGGAGAATAGGGGTTTAGAGGCACAGAAGAGATTGAATAAGTTTATAAGTAAGGAGGCGAAGGAGAAAAATACGGTTGAATATCAGGATTTCAAGGCGAAAGGAGATAAATTTTTTGATAATTTCATAGAAGCTCTTATATATATGCCTTCAGTGAAATATGAGAAAATTCATAAATATTTATTAGGATGTTGTTTAGAGAAGATTGATGAAAATTTCAGTGCTGACGTCTTTTTAAAAACAAAGAGAAAGGATTTGGATAAAGCTAAATCAGCTTTTATTACCGAACGAGTTCTCAATAAAAAGAGATATGAACGTTTCTATTTATTCAAGAAATTACTTAAAGAAAAGAAGGATGGATTTAAAGGGATTAGTTATGATAATGAGCCATATTTTATATATGAGAGTTCATTGGAAGAATGGTTTGCGAATATGAGTGATAAGACTATTATAGGTAAGAAGGTGAAGGATGAAATCCAGAAGAAAATGAGAGATGTTTATAATATTCATTTAGAATTTTTGACGAAATTTTTTGGAATTAAGAGGGAACTTCCAGAAGATTATAATTTTAATAATTATAAACAGATATTAACAACAGTTTCAACAGTTTTATATCAACATCTTAAAGAAGAAGCATTAGGATTTATTAAAGAAATAAATGAGACTATTAAAGAACTTGATAATATTTCGTCAATTATAAATAATGATAATAATATCTATATTTATCAAATTAGGGCGATTATTTCAATAAGGGCGATGTGTCTTCCATCATATCCCGATATTAGTTCAAATGCTAAATTAATTCCAAAGATTGTGATAGATAAAGAAGTTAATAAGAAAATTATTGCTGATATATCTTCTAAGGTTTTTAAGATTTTATTTGAAAATAAGATGCCTACAATAGAAGACCAAATTAATTATATAAATAAAATTCGAGAGGAAAATAAGGAAAAGGTTTTGGCGAATTTAAATAAGAAGACGAGAGAAGAGAAGGATATGATTAAGGAAATGAAAAAGATAGGTTTAGGAATAGAGGAATTTGAAGATGAAAATCCAAATGTAGTTCAAGAAAAACCTGAAGATAATGCTGAAGGGGAATTTGATGTAGGTCAAGAGGATGGTTATGAAGACGATGGATTAGATGTTGAAGACCACGGATTTATTTATAGTCGCTATTCATCACGAGATTTTGAGGATTAAATCTCTTAATAAAAATAAAAGATGATTGAAATAATTAGTTTTTGGTTTATAATATGGTTTTTATTATATTATTTCGACATAATTAAATATAATCCTTTAATATTTCTAATTATAGCTTATGTAATAAATATTGTCGAAACTATTTATTTATATGTGAAGACTTCTATTAATAAATATAATTTAAATAAATTTATAATTATAAATGTAATAATTAAATTTATTCCAATAATTTTATTAATAAATAAATCTGGATTTTTAATAAATAATCAAGATATTTTATTTGGAATTTATTTAATAAATTTTTATTTAATCTTATTAATAATTTTTAATAAAAATCCATTTGAAACTTATGAGAAATTAATGGATGGATATATAAATAATACAAATTTCAAAACTTCAATTAGTAAAACCTATGATTTCTTATTTTTATTAATTACAAATAAGATGTCGTCATAACGTCCTTTATTTTCTCGTAAATCATAAGTTTCTATATATGATTTAAATTCTATTGGTGTAATATTCGTAAAAATATTTAAATGTTGAATATCTTGAACGTCTTCAATAATTAAAATTCCATCATCTTTTAAAAGTGGAAGATATTTTTCAATGAAAACACATTGGTCTGTTAAACTATTAGAACCGTCATCAATAATAATATCGAACTTATCTTTGAAAAAATTTGTATTAAATAATGAAGCATTAGTATTAAATAAATATGTAATTCTATCTTCATCATTAAGACATCTATCAGCAATATCTATTCCATAAATATCAGCATTTTGAAAATAATCACGCCATAATCTTAAACTACCACCTTTAAAAATACCAATTTCTAAAATCTTAGTAGCTGTTTCCTTCTTATCCTTAAATAAATTTTCATATGTATCTAAATAAGAATGAATTGTATCCTTATCAGTTGTCGAATTATCTATTAAACTCCTTAAACTCATAATTTTGAAATATATATAAATATATTCAAGTATTCTTTAAATAATGGAAAACTTAGCATTTATTTTCACACGTCATATTACTGAAAAACATCATAATGATTTGTGGAAATTATGTGTTATAAATATTAGGAAGGTTTATAAGGAAGTTCCAATAATAATTATAGATGATAATTCAAATGAAGAATTGGTTGATGATTTTAATAATAAGGAATTTATGAGGAATGTTTCTATAATTAAGAGTGAATTTAAAGGAGCCGGTGAATTACTTCCCTATTATTATTTTCATAAAAATAAATATGCTAAGAAGGCAATTATCATTCACGATAGTATGTTCGTCAAAAAAAAATTCGACGAAGATTTAATTAATAATCTCGAAGATTTTAGATTTCTTTGGTATTTCGCAACACATAGAAATGTTGATGATAATGAAAGAAATAATGATAACATTCTATTTTATTCATTATTAAATAATAGTGAAGAATTATATGATTATTATAATTCTTATGATTGGTTAGGATGTTTCGGTTGTTCTACAATTATTAATCTTAATTTCTTAGAAACTATTCAAGAAAAATATAATATTTTTAATATTATTACTTATGTAAATACTAAAAGAAAAAGAGAAATTTTAGAAAGATTGTTATCAGTTGTTTTTACATATGAAATAAGGAATAAATATGAAAGTCGAAAAAACCTTGTTTTATTTGGTTGTATTCATGACTATCCCAATGCCTTCTATTATTTCTATCATCATTATAAATATTCTCCATTAGACCTTCCAGTAGTTAAATGCTGGTTTGGTAGATAATCTTATTTTTTTATCCATCTTTCATTTAGAAGTATTCTTGAATAATTATGGATTTTATTAAAAATGATACTCCTTCTATGGATAATATCTATAATTCCACTTATTATAAAAAAACAAGAGATTATGAACAAACTCTCGCAAATAATTCATTCGAAAAATCAAAATCCCCTTTTAAAACTGGTGTAGTTCCTAGTCCAGCTTATTCATCTATGTTCGCTCAACCAACTTCTCAAGATAATAACGATAATTTATTTATGGAAAGTTTAACAGGTGAAACAATCCCAATAAGTTCATTTAAACATAAAAATATGCAACCATTTTTAAGAAAAGGTATTACTCAAAATACTGCCGAAAATAATCACTCTTTTAATCAAAAATTTGGCTTTACTGATTATAAAACACGCAAAACAGAAGTAGAAAACTTCTTCGAACCCATTACAAACACCTCTTTTATTAAAGGAATGGAAAATAACACCGATTTTTTATTAGATAGAACTAATGCCCCCATCATTCAAAATAATTATAATCCTATTAAAAGTGTTCGTGTAGCACCTGGCCTTAATCAAGGATATACTTCTTCTGGTTCAGGTGGTTTTCATCAAGCTGATAGTCTTCTCTATGCTAAACCAAAAGAAAAAGAAGAATTAAGACCTCTTTCCGATCAACGAAGTTCTATTTTTCAAATTCCAATTCAAGCTCCTATGAAATC
>Ga0315906_10006029_pt1 | contig 15090 bp, 17 predicted proteins | sample LakEriMetagenome_4_FD_203526 | JGI IMG/M metagenome (GOLD analysis project Ga0315906, IMG submission 203526) | Freshwater fungal communities from buoy surface, Lake Erie, Ohio, United States - Buoy 2 MA122 | ecosystem: Environmental > Aquatic > Freshwater > Lake > Lake biofilm | place: USA...
AACAACGAGTGTGGAATAGTAATTGACAGAGACGTAAATGGCTGCAAGAACATCTTTAAAATATTTAAACGCGCTTTAGATGGAAAACCAAGACCTAAAGCTTTTTGTAGATCAACAAATACAACCTATAGAGAAGATAGGGAAACCGTGAAAGTCGGTATTACAGACATTGTTTAGTTACCTTTAAGGTAACTAACACACATAAGAATTTGGACTGTGTAATCATAGTTTAATTACATGTGTCCCATTCTTAAAAATTTGGCTGTAATTAAAAACTTAATATATAAAAAAAATTTTATATATATATATATAAAATGAACAAAATAAAAAGTATGTTGTCTTTAAAAGAAAATTTTAGTAATATTACTAAAGAAGTAGTTAGTAATAATAAATTAAGTAATAAATTAAATAAGATATTAAAAGAAAATTTTCATAATAATAATGAGTATGATGAAGAAGATAATACTAATATGATTTTTTTTGTATTTATTATAACAGTAATTTTTTATTTACTTGCAATTTATTATTTAATAAATAAGTGGAAATATTTAGATGACTGGTGTAAAATAATATCCGTCACTTTATTAGTAACAGGAGAGTTGGGAGGACCAATAACTACGCTTATATTAATCTATTTTAATCTATATAAAAAAAAGTAAAAATATAGTTAAATTTGGTTGTAAAACTCTGGAATAGGTTTTACAAACCCACGTGAATTTAATGTACACAATGCTTTTAAAGCAGCTTTTTGTTCAGAGTCAGCTTTTAAAGCGGAAGTCCCGAGTCCGATTTCTTCTTTTTTTCCTCCAACTTTTTTGTTGTTAATAACAGTGTATCCAGTAATCAAATAAATATATGTATAATTAAAGTTATTTTTATCTTCTAATAAAACTTTATTAGAAATATATTCAATACTTCCGATAGTTTCTTGTGGATAAAAATCAAATAATTCTTTCAAACGAGTTTTAGCATCATATAAATCTTCATATTTTAATGAAATAGGTATTTTATCAAAAATAGTCTTTAGTAAATTATAAACAACAACGTAACCAACACCTTCTTTAATTCTATCATCTATAAGACGTTCGGTAGCACCTAAAAAAGCTTCAAGTGTATCTTCAAGTAAAGCTTTTTTTCTATGATTTCTTTCGTCTTCCGAAGCAGAGATATAATCCCAAAATCCTAAAGAGTCAGCTATATTAGCGAAAGACTGTTTCGCTCCATAATTAATTCTTAGTCTTGCGACAACTTTAACTCCTTTAGTACAATTTAATTGAGGAAATCTTCTATACATATACCAGACAATAAACTTATTTGCAGTAATATCACCTAATTGTTCATAAACTTCATAATTATTTTCTAAATCAGCAGTATCAGAAGTAAAGGCATTTTCAAAAATATTAATACTTTTATCATCAGTTAATAAATCAATATAGTGTTTTTTTAATTTACAATTAGACAGCAAATTAAAAATTAAATTTTTAAAATCTTGACCACGTTTACCTTTATAAATAAAAATTTCTTTACAAGAATTTAATTGCATTTTTTATACTATTTATATATTTTTATATATATAAATAATTTAAATCATTTTTTTATTCATAATAAATAAATTATTTATAATGTCAAATCCATCAAATTGTGTAAATTGTAATATACAAAATTCAAATCCAACTTATGCAAGTTCAAATAAAACTAATATTAAAAATAAAATAATACAACCTGTAAAACGTTATAATATAGGTTCATTATATGATTTTGAAACAAATAATTTTCAAACATCATCAATAATAAGTAAAGTAATTAAAGTACCATCGGAAATTATAGGAACCAGTGATAGTAATAATGATCAGAAAAAAGATGATAAAAATTCAAAAATATCACAATTAAATTTGAGTACTTTAGAAAATGTAACTTCTGCGATAGGTCCGGTAGATAGTAATATAATAACAAAAGATGATGAAAATAAAAATAAAAAGAAAGATGATCAAAAAAAAAGAATACAACAAATAGAAAAAGATGAAACATCTGATGTAGTTCTAAAATTAGGAAGAAAAATTATAAAACAATCAGAAAAAGTAAAATTATCTTCAACAAAACAAGAAGAAAAAATTGATAAAAAAAAATCAAAAGGATATAAGACGTTTGGAACAGTTTTAGCATCGTCTGTAGAATTTAAAAGTAAGTTTAATTCATTGTTAAAAAGTAGAGTACTAAAAAAAGAATATAAAAAAAAAAAAGACGATCTTCCAGTGCAATTTTTTGGTCAAGAAGTATGGAAAGACTTTATTGAGCCAGTTAGAGAACAAGGTAAATGTGGAGGATGTTATGCATTTTCATCTTTATTTACTTTATCTTCAAGATTATCAATATATACAAAAGGTAAATATAAATATAGTTTTTCACCAGCAAAAATAATTTTTTGTAGCATAACTTCTTCAGAAAGTACAAATTTAAATAAAGATTTACAAAATTTAGAAAATAAGTACAGAGATGGTATACCTTATGACTATGATTTAGAAAACAAACAAAATAGTGATTATTTTGGATGTGAAGGAGAAACTTTAATAAATATGTGGCAATATTTATATAGATATGGAGTACCAGAAAATTCATGTTTTTTTTATGGAGATGAAGAAAATCAACAGGATTTAGATCCAAATTTAACTTTAATAGATAATTCTAATTTAACATGTAGTAATTTTCTAACAAATACTTTTGATGTATGCCCATCAACAAATAAACCTTTAGTATCTCATAGGGCAGGTGGTTATTATTTTGTACCTGGTACAAAAAATAAAAATCCAAATAAAGAATCAGGTAGCGAGTATAATATTAGAAAAGAAATATATAAATGGGGACCATGTTCATCTGGAATGATAATTTATGAAGATTTTTTATCTTGGGATGGTAATGGTATATATAAATATGATAAAAAATCAAAATCTTTAGGAGGACATGCAATAGTTCTGATAGGTTGGGGAGAAGATAATGGACAAAAATATTGGGTGGTAAGAAATTCATGGGGAAAAAATTGGGGAGATAATGGATATTTTAAAATTATAAGAGGTGAAAATGAGTGTGAAATAGAAGAGAATGTATTTGTAGGATTTCCAAATATTCCAGGATTAAGGCATTATATTGATTATCCAATACTTTTTCAGGTAGAAGATTATATATATAAAAATTTATTTTATTTACACGAAAATGGAATAAAAGAAACAACTTATGAGAAATTAGCACTAGGAAAATTATCAGAATCTGAATTAAATTTAAAACCATTTTTGTATGATATTAAATATATACCTAATTTTAATAATTTTGTTTCAGCAAATGTAAATAATAATAATATAATTGAGAATTTTTTTGTAAAGTATTATTGCAATTGTAAAAAGTGTAATAAAACAAATAAAATAGTAATATGTAAAGTAATTTTAATTATTATAATTTGTATTATTATATTATTTTTGTTATCATAATTCAATTTTATTTAATAAATAAATAAAATTTGTATTTAAAATTAAGATCTAGCTAAAATATTTTTATTTTTAGGGATAATATCAACAATAAATTTTTTAGAAAAGTCGCAAATCTTATCTTTAGGTTTACCTCTTTGGTTTCCAACAATACGTGTACCACCCGTTACTTCAAAATCAAAGTTTTGATGTATATGTCCACAAATCCAAGTATTAATATTAGAATTTTCAATAATATCATCAAGATTTGATACGTATAAAGAAACATACTTATCTTTTTTTTTATTTCGTTTTGTCATATTATCGTTTAAAACTTTATAAGTAGGACAATGATGTGTTATTACGACTAATTCTAAATTTTTGCTATTAGAATAATTTATCATTTTATTAATATATATCAGATCCTTCTTATGTTTCTCAAAATAAGAATATTTATCAAAACCGTAAATAGGAACCATAAATTTAGGTATATCAATTTCAGGATTAGTCCATAAAGTACAACCAGTTATGCATATATTATCAATAACAATACTTTGTTTATTAAGAATATATAAATTATCAATATCATTTTCAAGAGATTTCAATCTATTTTCTAATACATCAATAGATAGAGGTTTATAATTACAATCAGAGTGTAAATAATATTCATGATTTCCAGGTACATAAATTACTATCTCAAATAATTGACATACTTTAGTAATAAAACCTTTAAGTTGATTAAATTTATATAAAGAGCCAATATCTCCAGCTAAAACTAAAATAGGCGATTCGGGAGTAATAAAATTAAGCGGATCAGGAATATCATTATTTTTATACTCTATATGAAGATCAGAAACAATCTGAAGTTTTAAAGGATTAGTAGATAAATTATTTTGTATAGTATCAAAATCATTTTGTTGAATACATTCAACAACATCATTATTTTTATTTTCAAACTTTAAATCTAATGCTTGGTTAATATTATTAATAGATGGATGTTGAGTATATTCTTCTTTTTTATTATAGATACACTTATATTTCATAATTTATAAAAGAATAATTTTTATTAATAACATCATTTTTAATTTTTAAATTTAATATGTATGAATATTATATTATTCAATATTTATTTCAAAGTTTTTAAATTTGGTGCTGTTGGCTCAGCATAAATTAATTGTTGTTCTGTTTCTCCTGATTTTGAATAAATAATTGCTACTATAATAAACAAAATAAAAATTCCTATCCAAAAATATACGCTTGTAAAAATACTTCCCTCATATTCATTTTCATTTTCATTTTCTTCACTGCAAACTTCTTCTTCTTTATAATCATTATTACTACATTTACAATCACAATCGCACATTCCTAAATCATAAGGCATCAGATCTACATCTGAAAATTCCTCAGAAGTATTTTTTAAATCATTCTGTTTTTTTGAACTAGTTTTATTTGTATTTGATATAGATGTTTTTTTATTATTTTTACTATTAAATTCTAATTGTTGTCTTAGAATTTCTATATCTACTTTTTCATTAAAAACGTCATTGAAGAATTTAACTGTAAATTCTTCAGGTAACATATCTTTAGATGATGGATATATATTGTTCAAAAATAAAACATCAAAAGGAGAAAACATTAAATTTTGATTTGTTCCTTTTCCACAACATTTTTTAGTTAATGGATCGTCAACTAAAGTTCCTGGGAAAAAATATAACATAATAGATCTAGGATCAAATTCAGAACCATTAATTTCATTTTTTTTATACCTCTCAATGATATTTGACTTAGTTGTTTCCTTATCCCAACCTTGAGTTCTTTTAGCCCATTTATACACTCTTGGTTCATTCCATAAAATAACAGAACCAAAAGGATTAGAATGTTCGTGGACCATTCCTATCGCATGACAAAATTCGTGTAGCGTGGTCGGGACGTCAAACCATCCCAAATTCATAGTAGCTTCTTTCTTATTTTTATAATTCAAAACATCTGACCCTACATAAGACCATGCGCCTCCATTAGGATCAAAAGATATTCTTATTTCAGATACTGCTGGATTAGTTACAAATTCAAATTTTAAATTTACTATAGGCTGTAATCTTTCCATAACTACTTTTTTTATCGCGTCTTCAATTTTGTATTTTTTATTTTCTGAAAAAAGTTTATCAATTTCATCTTGCATCGGATCAATTTTCAAAGAAACTCCGTTTAAGTCCACGTTTCCTTTTAAAACTTCAGTTGAAGTTCTTTCAATGTAAGAAGCACTTTCTAAAAACGCTATTCTTATTCTTTTATTTTGACTCCAAATATTTTTTTTCAGAAAAGCTGCTCTTAATCTACCTTCTGTTTCTGTTTCTGTTTCTGTCTTAGACATATTATTTAATTTTACTAAACTGTCTGAATGTTGCTGTGACATTCTTTCTGCACACATTTTTACACCTTTTATAACTTTTTCATCATTATCTTCTTCAATCATTATTATTATTTATTTATTTATATTTTTTTATAAATAAAAAAAAATTATGTTTATAATAAAAAATGGAGATTAAGAGAAGATGGTAAAAAATCTAATAAGAAAATCAAAAAGAAAAGTAAGATGAAAAGTAAGACTAAAAAATGATTTTATACAATTTATTATAAAGTATTATAGAGTTTGAGTAATGATAAGTGTGGAAAACGAAAATTACGATGAAAATAATAATGGGTTATATATTGACATTAGTATATTTAGAACAAGATCAGAAAAGTATGAATTTATAAAAGAATTTGTTAACTCAATAGTTAGAGATCATCATGAAGATAATAAAAATAATGAAACAAAATATAAATTTTTTAGCGACGGAACAATAATTAGAGATAATGAAGTTATAATGGATGTAATTGTTAGTCCTAATTCATTTTTTACATTTCCATGCAAAGGTTGGTATAATGAATATTGCAATGACGAGTGTACATATGCTATATTAAGTTATGATATATGTAAAAATATAAGACTAATAATTGACCATTTAATGTTACAGACGTAGTAAAGTAATTACACAAGTAAATATAAATTTTATTATATAATTAATATAATAAAATTATGAATATCGTTATATTGTTTATCTGTAAAAAGATTCACTCATAGTATTATCAAGACCAGTGTTTACTCCAGTTTGCAATGTATATTGTCTTGCAGAGTTTTGACCAGCAGCAATTAAATCATGAATGTCAATTTCATATGGTGGTTTACTTCCTAGAGCATGTTGTCTATTAGGATCATTCCATTGATCCTGTTTAGCTCTTAGAGATTGTAAAGTTTCTGGTCTCTTTTGTCCAGATCCTAATGAGTAAGCAGCTGATGAATTAGAAGAAGAAGTAGAAGAAGAAATACCATTATTAATTTGCATAGCCCCAACAGTTAATTGATCCTGTGGTCTTGCGGATACTTGAAAAGTGGGGTTGAAATCGGGAATAATTGGAATATCACCTCTTATTGGATCACCAACTTTGTTTCTTCCACCAAGTTTGGTTGTAGTAAATCCAATAGATCCAACAATTCTATCATATATAGCCTTTTCATTTTCAGTAGAAGTCATATCAGAAACAGGTAAAGGTGTATTATCATCAGAAATATTGTATCCAGATTGTAGAGTGTTATAAATAGGTTGAGAAAAATTTTCAATAGTTTGTCCATCGTCAATCATAGTTCCAAATTCTAAAGGAGAAGCATCACGTAAATCATTAGAAATTAAAGGAATTTTTTTATCAATATTACCGTTTCCATAGTTTGAAGGAATTGATGAGCTAGAAAATCTAGAATTACAGAAAGATTCATGTGATTTTTTAGAGAAAGATTCGTTTACAACTTCATTATCAGAATCGGTTTCATAATCATCTTCAGAATACCTATTATTCACATTATTAGCAATTAAAGCTACTCCTGTTACCAAACCAAGAATTCCAAACATTAATTTATTATCCATATTATTTTTTATTCTATACAAGAAATAAAGAAAAAAATATTAAATATTTTTTTATTTGAAACTTAATTATTTTAATGATATTTATATTAAATATTATTCTTTTTGAAACAATGAGTATATGAAAATTCTTGTTCATCTTTATCATCACTATGTTGAGTTAAATACATTCTACAATTATTATTATTATTTTTATTGAAATCTTCAATTCTATGTAAACTTTTTACAAAAGTTTCTAGTCCATCAGGACTTTCCTGTTTGTTAAAAATAGTTAGATAATCAGTGTATTGTCTTCTAAGTTCATCAACATTAGTTAATTTAGCTGTAGAAAAAGTAAATAAAATAAAATATATAAATTTTGATAACATATATATTTATTTTTAGTGTTTAAATAATTTATTTACTACTTTTTTTTATTTTTATTTTCTTAACTGAAGGTTTTCTTGTATTTTTTTCAATATTAAAATTCGTCTTCTTATTAACTTTTACATCTTTATTCTGATTTTCTTCTACATCTTTCTCACCATGTTCACATTTTTTCTCATTTTCTTCAATATTATCATTTTGTTGGGAATCTTTCTTCTCATCTTCTTCATTTTTCTCATCTTCATTTTTTTTATCTTCTTTTTTATCTTCTTTTTTATCTTCTTTTACATCTTTCTTATCGTCATCATCATCTTCTTCAACATCTTTTTTATCTTCTTTATTTTCTTCTTTGTCAACATTAGTATTAGTACTGTTGAAATAAATTAAAATACTTTTAATTAAACTATCATATGATAGAAATTCTCTTTGAATCTTATTATTATTCAAAAGTTTTCCAACAACTTCAAAATGTTTATTATCATAAGTCATAAGTATAATAGATTTCCTGTTTTTAAAAGAAGAGTTTCTCCAAAGAAACGGAAGTCTTGTATTATAATCCATAAAAATGATATTAGAGTCACAGTAATCTTCAGTAGCTTTTATAATATCATCAGATAAAGAATCAGATATAGGTTCTATCTTATATTTACAATCTATAGTATCAATAATAATATCAATTAAACTAAGAGTACAATCATATATGAAATCAACTTTTTTTTTATCTATAGAATCAAATATTTCTTGATATTGTAAATAATTAATAATTTCTCTCATACATACCTTTTTATAATTATAGAGTGAATATTTTTTGTCAACTTTAAGATTAGTGTTTCTTAATATTTTTACAAAATTTTCAATAGGTAATATTTCAGTGATAATTTTATATATATTTTTCTTGATATCAGTATTAGATATAGTTTTTATAATTTTGTTTACATCATCATTTTTTATTTCATCTAACGTAAAGTAAATATAACAATCTTTTAGTAACAAAAAAATATTCTGATGTATTTCCTTTGAGTTATCAATATTTGTAGTAATTTTGTCACAAATAGATTGATGAAATTCATTAATTATTTCATGTCTTTCTTTTTCATTATCAATTAAGATAAATTTTTTATTTAGAGCTTGAATAAAACAAGTAAAAAATGATGATAACACACTAGATGTTGGTGTTCCTGTTCTTACAAGTGTATCATCAGCTTCTACAGGTGACGAAAATACACAAGTGCTATTTATTTTATTATAATTCATTTATAATAAAAATAATATATTTTTTAAACTAACTTTAATAGTTAACTTTTGAAAACGCAAATATTATATTCCTATGTATTTCATAAATAAATACAGTATATTAAAATCATCGTTTTATTTGAAAATAATGATTTAGAAAAAAAAAATATTAATTTATGAAATCAACAATATTTGTTTGGATTGTGGTAATCATAACCGTATTGATTATTATATCCTTAAGTATCAATCCGGATGAAATTGAATATAATTATTTTCAACATTACGAAATATTAAAGAGTAATTCAAGCATGAATGAGTGTTTCTATTTAGATGAAAATAATGAATATATTTCAATTCGAAGACATGTTAATTTAAACAAATTGACTAACAAACTAATAATTCGACAAAAATGTAAAGATAAACTTTTGAATATCAAATCAAAACAATTTGATTTTGTTTTATCTCTAGAAAGAAAACCCAGGATATTACGCGGTCCAGAAGATCCAAGAATTTTTATGTTCAGAAATCAAAAATATATTATATTTAATGATGGATGTTATAAAAATAAAGTAAGATTGTTTCTTTATAATTTAGAAAATCATACTGAAATTGAACTCAAATATAATCAAGTAAATCAAATTGAGAAAAATTGGAGTCCTTTTGTTATAAATAATGAATTATATGTTTCTTATTCAATCAATCCTCATATTGTTTTTCATGTTGATATGGATAATAAAGGATTTATTGGAATATGTTCAAATTTTCAAGTCAATGCAAAACTTGAAAATCCTATTAATATTTTTGGTGGAACTCCTTCAATATTTGTCCATAACATATCTAAATATTTAGGAATTGGACACACTTATACGAAAGGATATGCTGGTCATAAGCGAAATTATTATAACATTGCATATTTATTCAATACTGATACATCACTTCATAAGTTATCGAAACCTTTTTTATTCAACAAACAAGACCAATTTTTAATGCCTTGGAAGTTGCAAAATGTAGAATTTCCAGTTGGATTACAGATAATTGATCATGATTTATTTGTTTCAATTGGTTTCAATGATACTCAATCATTTTTATATAAAATCAATTTATTTACTTTTTTACACGATATATTTTAGTAACTTTTCTATTGTTGTTATCGGTTTTTCATATCTTTTTTCTGTTGTTGTCGTTTTTTAGGTGATTCGATTATTATAGGTACTGGTTCTGAATTCGTATATGGAGTTGTATATGGAGTTGTATTGCTAATATAACATGATTTTTATCAACTATACATTTTAGATCTAAATATCCATTACAATCTTCATCTACAATCCAATTCACTATTTTAATTTGATACATAATCACACATTTCGTTTGTATTTGAGATTGTTTATTCATACATCTTTTACAATCAAAAACACTAACTCAAGTAAATAGTAAACTTTTATTTTCGTTCCCAAGTATTTTTGAAATGTAACTATTATTATATAAAAGTTCATCTATATTTTTATTCCAATCTGTCTTGTATTTGAACAAGAAATTAACTATTGCTGACATACATATATTTATATTTTTAATACTATTATAGAACAAATTAAATTCATTATCAATATTTTCTAAATCATCATAGCAGGTTTTCATCAAATCGGTGAAAAGAAGTTTAATATCATTCTTGTTTGGATATTTTAGTTCAATAATTGAGTCAATTCTTCCAATTCTCAATAATGCATCATCTAATTTTTCAGGATGATTAGTTGTTATAAATATTATGCTACCGTGTTTATATAAAAACCCATCTAATATATTGAGTAAATTACTAAATGATATACTTGAATTATCATCAGCGGATTCTCTTTTATTGAAAATAGAATCAATATCTTCAATAAGCAATATACTTCTTTCTTCTAAATTTTTTATTGAAAAAGTTAATGAATCATTATCAAATTGTTTAGATAATGATAACATACATAAACTAAAATTAAACTTATTACAAATTGCTTTTATTAAGCTAGTTTTACCTGAACCTGGAATTCCATTTAGTAAAAAAGTTATTTTATATGGAATTCCAAATAAATCATATTCTTTCTCACTAGACAAAAATTTTTCTATTCCATAGACAATTTTATCTTTAATTTTATTATTAATATAAATAGTATTCAAATCTCTGGATGGTAATTTATTTATTTTAATCCATTCTCCATAATGATTACAAATAAATATATTATTATCATTCAATGAATCACTGGAATTATATTTTACTTTATTTAAAAATATATCTATTATATTTTTGTTATCTGCTATAATATTTAATCTTTTATAAATATCAATCTTATATTGTGTGAAAAGTGGGTAACCTTGTTCGTAATAGTTAATTTCTAAATTATTTCCTTCAAAATTAAATATATGTTTACCTAAAAAAAGTATATAGTTATATTCATTAGTATGTGAATGACTAACACATATATTAGTAATTTCTTTATCATTATATGAAGATTTTGATATATAGATTATATTATCAAGTAGATATTTAAGTATACTATTTTGCAACTTAATATCATCAATAAAACATGTTATCATATATATATAGTTAATATGTTTTTAAATAATACATTAAATATTATTTTGTATTTCAGTTATATCTTTGTTTTCTTTCATTTTTTTAGTGTGCTTTAACACAAAAGTATATATTATATGTTTTAATTTAATAGGAAATAAGTCTATATCAAACTTTATATCATTTTTTACAAATTTACCACCATAAGGAATTTTGAAAGTACTTTTATCTTCACTGTTTTCAAGTTGGAAAACTCTAACTAAAACATATATAAGTTCATATCCTAATTCATCAAGTATCTTTACTAATTTAACCAGTTCATTTTTTTGTTTAGTAGTTAGATCTTCTAAACTAGTCTCCTCTTTCATTAAACTATCATATAAAGGAAAATTACTCATTTTATTTAAATAATATTATATGATTTTTAAATAAGATCATTTTTATAATATTATATTTATACAATTATAACAAATAATAAATTATGAATAATGAAATAAGTGATAATAACATTAATGAAACGACAGAACTATTTTTTATATTAAATAAATTCAAGATAGAATACTCTAGTTTAATAAGTAATGTAAAAACATATTTTGAAAACTTAGACTATATTGTTTATTTTTTTTGGGGTAGTGAACAAATTTGTGAAAATGTAATTAGTATTAACAACAACAAAATTGAAAAAGAAAAAAAGTATATTATATTTTTACATCATGATTATGAATATAACATAAATGTACCAGATAATGTTTTCATTTTCAGATCTAGCGTTTTGAAAAGTAAAAAGAAAAGCAATGAATATGTTTATCCAGTTTTTTTTGTATCAGATTATAGATATACATCAAAAGAATTTCCAGTAAAATTACTATTAAAAAAACAAAAACCTACAATTTCATTTTGTGGTTGTATATTTACATTCAGTAAAAGATTAGAATGGTTAGAGTTTTTTAAAAAATCAAAACTTATCAACTGTAATTTTATTTATAGGAGTAGTTTCAGAGAAGGTAGTAAAGATGAGTATATAAAAAACTTATCTGAATCAGATTTTTGCTTTTGTCCTAGAGGTAATGGTAATTTTTCTGTTAGGTTTTATGAATGTTTATATTACGGTGTTATTCCTGTCTTACTTGATACTGATATAATATTACCATTTGAAAATCATATTAATTGGGAAGAAATTTGTATAATCTCAAAAAATATAGAAGAAATTCCTAATAAGATAATATCTTTCTGGAAAAAAAATAATTTATATAAAGTAAAAAATAAATGTAAACAAGTATGTAAAGATTTTTTTACACAAGAAAATATATCACAATATTTACACTATTATATGAAACTGCAATAGAAAATAGTTATTTTTAAACTATATTGTGTTTAAAAATTAAAAGTTCATTTCATTTACTCATATATAAAAAAATCTCTAACTAATTTTAGATAGAACTTAATATCTTTAGGAATATGGAATAATTGAACAATCAAAAATATATTATATAAAGAAGTCATACATATATACAAATGTTTAATGAAGATTGGTATAGTAATTCACAATGTCAAAATTTAATTGATCTTGTTAAAAAAACTAAAGAACTAATTGGTAGTGTTATAGAAGTAGGATGTTGGGAAGGGAAATCTACAACTCACATAGCAAATGAATGTTATCCTAATATTTTAATTTGCAATGACACTTGGTTAGGAAATGTAAATGAAAGTAACGTTACTTCAGTAAAACATCCAACGGAAATAATTTTAGAAACTAGAGATGTGTATAGTACTTTTATAAAAAATATGAATTTACTTACAAAAAGTAATTATGTAGTAAAAAAACAAGATTGTATTAAATTCTTACAAGATTACAACGAACCTATAAAATTTATTCATATTGATGCATCTCATGATTATGATAGTGTTTATAATACTATAAAGTTAGTTTTACCTAACATGGTAAAAGGAGGTGTAATATGTGGTGATGATTTCTTATCAGCAAATAAAGATCGTTTAGATTTGAATGGTGGTGTAGAAAGAGCTGTATCTGAATTGTTACCAAATTATAAAAATATTGATAATCTTTGGTTTTGGATTTGTTAGAATGTTTTTTTAGTTTTATTTACATCCTTGAAGATATAAAAACTTTCATAATTATCGTCATCTCCATCGCTGAAGTCTGATTCAGTTGCTTCTCTCCAAATATTTTTTTGTTTAATTTTTTCGTATTGTGAAACATATTTCCATTCTTTTATGTTACTATTTACTGCGTTTTTTTTTTTATTATTGTAATTATTTTCAGCTTCTATGGATAATTTGACCATGTATTTTTCAATTTCATTCTCAGTGTTCATTTGTGATAAAAATGTTATAACAACAAAATAAATCATTTTTGTTGTATTAATTCATATTAATTTAAAAAATTAGTTATAAATTTATATGGATATTTCAAGAGTATCATTTATAGATGATATTTTTAGTTTAAATGAAATTTATGGATATGAATCAGTAGTTGATTATAAAGAAGTTTTTGATAATTTATCTAAAGAGACAAAAAAAGATTTATATGATCAAACATATTTATATTATGATATAGTTTTTGAAAAAATAGACACAACTTTAATTTCTCATAATATAGATTGTATTCATAAAATTTCTGATGTTGAAGTTATAGGTGATATATTTTTCCAACGAATAAAAATAAATTCTTGTGACAAAAAAATTAACAAAGTTGGATTTAAATTGTTTGTTGATAATCCAACATACTATCCAATTATTTTACAATACATATCAATAACAACACCGTCTGAAGTATTATTATTTGATAATTTTAACGTAAACATTGATCTTTTTAATTGTATATTTAACTGTTTATTTCATATTCACATTATTATGAAAAATTATAAGTATGATAGTTTATTTAGTTATGTTTATCACGAAGTTGATTTACATAATATAAAAAATATAAAAGAAAGAGAAATAAGATTATTTGGAAATAGAGAGGAATGTTCAGTATGTTTTGGGGTTACTATTTTAAAAACTATATGTAATCATTATTTATGTAGAAGATGTTTGTCAAAAATTAAGAATAACAATTGCCCTTTGTGTAGAAAAGAGATTCAATTCACTGAAAATGATGATGAACAATATGAATGATCATATATTATAAAAAATATATTCTGTTATAATTTTTACAGCCAAATTTTTTAGAATGGGACATTAACATTTTAACTTAATAATAGACTTAAATATAAAATATATTTCTTAAAATTTTAAACTTAATATCAAGTTTAAAATTCGTTTTCGGTTACAAGTAAAAAAAAAGTCTATAGGTACCCTATTATATTGTATATTTTAATACAAAGTTTTTTTACTTCTGTAGTATACATTATATATTTTTACTTGAAATAAATATTAAAGAAAATTGATTTTTTTAACATTTATTTCAAGTAAAAATATATATAATACAAATGAAAAAACCCCCAGACGATGAAAATGTTGATATTGAAAATAGTTTCAAAGCAGTAAAAATGACTTTGAATAGTAT